>MDSV01008029.1_pt1 | contig 17291 bp, 11 predicted proteins | sample 810851 | NCBI WGS metagenome assembly MDSV01 (sample SAMN05326640, study PRJNA326480) | marine metagenome | isolation source: seawater | place: Atlantic Ocean: North East | collected 2012 | reverse complement strand
GCGCGCGGAGGCTCCGATTCTCCGAAAATCGGAGCCTCCGCGCGCGCCGCGCATCGTCGGCGAACGCATCGATCTTCAGTTCGCGCGACGCCTTTTTTTCGCGTCGCCGCCGCGCCGGCGGCGACTCGTCTCGCCCTCCCTCCTCGCATAAAAAACGCTCCGGAAGTACTTCCAGAGCCATTTTTCGTTCGCCTCGTGTGAACAGGGCGCGGCGACGATTCGCCCCGCCCCGTTTCGCTCTTTCGGAAAGCGCTGCCCGAACGTTTGGTTTCGTTCGGCGGTCCTTCGGCTCGCGGCCCCGTCGACTTAAAAAAATCGGCGACGCCGCGTCGTTCGTCTGGCGGTACGGGTTCGTCTAATCCCGTCCGTCCGGCTGCTACGTAGGAGACATGCGGGTGTCTCCTGTTCTTCTAAAATTCGTCATCTCCACGCCCCGCCGCGCGACCGCGACGCGACCGAAAATAAAAATGTTTCGGCCGCGCGAGCGGTTCCTCTCGTCGCGGCGACGCCGGCGTCTTTCGTCGCGCCTCCTCCTATTCTTTTTGACGCGAGCTCCGTCGTCGTCATCCGTATCCTCTTCTCTTCGTCTCCGTATCGTATCGTCGCCATCATCCGCGGTGGCGTGTCGCGACGAGTTTGATGGACGCGCGCGCCGCGACGAGCGCTCGTCTCCGTCGCGCGCCGCGCCGCCGTCTCGCCAACCTCACGCGCGCGTGAGCGGCGAGTCGCGACGACGATCAGCGGCAGTACACCGCCGGGTCGATCACCGGAGGGATCTGCTGGATCTCCGTGCCGAGCTCCTGCTCGATCCTGAACAGGTTGAACCGGTCGTCGTAGGTGATGAGGTTCACGGAGATGCCGAGGTGTCCGAATCGCCCCGAGCGCCCGACGCGGTGCAGGTACGTCTCGGCGTTTTTGGGAAAGTCAAAGTTGATGACGACGTTCACCGACTGGATGTCAATGCCGCGGGTGAACAAGTCGGAGGACACCAGGTTGCGGCACTGCCCGTTGCGGAAGTCGTGGAACACGCGGTTGCGGTGCGACTGCATCATCTTCGCGTGGATGTAGAAGCAGGAGTACCCCAGCTCGGTGATCTTCTTGGCCAAGAGCTCGACGCGGTTCACGCTGTTGCAGAAGATGATGCTCTGGTTGATCTGCAGTTTCGAGAAGAGCGTGTTCAGGCAGTGCACCTTCTGCTTCTCCTCCACAAACGCATAGTACTGCGTGATACCTTTCAACGTGAGCTCCTCCATCAGGTTGATGACGTACGGCTTGCGCAGGTACTTGTCTTTGAACGCCTTCACCGTCACCGGGAACGTCGCGCTGTACAGCAAGATCTGGCGGTTCTTGGGCGTGAAGTCGATGAGCTGCGAGATCACGGGCTGGAACTCGGGCGAGAGCAGCTTGTCCGCCTCGTCCATCACCAGCATGGTCGCGTGGTTCAGTTTGGCGACACGCTTGCTCGCCAAATCAACCAGCCGGCCGGGCGTCGCCACCACGATGTGCACGGGCTGGTGCAGGCGCATGATGTCGTCCTTAAGCGACGTGCCGCCGGTGGTCACCATCACCTGCACGCCGAGGTGCTTGCCGAGCTCTTTGCACACCTGCGAGGTTTGAAGTGCCAGCTCGCGCGTCGGGACGAGCAAAATCGCCTGGATCGCGTTCTTCGAGACATCCACCTTCTCCAGGACCGGGATCGTGAACGCGGCGGTCTTACCGGTGCCGTTCTTGGCGCGCGCCAGGATATCGCGCCCAGTCAGCGCGATGGGAATCGACTCCTCCTGGATGGGCGAAGGGCGCTCGAACCCCTTCTCGAAGATGCCCATCAAAAGCTCGCGTTTCAAAAAGTAGTCCTCGAATTCGTTCCCTTTCGTCGCCGTGACGTCCTGCGTTTCGCGTGTCACGCGTGCACGAGTCGTGCGGTGGACGGTGGTGAGCTCGTCGTCGTCTCGCGAGGGATGGACGACGAAGGCGCGAAATCGCTTCCGACGCCGCGCGCGGGCGCGTCGGCGAGCGAAAAACCGACAAAACCGAAAGTCGAAAAAAAAATCCCGCGACGACTGTTGGAATTCGCGCCCGATCGCGCATGCGCGTCGCGTCGGACCGCGACGCGGCGGTGCGCCCGTGGGCGCCGAGCGACGCGCGGACGCGCGCGGTGGACAGACATTCGATCGACCGAGTCGTTCGCGATATCCTCGAGGCTCCCGCCGCGGCGGTCGCGACCGTCCGAGCTGGGCGCGCGCCTCGCGCCGGCGCCCGCGCGGTCGGAACGCTTGATCGCTCGATCACGACGGTGCCGAGAGGAAACAGCGGAAACGGATTAAGACGCACCTCGGTTCTGTATCGCTCGTCTCGCGCGGGCAGCGCGAGCTGATCCTTCCAGTTGCCCTGCTGCTGGGGCTGATGCTGCATCTGAGGGGGGTAGCCCTGCTGGGGGTAGCCCTGGGGGGGCATGTGTTGGCCGGGCATCCTGCGGTGAACGAACGACGGAGGTCAGCAAAGCGCGCTTCGTTGCCGCGATCTGGCGGGGAAACGCGACGGTCGACACATTTTCCCGTCGCCTCGCGACGCCGGGTTCGGGGTGAAGCGCGCACTCACTGTTGGTACATCTGTCCCTGCTGCTGGTACATCTGCTGCTGCTGGTACATCTGCTGCTGGCCGTTCATGGGGGGCGCGCCGTAGCCCTGCGGGGGGTAGCCTTGCTGCATCCTCCCCGTCTGTGTCTCGTAATGTGTTACCGGGACCTCGTCTGCGTCAACTGCGTGCGAACGCGCGCGTGCGAACGCGTGGGTCTGAGCGACTGGCGATGCGCGCAGTCTCGTGTGTGGCGTTCGAGGAGCTCGAAGCGCACGGGAAAGCTAGGGAACCGCGGTCGGCCGGGCAAAGGCGTCGCGTGGTTCGTAATGGCCGTCCCGCCGGGGCGGGCGGGCGGGACCGGGGACGCCGGGGGGTTTTTCTTGATTTCATGTCGTGCTTTTTGACCCATATTTGACCGGTGCTCGCTTTCAAAAATCTCACGTCCACCGTCTCATCGGGCGAAATTGACGTCCGCACCGATGAACGCGTTTTTGCGACCGAGACCCGACCGCCCGAAAAGACCGCGCGAAAAAGCGGCGGTTGCACGCGAGTCGCGCCACAGACACGGGCGTGACGCCCGGTGGGGGTTCAGGGCGATGAAGCGCGCGCGCGAGGAGGATGGCGATGCGAGTGACGCGTCCCCCGAGGAGACGGGCTCGCCCGTGGCGCGCCCGTCTCAGTCAGAGGATGAGCCGGGCGCGATCGCCCACCTCGGAGGCGGAGGCGTGCCGACCGCCGACCTCGACCCCGCGCTCGCGGTGTACGAGGGCGCGAGGGCGTCCGTGACGCTCAAGCCCGAGTTCGCCAAGGGGCTGCGCGTGGCGGACGTGCACGAGCTCGTGACCTGGGTGCTGACGAGCGGGGGGGCGAACCCGCGGTGGGCGTTCGTGCGGCACAAGCCCGTGGTGCGCCAGGTGGTGATGATCCTCGCGCCCGGTCTGGACGAAGCGCGATGCGCGGCGGCGGCGGAGCTCATGCCCAACATCCGCAAACACCTGGGCAAAGGTCTGCCCACCAACCACGACAACGCCACGGCGAACGAGATCACGGTCGCGCGCGCGGTGCTGTGCTCGGTGCGCGAGGACGCGCCGAACAGCGGCAAGGCGAGGTCTTCGAGGATTCCGAGGGACGAAGGGGGCGACGAGAAGAAGAATGACGGCGCGAGCGGTGACGTCCCCGTCTCCACGGCGGCGGCGGACCTGTGCGCGCTGCCGATGCCGTTCCCGCCCAGACACTACGCGCTGTCCCCGAAGCAGATGGTGGAGATGGACTACCCCACCCCCAGCTTCGCCGGGAAAAGAGACGACGAGAACGGCGACGACGAGAACGGCGAGACCGAGAGCGCGTTTATAGTACCGGAGGGCTTCGTCGTCACGCAGCCCTCCGGCGGCGGGATCGCGCGCACGCCGCCGCTCTCCATGCTCGCGGTGGACTGCGAGATGTGCTACGTCGGCACGGGCGCGGACAAGAGGCTCGTGCTGACCCGCGCCTCTGCGGTGGGTCCGGACGGCTCGGTGGTGTACGACAAGCTGTGCGCGCCGAGCGAGCCCATCACCGACTACAACACCGCGCACTCCGGAATCACCGCCGAGCAGATGCGCGGCGTGACTGCCACTTTAGAGGACGTGCAGCGCGAGCTGTTGGAGCTCATCGCGCAGGAGACGATTCTCATCGGGCACTCGCTGGAGAACGACCTGCGGCGGCTGCGGATCATGCACAGCCTGTGCGTGGACACGGTCGCGCTCTATCCGCACCCGCGCGGGCCGCCGTTCCGAAGCAAGCTCTCTTCGCTCGCGGAGAAGCACCTCGCGCGGCGCATCCAGGAGGGTACGCACGACTCCGTGGCGGACGCGCGCGCGACCATGGAGCTGGCGCTGCTGAAGTTCACGCGCGGGCCGGGCTTCGGCGAGCCCGCGGGGGCGGGCGGCAGCCTCTTCGCGGCGTGCGCCGCAGCCGGGACGGCGTGCGCCGCCGTCGACCGCGCGGGCGTCCTGGACAAACTCCTCCGACGCGGGTCCGGGCCCCCGGCCGGGACGAAGACGTTTCCGTGCATCGCCGACGCCGACGCCGCGGAGACGCTCGCGCGCGCGGTGGCCGAAGTCGACGGCGCGAAGTCGTCGCCGAGGTTCGCGTTCGCGCACCTGTACGGGTACTACGAGTACCTGGACGGCGCGGCGAAGCGGTGGGCGGCGGCGACGGGCGCGCGTCTGGGGTCGACGCCCGCGGCGGAGGCGGAGGCGGCAATGCGCGAGAGGGCTTCCGACCTTCGCGAAACGAAGCGGAAAAAGAAAACGATCGCCGCGAGCGTCGTCGACTCGGACTCGGACGCGTCGGCGGCGGAGTGGGACGACGTCGAGGAGAGCGTGGCGCGCGACGCGGCTCTGCTGGACCTCGACGCGAACGTGGGTAAGGCGTGGGACGCGTTACCTTCCGGGTCGATGCTCGTGCTGGTCACGGGCGTGGGCAACGCGCCGCTGGTGAAGACGCTGCAGGAGCGCAAGTGGAAGCGCGCGCAGGCGCTGGGGCCGTGGGGGAAGTGGACGGACGAAGCCGAGGCGGAGCTCCGCGCGGAGGCGGAGAAAGCGAAGCGGGGGATGCTGTTCGCGGCGGTCAAGAACGACGAATAGGCGACGCGGCGCGGGCTCTATCATAGCTACGTAGTACGTACTGTAAACAAAAAAGGGACGCGAAGGACGGGACGCGACGACGTCGATGTCCTCGCGCTTCGAACGTCGCGTAAATGCCTCCGTTTCCCTTCGTCACGCGTACCCCAGTCCTATGCAGTTGTTGCACCTCTGCAGCCCGGTGTCCCCCCCGCACGTGGGGCACACGCACAGCCTCTGGATGTTCGGCCGCGCCAGGGGTTGCCACTCGATGGCCCGTTTCCCGTCGCACGTCTGACACCGCACGTACTTGCGCCCCTCGCACACGACGCACACGTGCCCGGCGCTTCGCTTCTGCCGCACGACCAGCGATCGCGACACGCCCGTGCACACCCCGGTGATGACAGCGAGCCCGCCGAACGCCACCCCGAACGTCGCCGCGACGCCCCCGAGCGCCTTAGCGGCCGCCGCGCCGGGCTTCTTGCGTTCGAAAGACATCGCCGCGCGGCGCGACGCCCAGTGCCACGGAGACGAGCGGAAGAGGGTCTCTGATTTACGAGTTGGTTTTCCCGAACCCGGACACGGAGAATCAACATCGAAGTCTCTGAAAAAAGGCGTGTGCCCCGCCTGATGATCTTTTCGCGCGCAACCCGCGCTCGCGCATACCCTCCCGCGCGACCCCGCACGAACCGCAGCGCGCGCCGCGCCGCCCGTTGTCCGCGACCGTCCCGGAAACGGTTGTTCGACCGACCAGACGACCCCTCGAGGCCATCGGTGCGATAACTTGCCGCGCGAACGACCCAGCTGTCGTCCGGACGAAACTCGCACGCTCAACAACAGACCTTTTCCCATGGCGGACCGAGGAGACGTGTGTTCGCACGACCACGACTGCGGCGGCGAGGATTGCGGCGGCTCGTCGCTTCACGGGTACGTGAACCACCCGCGGGTCAGCGCGTTGAACGCGCAGGAGGACGAGGCTGTTGCGCGCGTGATTCGACCGTGGGACGAGCGCGTTTCGCCTCTGGCGGGTGACCCGCTGCGAAGCGACGACGACGACCCCGAGCTCATCGTGCACGTCCCGTTCGTGTCGGACGTGAAGGTGCGAGGCCTGATGGTCATCGGCGGCGGAGGCGGCAAGGCGCCGAGCTCGGTGAAGGTGTGGGTGAACAAGCCCGCGGGGGACGTGAGCTTCGACAACGCCAGCCGGCGCACGCCGACGCAGAGCTTCGACCTGGCGGAGGATCTGCGGGGGGAGCTGGAGTACCAGACGGACTTCACAAAGTTCCAGGCGGTGTCGAGCTTGACGCTGTTCTTCCCTTCGAACCATAACGGGGACGGCACCACCGAGATCTCCTTCCTGGGATTTCGGGGCGAGGGCACGGGGAACAGGAGGGACATGATCGTCACGGCGGTGTACGAGGCGCGGCCGATGGCGGAGGACCACCGGACACCGGCGGAGGACGGCGCGCCGGCGGCGATTCTGTAAAAAGAAACCAACGCTTCTTGCTCGTTTTCCCTCCACCTGGCACACGCCGCGGTCGATCATCGTCAACTGGGACTTGAACAGTCTCTGTCCGAGAGCCGGCCGGCGCGATTTTGGCGCGGAAACGCGTCCCGATGCGTCGCTCCCGAGGTACTCCGTTGCGCGCGCGCTCCGTGCGCGCACGATGCGGGCCGCGGCGAAACTCGCCGCGCGCGGCTCGCGGTGCCGCTCACGCGTCGCGTGGCGCCTCCCCCCCCCGGCGCACCGCCCCGTGCGCCTCGCGCACGTCGGCGGTTCCCGCGAGCTGCTCGGGGTCCACCCGAGTTCGCTCATCGGGGCGAACGCCTCGGTCGCGCCCGGCGCGCGCATCGGCCCGTTCTGCGTGGTGTCCGACGACGCCGTCATCGGCCCCAACTGCGAGCTGGGCGCGGGCGTGCACGTTCTCGGCGCGACCACGCTCGGCGCGGACTGCGTGGTGCGGTCGCACGCGGTGGTGGGCTCCCCCGAGCCCGGCACGGTCGCGCTCGGCCGCGGCGTCGTCGTCGGCGCGCACGCCGTGGTGGGGGCGGCGTGCGCGGACAAAAAGCACTCGCCTTCGGTCGCGTCGCACCTGGTGATCGGCGACCGCGTCGACATACGCGAGCACGTCACGATCCACCGCTCTTCCGGTCCTGAGACGGTGACGAAAATAGGCAACGAGTGCTTGTTGATGGGGGGCGCGCACGTCGGCCACGATTGCGTCGTCGGCGACGGCGCGGTGGTCTCCAACGGCGCGTTGCTCGCCGGCCACGTCACAGTGGGCGACCGCGCGGTGTTGGGAGGCGCCGTCGCCGTCTCGCAGAGGAACGGCGTCGGCGCGCACGCCTTCGTCGCGGGAGGCGCGCGCGTCGACGGCTGGGTGCCCGCGTGCGCGCGCGCCGCCGGCGACCGCGCCGAGATCCGCGGCGTCAACGTCGTCGGCCTGCGGCGCGCCGGCTACGACCGCCGCGAGATCCTGGAGACCGTTCGAGCGGCGTCGTGGTTGTGGCGTCCGGTGGAGGAGCCCTTCGACGAGACGGAAGCCGGCGGCGTGGCACACCACGGCGCGCGCGCGCGCCTGCGCCCCCCGGACGCGCGGGAGCTCGCGCGCCGGGTTGAGGCGGCGCTGGCGGATGCCGAGCGCGGCGCGAAGGACGCCGAGACGTCTTCGGCGACGGCGAAGATGTCCCCCGCCCGACTCATGCTCCGCGACGCCCGGGAGACGCTCTCGGCGCCGGGCCGCGCGCTCGTTCCGTGGCGCGCGATTCCGAACGCGACGAGGCACGAAAAAAGCCCGTCGCTCGAACGAAAGGCTCCTCGGCTCGAACCCTCGACCCTGACTACATACTCCGTCGGCTCGGAGGCGGACGCCGCGGCCGCGGCTGCCTTCGCCGAACATTCCGAACATTCGGCTTCGGCTTCGGTCGCGCCTCCGCCGCGGCTCGAGCGCGTCTCGCCCGCGTCGCTCCCCGAGCCGGCGAAGCTGAAACGGCTGAACATGGCCTCGCTGCGCGCGCTCCTGCAGGTGCGCGGCTTGCCCACGGACGGCATGAAGTACCTGCTCGTTGCGCGGCTGGACCAGAACCGCGACGCGCCGCTCAACGAAAACAGCAACGCGGCGGCGGCGGCGGCGGAGGCGGCGGACGTGGCGTGGCGCGTCCGCGACCCCAGCCGCGCGCCCGACTGCCTGTGCGGGGACCCGTGCGCTTCGAGGACCGTGCGCAAGGAGGGGCCGAACAAGGGCAGGACCTTCTGGGCGTGCCGCCGCCCGAAACGCGCCGAGCCGTGCGGGTTTTTCCAGTGGCGGGCGGGGACCAAGGCGGCGGGCGCGCCGTCGGCGCGCGCGGCGCGCGCGGACCCTTCCGCCGCGGCGCGGGCCGCGGCGGAAGAGTGCGTTGGCGCGAGCGACATGTTCGAGGACCTGGTGATCATGGCGCCCGCGAAGCTGCGCGCGCGGGACGCGGCCACGGCGTGAGACTGCACGCGCGTGAGTCCGCCGGAAGCTGCGGGAGAGACGAGCGAATCGCGACGAGCGCGACGAAAAGGATGGACGGTTCGAACGAAGCGTTCGGCGGCGCGGAAACGCCGAGCTCCCGCGCGCGCGGCTTTGACGATGGGTACTGTAGGGACTACTTAGCTAAAATGTTTACGACCCGGCTACAATAAAACGTCTTTACGCGTGGGAACGCGCTCGCTTTTTTTCACTTTCGCGGCGAAAAACGCACGTTCTCCATGTTCTCGTCCTCCACCGGGCCCAGCCCGAGAGCGCCGAGAGGAACGGCGGGAGGACCCGACCCCGTCCCGCCGATTTCGATTTCGTCGTCGGTACCTTCCGCGCGTTCTGAACGGTTCTGAACGCGCGTCGGCGCGTCCCGGAGACCGTTTCGCCCGCCCGAGCGACGGCTCCGCGCGTTTTTCCTCCGCGACTCGCGCCGCGCCGCCGCCGCGTCGTCGTCCTCGGCGCGCGTCCACAGCACGCCGCCCGCGCCGGGACTCGCGCTCGGCGCGCCTCGCGACGCGGAGGGTTCGCGATCGTCCGCGGAGGGTTCGCGATCGGCGGAGGCGCGGGAGGGACCCGAGCTCGGCGACGTCCGTCCCTCGTCCCGCCGCGACCAAAGCGCGCCCCCGGTTTCGGTCCCCGGGTCCGCGGGCCCGTTCGAATCGGTCTCGCGTCGGACGCCGGCGTCTCGCGAGCCGTTCGCCGGCGCGTTCGGACGTCGGTCGTCGTTTCCGGTCCCGTCCCCGGCGTCCCCGTCCCCGGCGTCCCCGGCGTCCCCGGCCGCCGCGTTCCTGATCTCGGGCGCGACGGCCAGGGCGACGAGCGCCGCGAACGCGAGCGGCACGCCCGCGTCCGACGGAACCCCGGGGAACGGAAACGCGCCGTCTCTGACGTACGCCTTAAACGTCTCCGCAAAGGCTGTTCCTTCGGGCGCCGCCTCGGAGAGGCGCAGCGCCGCCGTCGCCGCGGCCGTTCGAGCCCCGGCGGTGACAGCCTCACCCGCGCGCGCCAACGCCGAAGACGGCGCGGAAGAAGAACCGTCGTCGGCGTCGTCGGCGTCCGAATCGCGCGACGCCGCGCCCGCGTCGTCCGCCGCGTCGTCGTCGAACGAAGACGAAGACGCGGGTTTAAAAAACGAGTCGTCCGTCTTTTTTATTTTCGCCGCCGAGACCGAGCGCGCGGCGCTCGCGCCGCTCGCGCTCGTGCCGCTCGTGTCCGAGAGCGGCGCGGGCCACCCGTCGCGCGCGTCCGCCGCCGCGAACGGGTCGTCCGGAATAGTCTCCGAAGAAGTCTCCGGCGCGCGCGTTGCGTTTGGCGCCGCGGCGGAGGCGGACCAATCCCCGTACGTCTCCGCCGAGCTTCCGAGCCTCGTCGCTGCCTCGGCGCGCCTGTCGGCGTCGGCGGCGAACACGAGCCTGTCCACCACCTTGATTTGGTCCTCGCGCGACAGCGCCAGGAACGCGTCGACCACGCGCTCGGCGGCGCGTCGGTCGCGCTCGCGCTCCGCCGCCAGAGCCGACGCCACTTCCGGGCGCGGCGCCGCGGACTCCGCCGCTTCGGCGCGGAGAAAACGAGCCGAGGGCGGGGCCGGCGCCGAGGCGCCGAGCGCCAGCGTGGCGGCGGTCGCGGCGGCCACGAACGCGGTAGACGCGCGTGACACACACGCCTGTCGCGTGCTGGTGGGCGTCTCGGCCGCGCCCTCGTCCTCGCGGGCCGAGCAGATGGCTTCGCGAGCGTCGGAGTCGGCGTCGCGCCCCTCCCCCGAAATCTTCGCTCGCGCATCCGCCGCGCGTCGTCGGTACCGGCTCGGCGCGCGTCCCCGCGCCGCGAGCCCGCGCGCGCCGAGCGCGTAAGGCGCACGCGGTGCGCTCGCCGCGTGCATTGTCCGCGGCGACTTCCGCGCGCGGCTCGCGTTGTGGGACGCCCCGAGAATCGCGCTCGGATAATCTCCCGAAATTTTCGCGGGCGGCGAAGAAGCTGCTGAGTCATCAGACGACGCGCGTCCCGAAAGGCAGGCACAGTGGCGGTCGCGCGGGATGGGGCGCTCCCTGAAGCGCCCCGCGGACGCCGCCTTCCTCCCCTCCGCGTCCACGTCAGAGAGGGGCTCAGGCTCGGCGGTCGATTTGGTGTCCCTGGAGGATGACGCGCTCGCCCGAGTCTTCCACCTGGTGGGCGACCCGAAGGCGCTCGCGCGCTTGTCGCTGGTCTCCCGCCGCTGGCGCGACGCTTTGGCGACGTGCGGCGCGTGGCGCATGCTGTGCCTCGAGCTCGGCCGGGCGCCGCGCATGCCCCGCAAGCCCTGGCGGGACATCCACCTCGATGCCCTGCGCCGCCGCATCGAGGACGACCGGTACGCGCACGAGCTCCTGATGCTGCGCGTCACGTCCAAGCCCGGCTCGAGCGCGCGGAAGAGCGCGCGCGCGGGGAAAAGCGCGGACGCCTCGGGGCTGGGCGCGATGCGCCTCGACTGGCCCGTCGCGCTGCGGCGGGCGCTGGAACGCACGCCGCGCCTAGACGTGAACCACCGCGGGGCGACGTACGGCGGCCGGACCCTCCTCGGGATCGCCGCGCGGCTCGGGTCGACGCTGTGCGCGAATGAGCTCGTGAAGACCTTCGACGCCGACGTCGACGCGCGCGACGACGAGGGGTGGTCGCCGCTGATGGAAGCGGCGTTTCGCGGTAACGAAGCGCTCGCGTGCGCGTTGCTTCGCGCGGGCGCGGCGAGCGCGGGCGTGGCAGGCGCGAGGCCGGACGCCATCGTGCTGGTCGATCCGACGACGAGCTCCGGCGTTCCTCGAGTCGGATCGAGTCTCGAAGCGACGAAAAGAGACGACGGCGCGCCGCGGCGCGACGCGCCGGGATGGGCGCGCGCGCGGGGGAACGTTCGGCTCGCGGAGATGATCGAGCGACACCAGCGCGGCGAGGGGGTGATGGCATGGCTCGCGGCGGAGGGGGGCGGGAAACTCGTCAAGACGAACGTCACGCCGTTCTCCATATGAAGGCGGCGATGAGCGTCGACGAGCGTTTCGGCTCCCAGAAAAAAACGCGCGCCCGGCGCTGGGGGTCGCTGATAATATGAGTAGTACCTTCATTTCCTCCAGGACTTTCACTCATGCACACCGAGTCGCGCGGCGCCCGATTCGACCCCGCGCCGGCTCGCGCGCGTCCTCGCGTCCACCCGCTCCCGACCATGGTGGCCTGCCCCCGCGTCGCCGCGGCGGGTGGAACCCGCGCGCCGAATCGTTCGCGCGCGACGCGCGCGACGGCCGGGCGTCTCGGGTCCGCGTCGTCATCCCCGGGGACGCTCGCGCCGGGACGGGACCCGAGCGCGCGACGGCACGCCCCGCGTTCGAGACGCGGCGGCGCGAGGCGCGCGCGGCCGTCGCGCTCGATTCGCGCGGGCGCCTTCTCGGACGACGCGTCTTCCCTGCCCGCGCTCATCGAGCGCACGACGGACTTCGGCGAGGTCACCGCGTGGCGACCGCAGGGCGGGTCGGGGTGGGCCTCGTTCGCGGTCGCCGAGACGTCCAGCGGCAAGCGGCTCTTCGTGAAGGCGTCGGCGCGCACCCCCGAGATGTTCGCGGGCGAGGCGGCGGGACTGCGCGCGCTGCGCGCTGGGGGCGAACTCGTGATTCCCGAGGTGCACTTCGCGGGCGCCGCTCCCGAGGGGTGCCGCGACGGGAACTCCGCCATCGTGATGGACTTTCTGGAGTTTGGCGCGCGCGGCGACCAAGCCGCTTTCGGCGCGGCGCTGGCGGCGACCCACCTGGCGGAACCGTTCGATGCCGAGGCGCGCGCCGGTAAGTTCGGCTTCCCGGTGGACAACACGTGCGGAGACACGCCGCAGCCGAACGCCTGGTGCGACGACTGGTTGACGTTCTTCTGCGAGCGGCGCTTGACGCACCAACTGTCTTTGGCGAAAGACGCGACGCTGACCTCGCTGGGCGAACGCGTCGTGGAAAAGACCCCGACGTGGTTCGAGCCGTTCGACGCTTCGAACCCGATCCGGCCGTGCGCGCTGCACGGGGACCTGTGGAGTGGCAACATCGGTACTGTGGGAGGCGAGCCGTCCGTGTTCGATCCCGCGGCGTACTACGGGCATAACGAGGCGGAGTTCGGCATGTCGTGGTGCGCGGGCTTCTCGGACGCGTTTTACGACGCGTACTTCGCGAGGTTCCCGAAGACGGAGACGTACTTCGAGGAGCGGCGTTTGCTGTACCGCCTGTACCACTACCTGAACCACTACAACCTGTTCGGAGGCGGGTACAAGAGCCAGTGCGTGAGCATCATGAACACGTTGCTCGCGTCGTGAAGGCGACGACGCGCGTCGTCGCCATCGCGACGCGAGCGGGGCGATTGAATGAATGAATGAATGAATGGTCTTTCCTCTGCTTTTAAACGGTCCGTCGCGAGCCGATCCCGACTCCCGTCCGTCGCGCGCGCGGGAGCCCGTCTCCTTCTGCGAGGAACGCGCGTCGAAAGAAGACACGCGTCGCGAAGTCGCGCGTCGAAACGAAAAGGCGCTCGGTCACCTCACGCCTTTTTGTCCTCCTCCTTGGGCGCCGGCGGCGGCGACCCCGCGGTGAGCTGCTTGAACTTCTGCTTCCACTCGAACACCTGCTCCTCCAGCACTTCGCTCCGCTTCTTCTCCGCCGAGAGCTGTTGCTTGAGCTTGAGGCGCACGTTGGAGGAGAGGCGCGCCTCCTCGCGCAGCGCCGCGCTCTGCAGCTGCGCCGTCTTCACCTCCACCTTGAGGTCCATCACCTCCATGCGGCTCTCGTGCAGCGCGGCGTCCGCGTCCCCCAGCCGCTGCACCAGCCGCGTCTCCGCCTGCATCTTGCCCTCCCCGTCCGGGCGCATGGTGTACGCCTTGCTGGGGTCCCCGGACCAGTCGTCCTGCGCGATGAGCACGGGCGCGTCGGCGGCGAGCAGCGTCAGGACCTGGTTGTTGCCCTTCTGCCACGCCACGGGCTTTCCGGCGTCCGAGGCGTCGGTGACGACGTACTTGTAGACGTACACCCCGTCCACCGGGAGCTCCAGCTCCTCGGAGACCCAGACGTCCCCCTCGCTCCACTTCAGCGCGGGCGACGCGCGCAGCGACCAGCTACCCATGCTCTCGTGCCCGCCCACCATCCGCAGCACCTCGCCGAACTCCACGGCTTTCTCGATGCGGAACTGCACTTTGATCAACTGCACCGTCTCGACGGTGAGGTCGTCGTCGTACATGCTCGAGTCTAGCTCCATCATCAGCTCGTCCATCGCGGAGGGGCCGCGGTTCACCGCGACCGCGCCCTCCGACGCGGCCGGCGTGGAGTCGCCCACCTCGCGCATCACCTCCACCTCGGAGAACGGCGCGTCGCCGCTCGCGCCCGCGAACGCGTCCAGAGGGGGCGCGTCGTCCGGCAGCGGCGTCTCCTCCGCCGCCGGCACCGGGTTGCCGTGCTGATCCACGACCACGCGCTCCGCCACGGGGGGGGGCGTCGGACCGGCGCGGTTCACGAAATCGTCCCCGTCACCGATGTTGTTTTTGTCCGCGATCTCGGCGTACAGGTCGTCCATGGTCTGGTCGCCCATCGACACCGCCGGCGGCGGCGGCGGCGCCCCCCGGGGCGCGCCCTCGGCGGCGTCCACGTAGGACGCGTCGACGGCGCCGGCGAGGATGGACGCCTCCAGGTTCAAGCCCCCGTCCACGACGTTGTTCGGCGCGCTCGCGTCCGCTCCGTCGTCCACGACTGTGCCCTCGATGGGCACGTCGTTGTTGATCGGATCCGTCTCGCCGCCGTAATCGAGAGCGCGGTCTCCGCCGTCGCCGCCGCGCTCGAGCACGTCGCCGATCTTGCCCGTCTTGGCGCGGAAGTTGGCGGAGCTCGCGTCGCCGGAGGACCCGTTGCGCTTCGCCGCCAGACGCGCGTTCTCGTCCTCGTCCAGGCCGAACGCCTCGTCGTACGACGCCCCCCGGCCCTGGCCGTACTCCGAGGGCTCGTCCCCGAACGCGCGCGCGCGGCGCGAGGGCGGGCCCGGCCGGGACGCGCGGCGAAGCGCGGCACCGGACCTCGGCGCGATCTGCTGGGGCGCGGTCTGCCGCGAGCGTGGTGAGGGAAGAAGCAGGGTCAGACGTCGCGTACGCGGTCGGACGACGCTCAGGGGACGCGTCGCGGGTCTCTCGCCGCCTCGCGACGTGTCGAGGGAGGCTCGCGCGACGTCTCCCGACGCTCGGCGTGATTCTTTCAAATCCCGCCGGTCGGCCAGCGAGCGACATCTCGAAAGAAATGACAGGGTTTGACGCGCGACTCGAGTCACGCTCGGGCGACTCGGGAGCGCGACGCACCTTCGGCCGCGCGGACCACGCGGCGGCGTTTGCCGCGACAGTGGCCATCATGAGCTCGCTCGGGGTCTCGTCCTACGCCTCCGAGGCGCGGGTCGTTCTGGTCTCGAGAGGAGTCCGAGTTCCGGTTTGAAAACTCGGAAACAGACTGGAGAAGTCGAGATGCTGACTGGACGTCTGACCGGCACGCGCTGACATCCTGGCACGGAGTTGGCGCGACCGGCGTTGCTTTTTTCTGCGTGCGCCTCCAGAACGCTCTCGCACAGACGTCGTCGCGCGCGTCTCTTCGAAGGACAGGACTGCGTCCTCCCGAGTGCCTCCCGGGTGCCTCGGGTACATGCTCCGCGGGCGCGCGGTGGTGATGGCCGCGACGATGCGCGCGGCGGCGCTGGGGTGCGTCGCGCCGCGCGTCCCGGACGCCGCGCGCGCCCGCCGGGGAGGGCACCGCGCTCGAGCGCCCGCGCATCGCACGCCGTGGGTGGACGCGCGCGCGCCGCGCGGGTTCGCCGCCGTGCCCGCGAGCGCCGCCTCGCCCAACCTGGACGCCAACCCGGGCGACGGATCTTCGAGCGCGATCGTCGGAACGAGCTCTCCGGCGAACGACGCGTTCGTCCAGCCGTACGTCCCGCAACCCGCGGATTACGCGGGCGCGGGCGCGTGCGTCCCCGAGGGCGCGTCCGACGATCTCGCCGGCGCCGGGGGCGGCGCCGGCCACGTCGCGCTTGTGGACGGCATGTCCGTGATTTTCCGGTCGTACTACGGGTGGCAGAGCCGCGGGAACCCGCTTCTGGATTCGAAAGGCGACGACATCAGCGTCTTGTACTCCGTGGCGCACGCCGTGCTGGCGGTGCTCGAGCTGGACACGGTGACGCACGCCGCGGTGTGCCTCGACGCCAAGGGCAAGACGTTCCGGCACGAGATGTTCGCGGATTACAAAGCGAACAGGCCGCCGACGCCTCCGGAGATCAAGGCGGCGATCCCGCGAGTGATCACCATGCTGGAAAACATGGGCGTGCCCGTCTTGACGCTCGCCGGCGTGGAGGCGGACGACATCATAGGCACCGTCGCGCGCCGCGCCGTTTCCGAGCGCGGCGCCCGCGTGTCGGTGGTGAGCCCGGACAAAGATTTCTTCCAACTCCTCGGCCCGCGCGTGCGCTTGTTGCGGCCGAACGGGAAGAACTTCTCCGGGCGGAAAGAGCACGACAGCACCGCGGACGCGTTTCGCGATTACCACGAACCCAACCTCACGGGCAAAGGCCTCGTGCCGTACACCGAGCGCGACTTCCGGGACGAGCACGACGGCCTCGACCCCGCGCAGTTCGTCGACGTGCTGGCGATGGTCGGGGACGCGTCCGATAACGTCCCCGGCGTGGAGGGCGTCGGGCCGAAGACAGCGCCTCGGCTGCTCAAGACGTACGGCAACATCGAGGGGTGCGTCTTCAACGCGCGAACCACGTGCGACATACGAAACAAGCGCGTCCGCTCGAGCCTCGCGTCGGAAAAAGGCGCGGCGAGCGCGTTTCTGTGTCGCAACCTGGTGAAGATTCGCACGCGCCTCAACGCGCCTTCGCTGCGATCGCCGGCGCTGACGTTCGAAGGGCCGGGCTCGCTGGCGCTGAAGCACAGGGTGCCCCCCGCGGACGAGGGCGCGGCCATCGGGGAGTACCTCGAGAGGGGGCTCGAGCTCGGGAGCGCGGCGGACAGGTGGCGGGACCTGTGCAGGAAAAGGGGGGGGGAGGCGCCGGGAGGGAGGAGCGGATGACGCCGCGCGACTCGCGCTCGAGCGTCGGTGTTTTGTTACGAATTTTTCGCGCGAGCTGTTTTTCGAAACACTCGTCTGGCGGGTTTGAAAATCGGCGTTCTGTGCTTCCTTCCGTCCCCGGGCTCGAACCGCGGAGCGAGACGGACGCGCGGAAGAAGAAGAGCGTGGCGTGCGGGAGCTTCGCGCGTCGTGATTCCGTCGGAAGTTGGTGGTGATTAGGTATCACCATTGAAAGCCGCGGTCGTCCGGAAGGGACGCGCCGCGGTTCGAGCGACCGGCTTTTGAAAAACCGCGGTCGTCGACGAAGCGTCTCAGCGCTTAGGCGGAGGTGAACTTGGTCACGGCCTTGGTGCCCTCGGAGACGGCGTGCTTGGCGAGCTCACCGGGGAGGATGAGGCGCACGGCGGTCTGGATCTCGCGGGAGGTCACGGTGGGCTTCTTGTTGTAGCGGGCGAGCTTGGACGCCTCGGTGGCGATCTTCTCGAAGATGTCGTTGATGAAGGAGTTCATGATGGACATAGCCT
>MDSV01178306.1_pt1 | contig 17294 bp, 8 predicted proteins | sample 810851 | NCBI WGS metagenome assembly MDSV01 (sample SAMN05326640, study PRJNA326480) | marine metagenome | isolation source: seawater | place: Atlantic Ocean: North East | collected 2012 | reverse complement strand
TCTTTATATTTTTTATTAAGATTATCAGCTATTTCTTTAGAATTTTTTATTCCTGTGTCTTTATTATATTTTTCAGATCCAATACCTTTTTGACCTATTCTTTTACCAACCTTAGCAGTCATTTCACCTACTCTAAAAGCAGCGTTATTACCAAACATGTAATTTAAAGCACGTTTCTCAGTGTTAATAGCTTGATCAAAAATTCTATTTTTAATTTTAGAATATAAACCTTCTTTATAAGAATCTTCTATTGTTTTATATGATTTGTCTTGTTTAGCAAATATATAAGCAATGGTTTGAGCTTCTTTAGTATATTCGTCTTTGTATTTATCACTAGTATCTTCCCAAGATTTTTCTGCTTCTTCAGGATATATAAGGTCTACGACTTGTTTAGCTTTTACGTGTATTGCTGGATAATTTTTAGCTAATCCTTTATATAAATTAGTAGCATAAACATTAAACTCTTCTTTATTTCTAAAATAAGAATCATCTACAGCGTGACTAAACTCATGATAAATAACAACACCTTTTCTATAATTTTTATTATCTATTGCGTCTTGTCTTTGTTCTTCTGTAGTTACAATATATTTATTACCAACAATAAAACCATTACCGTTTTGCGCTATACCTTTCATCATCTCTGGTATAGCTTTTTCATCAATAAGACCTTGTGTAGCAAGTTTTGCTAAATAAGCTTGTTGATCTTCTATTTCTGGTATTACTATAACTTCTAAATTTCTAGTAATATCCTGACCCATTAATCTATTTAGATTAGTTTCAACATCTGTCATAAGAGTAACTATACCAGCTGATACTATCATATCATGCTTACCTCTTTGCTCAAACCACTTATCTTTTATTCCTTTTTCTGTTAATGGACCAGCATATGGAAGACCTTTTTTACCAGGACCTAATTTTTTATTTTCCTCTTGTAATCTATTCCATTCGCTTTCATTGTCAGGATTTTGTTTAGCTTTATTTATATACATCTCCGTAGTCATACGATGTATTTCTTCTATGAGTCTACCAACTTCTTCTCTCTTGCCCATATTAGCATTCCATGACTCATCAGCTTCATTTAATCTATTTTTAGCTTCTCTTCCAACTCCCCCTAATAACTCTTCTGCTTTATCATAATTTTTCTCTCCTTCTCTTATCTCGTTTAATTGAGAATCAATACTACTAAGCTTGTGATCAAATCTATTAGCTTCGTCTTCAGTTAATTCTTGTGATTTATATTTTTCAATTTGTTTAGCTCTTTGATCTTCATTCATGTTAGGTGTTACACCTGCTTTAGCTAACTCATTGTTTTTTAATATCTCTAAACCAACAATCTTAACAACGTTATCAGATCCACCAGCTAGTATATCTGCACCTAAAGAATTATTAGCTAAATTCATTCTTTTTAAATACTCTTGAATCAAAGCAGTTAATTCATCTTGTCTTGCTGGATCATTTGACATTGCTTCAATAGCCTCTTGAATACCTTGTGTATGCTTGTTAACGTCTTCCTTGAATTTTTTCCCTGCGTAATAATTTTTTATACCTGATATAGCTACTCCAGATCCATTTGAAACTCCAGCTGTTACTAAAGTAACCATAGCTGTGTCATCGAACTGACTCCAATCCGCTTCTCTTCCTAGTATCAATGCTTCACTTATAGCTTGAGTACCTGTGTATATAATTTCTTCTTCTAGTATTTCTAAACCTATTCTTTTACTAGCTTCTTTCCCATACATACCAGCCTGAGTCCAACCACTTTTAAATATAACATCAACAACATCAATAACTCCTTTACCTTTTACATCTCCTAAAAATTTCATTGTATTATTTGAAGTACCTATGTATCTTGTCACTGTTCCTTCAATAATACCAGTAGCTAATGATGCTCCAAATATTTCATTATTAGTCATATCATACAAAGAAATTGCTTTCTCAGCATCTAAAATTCCTTGAGTATAAGTAAATGTATCTACTTTACCTTCATTCCAAGCTGTATTTAAAAGATCTTTTTGTTTTTTAGCATCTTCTAATAAATCTCTTTGTAAGGTTAATCTTCTATAACTATCTGTACCACTAGTTACTCCAAAAGTAGTTCCAATAGCTGTTTTAGTTATACCACTACTAAGTTTTAATGCGTTACCAGCAGAACCTGTACCAATTGCTAATAATATATTTGGTGATTGACTAGCAAATGTTCTTAAAGCCCAAGTACCACCACCACCAGTAGGATCATCATAAGAACCTACAGACATATACATTCGCTCTCTAGCCTGTAAGCTTTGTTCTTTCTGCATAGCAGCATCACTTCCAAATAGTGTAGGAATGGCTAAACCTATTCTAGCTGTTGCTGATCCAAAATCATTTATCATTAAATCTTCTAAATCATACTCTTTATTAATGTCAGACCAAAGACTTAATACATCTATATTCTTTTTCTCTCCACTTTCATCAGTATATACTATACTTCTATCTTCTACCGCGGTTTCTAACTCAGCCACGTTTGCTACATAATTCTCTACAGTTGTAATGTAATCATTATGAAGCCTATTCATTGTGTTGTTTAACTCATATAACTTTACCTCAGCATCTAGAAGTGTATTATAATCTTCTTTTGAAATGTCCTTAGGTAATTTAGTTATTTTAAAAGTTGGTCTCAAATCTTCCCCAAAAAAATCAGCTTGATTCTGATCTATGTTTGTGGTTATATTTGTTTCAATTTCAACTCCTTCTATACCACTAATTAGTTCAGCAATGTTATTAAATTCTCCAGCTAAAATATTGTTTACATTAGCTTTGTAATTTGTTATCATTGCACCATCTTTCTTTAAATCATCTCTAATAGCATCAGGTTCTACCATTGCACCCAACATACCAATACGAATTAATTCTCTTTCTTCTCTAGTCTTATCATATAGTATATTCTCTGCTATAGTTTCACTTTCTCTAGCTATTCTATCTTCTTTATTATATTCTAAATGTTGATTTAATGCCGCGTTAATTAATAACTTTTGCTCATCAGAAAAACCATCAATAGCTGCTCTTAATATTTCAAGATAATTATCTTTAATTGTTCTTGCTTTATTATTTTTTAGCACTAATTCAGGTGAAGTATCAGCCACCCAACTATCTTCTAATCTTTTTACTTGATTATCATTTCTAGCATATTCCTCATAGCTTTCAAAACCATTATCTCTAGCTATAGCTTCTAATACATTAATAGTTTCAGCATCAATATTATCCTGTAGTTGTTGAAGTATAATATCTGCTTGACCCTCTTCTATATATCCTCCTTTTTCTAAGTTTTTTATATATTGTGGCAACTGTTTATCCCATGAGTTAGATTTATAGAAATTACCTGGAGTAGATTCAAACTCTGCTTGAATTCTTGAAGTGTTTTTATCAACATTCAACTGCTTTTCTTCAGCAAAAGTTTTTATAAGAGGATAAAGAGCAGAATATACTTGAGCTGTTTCTTTTTCTGTAAAATTTGCTGCAATATAGTTTTCTATACCATCAACATCAAATTCTTGATTACTGAATTCATTAACATCGTGACTTGAAGCAACAACTTTTCCATCTTTTGTTAAATCAAATGTTACTCCATCTCCTCGGTCTGGTGAGCTTACAAGAGAGTAAGGAGTATTAACTAAAGATTTATTAATTGTTTCATAGTTAATTATACCATCTTTAACAGGATCCATTATACCAGATAAAGCACCTTGATTTACTAAGTTATTAGCTTTTTGAATTTTATCGTAAGCTAAAACTTTATCAAAATTTTCTACAATTACTTTTCTACCTTTTTCAGTAAAAGGTTTTAAATCTAATTTTACTTTTTCACCTCCTAAATTAGCTGTTATTTCATTACCATAAGTTAGTATATTAGCACCAGTTTCTTCAAACACAATACCTGGAAATTCAGCTCTTAAAGCTTTAATAACTTGTTGTTGAGATTTATCTATCCAAGTTTCTGGCACTTCAAAATTTATATCTGCTGCTTGTAAATTTCTTCGAGCAATTCCTACGTTTTGTTCTAGTTTTTTTCTTTCAGCTATACTTTTCTTACTTGGTCCATAATTAAAATCTGTGGTATCATACCATTTTTGTAACTCTGACTCTGCAATTTTTAATTCATTGTAAATTTGGTCTTCTGGTTTAAAATGCTCTGTAACTGATTCCAAAGAAGCAGTTTCCAAATCTAATTCCGTATTCTCGGGTGCTTCCGGTATGTCTGCCACTACACCTACACCCTCGTTTGCAGTGGCTGGTTGAAAATCCGATTCACTAACTTCTGTTACAACCGGTTCAATTTCTTCCATTAATTGCATATATCCTTTATCTGCAATATAATCTTGTAAAGGCATATCACCAGCTAGTTCTAGTAATTCCTCTTCAGTGTATTCTCTACCTGTACTTGGATCTATATATTTCATAAAAATTTAAATCTTGATTAATGTCCTAACCAATCGTATAATTCTTGATTGTTTTTAGTTCTTCCATCGAATGTATTTCCTACTTCACTGTAACCCACTGATCTCCACTTACTGCCACCCGAAACACCCTCGCTACTCACTGTCATATATACTTGAGGAACCCATTTTGTCCCATCCCATTTTATTCTTCTATCTCTTGCTTTTGGTGCACTCATTCTAACAGCTGCTCCCGAAGAGTAAACTGTTGAATTATCCTCTGCATCAATAAGTCTATTATATTGTTTCGATATAGCGTTTCTTTTGTTTACAGTAGCTTGACTATCACCTTTGCTTGACGATGTATTTTTACTTACTGATTGATCTCTATAAAAATATTGCTCACTATCTACGGTTAATTGATCAGCACCAGGAACTCCAGCCTCCTTTAATTGATTTATTTCTAATTGAGTAATTTTTCTTTTCTCTAATTTTAAACCATTAGTCTCTTGACCTTCTGTTAAACCAAACTTTTTTAACATATCTTCCTCCACATAATCTTTAAAAAACGCATTAATTTCGTCTTTAGTATACTTTCCATCGACATAATCTTGCATCCAATTTGTTCCAGCGACACCCAAGTGTTTTGATAAATAAGCCATAGCAGATGGTTCATTTAATAATAATTCTTCCCATATATCAGCAGAATGAGCATCAGAAAAAGCTTCCATTGAAGTTTTAAACCCTTTTACATTAACAAATGTATCAACAGTTGTAACAATACTATCTCTATTTTTTTCTACACTAGGTAAAAGTACATGTTGGAATTGAGGACCTATTTCTGAACCACCTTTTGTATTTTTTTGTAAAACACCTGATTCCAATCCTTCTTTATTATAATCAGGAGTTTCAAGACCTATTTTATCCACAAAATTACCATTCCATGTTGATAAATCTTGCTCCCAAGATATTGTTTTAAATCCAGGATTTTTTTTATCATCTGGTAGGGCTTGAAATTCATTATTAAGTTTAAATTGAGGATGGTTTGCTTTAACTTTATAAGTAAGCTTAATCTTTCTATCATCTTTTTTTCTATCAATTAATTCTATACCTTTAGGCAAAGCATGATCATATATTGTACTAGCAGCAAGAAAGCTAGTTTCTCTAGCTAAAGGATTATTTCCTTGATAAAAATAATTATCTTTATCACTCATAGATGCGTTGTAATCTTCTTTATCAGTTAAAAGCAAAGCAGAATCTGTAGTAAAATATTTTACCTTTAAATTCCAGTTGTTAAGTATATCTGTATATTTTTTTCTTTCTTTTTGATCAAGTTTACCACTTTTTAAAGCTGCTTCTGCAGCTATAGATCCATCTGGACCATACATTCCGTTTTCGATTTCTGCTATTGCTTGTTCTGTTAAAGTTGGGTCAATGATTGATTTTTCCTTTAAACCCATGTATATTTCATTTTGTCTAATACTAGCAGAGCCAACTAATTTACCAAAATCCTCGTTTTCTTTCTTTGCAATTTTTCTTTGTGCTTCTCTAGTAGCCGCCCAACTACTTATACCAGCCGCTAGGTCTGCAATACCTTTACTCATAGCATCAGAACCCGCTTTGGCTCCGTAAAAGTCTTCTATAATTGGTTGATTTCTATATCCCATAATGTATTTAATCTGATGTGTAATAATTATTAACAACGTTACCAGTAGATGCTGGAGTAGAATCTAATGCAGATAAACCGCTTCCTAAACCACTAATAGCGCTTCCCCATGCTGCGGCTTGTGCTTGATTAGCCGCGGCTTGATTAGCCATAGCTTGTGATTCTTGTCCAGCTGCATAATCTAAATCAGCATTAGATCTTTCTTCACGCATTTGCATCATCATTGCTTCACCTTGACCTCTTGCAGCTTGTACTCTTCCACCTTCACCTATTTGTATACCTTGTATTCTTTGTGCCTCTTGCATTTTCATTTGCTCCATCGTTGCTTCTCCTTGTGCTCTTAATTTTTCATTTTGAGCTTCTTGAGTTTCAATAGTTGCAGCAACTCCTTTCTTAGAGGCTAAAGCAGCTTGAGCTAAGGCAGTTGCCCCACCAGCAGATGCACCAGTAGTAGCTAACGTATCCATAGTATTTGCTAAAGCAATATCAGCTTGTTCCATTTTTATTTCTGCAGCTTGAGTTGCAACTCCTAAACTACTAAAAGGGTTACTAACCATATTACTTAAATCTTTTGCTAAATGAGATAGGTCTACAACACCAGCATAAGGATTTGTAATCGCCTGCCTTGAGTTTCTTATTCTATTCATTGAAGCTCTTGCTCTAGCAGCATCGTTTGATGCTCTTCCTGCTGCTTTCTTTGCTTGGTTTGCTTGAACCGCCCCACCTATTAGGCCGACTGCCGCCCCTGCTATTGCTGTAAATGCTGCCATAATTTATAAATTTTTTAGTAATTCATAAGATGGTTTGTCATCTACCAACCATCCTAATTTTTTATGTATATTAATTAAACTTTTATGCCTACATATAGTAAACATATGAACTCTTCCAGCTTGTTTGCAAATCGCTTCACAACCTGTTATAAGATACTCTAATGCATCTTTTCTGTCTGAATCTTTATATTTTGGATTAGAAATAATCCATTCTAATAAAACTAATTCAGAATTAGTTTGATAAAGAAAACCAGCACATATAGGGATATTGTTTTTTTCTACCATAAAACCTCCTTTACCATCATCTGGTAACATAGTTTTAACAGGAGCAACCCATCCAGGCCACCAATCCCACCATGAAACTAGCGTTTCATAATCATCGTCTTTTAATCGACGTAATTTAAATTTATTCATTTAATTTGATTTAATAAGAAGATTCTTTATAATTTGTACTAATAGCAAATAATTCATTACTTCCAGATGTAGCTGAATTTTTAGCACTCATTTTTACTGTAGCAAAATATCCTTTAACACCGGAAACATTTCCACCATATATAACCTCACCTTGAGTAAACGCCGTTGTGTTTATTAAATTAGCAAAATACTTATCTTCTTTCTTTTTAAATTCGTTCTTTAAATAGTTATTTTCTAATTGTACTAAAGTAGTAGGCATTGTATATGGAGTAACTGCGTTAGCTGAATCTTCATTTGTATATTGATTTGTATTAGGAGCTTCGCCTGTACCATTTGTTACAAAACTTTCCATTGACCAGTTTTCCCCACCCTCGTAATTAATAGTTTGGAATGTTTTAATTAAAGAAGGCATTTTATTAAATACACTTGTTATAGTTGAATCATATTGTGTACTGTAAAAATTAGCTCTATTAACATCGGTTGAGTAATGCTCATATATACCATTATGATTACTACCTTCTTCATAATAACTAGTTAAAAACTTATTCTGAACACTAAACATATCACATGGAACAAAACTCATTCTACCAGACCAACCATTTATTTTTTCATCAAAATATAAAGTTTCGTTTTCATACAGTTGTGATTTACCCTCTGAAGAAGGTTGTAAAGACAGTACATAACTCTTCTGATGTATGTCCCATGAACCCAACGCATCACCACTAGATAATACCCCTAGTTTATCTCTAAAATAATCATACATACCATAATTAGATATTTCTGTTAAACCATCTTGAGACAACCTTAAAACAGCTCCCTGAGCCGCGTCTGTAAAGTATTTTCTATATCCATAAACAGCAAAAGATTCTGGATTAGTAGCTATTCCAAAATTACCCGCGTAAGGTTGTATTTGTCCTATAACTAAATTACTAGTAGTAGTCATAGGTTGACCTTCAGCAGAATATATAGCGTCTTTATCTATTAAAGCTCTATTTACTTTTCGCTCTTGGAATATAGTTAAGTTTGTATTTTCTGCATATAACTTTTGTATAGTACCTTTACCAGGATCTACAGATCTAGTTATATCTTGACCTGAAGGAAACACGTTTGATTGATTAGTACCAGTTCTAGAATTAAACACACCAGAATAAATAATAGAATTACCTAAAGATTGCTGTAAGTTATCTTCAGATACTAAAAATGCTCTAGGTGCTAAACCTGTTTGCGTATTATTATACCCACCTCTTATTCTAGATTCTTCCACATACCAATTATAACTTGGTTCAGAAGCCTTAGATAATCTCTTTAATAAATAAGTGTTATAATATTTTATTTGAACTATAACTGGCATATACTTTTATTATTACTTGTTTTTTTTGATTTTTAACTAATTGGTCCTTGAGCCGCACTAGCACCTGTACCTGTAGGAGATACCGCAAAGTTTGTACCACCAGGTGTTGATGGGAAAAATGGGAGCGTTGGTGTTTGAGTACTAGCTATTTGAACCGCGTTAGCAGGCGCGCTTGTTCCTGGTACTTGGCTAGTTGTACTATACCATAACTGTAATTGTACACCACTGTAACCAGCTAAACTATTTCTTGTATTAGGAGGTAAAACCGCATTATTAGCTGGCGCTGCTCCTTCAACACTAATAGCAAAATTAACTAACGCTGAATTTTTATAATCATAAACTGGTAAAGTTCCTAATCCACCAAGATTAGTTTGACCCGGTCTTACACCAGCATTTAATTGTGTATTTTTTTGAGCTGTAGATAACCCAGCCATAAACGCGTCTAACTGTGCTATTTTTATCCAATATTCTCCAGCTGTACTAGTTGATGAAATTTGAGAAGCAGCAACTAAACCACCTGTACTAGCGTTTAATCTTTCGCCTACTTTTTGATTACCACCATTAAATGTATCAGCATATGTAACATTACCCGCTCTAACTATAAAACCACTATTTGTTCCACTAGTCCATTTCAACTTAGCATATAGATGTTGGGTTTGATCTGTCCAGTTTTGTAGTTGACCTATAAATCTTGGATATAATCCAGTTGTGGAATTTGAAGTCATACTCGCATTTGAAACCATTGTTGTATCATTAGTAGTATAACCTGTACCACTAGTATAAGCTGCGGCTACTACGTTACCAAAAGTACTAACTCCAACAGACCAACTTATAGTCATAACTTGAGCCATTGTAGCTCCCGATGTGTCAGTAAGCTGCATATCTACTTCAAACCTTGATCCTTGAATAATACCATTAGTTCCATTTGATTTAAGCTCAAATCTTAAAGCGCTGCCATTAACAGCACCACTATTTGTTAATTTAACAGGATAACCTGCTCCACTCATATATGTTGTCCAAACTGTTTGTGGGCTAGTAGATGATCCTAAATATTTTCTTGCTTCTACAATACTCCAACCATATCCATTGCTTGGATCAAAAGTAGCATTAGATGAATCACCAGCATTTGTAGAGGAAGGAGCTGGAGTTGCGCTACCATTATAACCCATTGGAGAATTATTTGTATTATAAAGAACAGCATTTGCACCTGGACTAGGACCTAACACAGGTGGTAAACCAGGAATAGCAACTGGTGCCGAATTAACAAGTTGTAAAGTCATTGTTTGATTAACAGTGTCACCACTAGCTTCTGTGTATTTAATTGTAACTAAATATTGACCAGGATATTGTGTCCAGTGATCTGGTTCACTTACTCCACCAGCATAAAATGTATCAAAAGTAGCTATATAATAACTTCCAGTTTGACTACCCGGTAATAAACTAAATTTTTTATTAGCACCTTCTGCGTAATTAATTAAATTTAAATCATGAGGAGGAGTAGAATTGTAGTTAAATATACTTACCAACTCAGCAGTAGCTGTAGTAACTATTTGTCCTCCTGATAAAGGAAAGAAATCTGCTGTTATTCTAGTACCAGCTGCATAATCTTCACTAAATTCCTCTGATGTTACACTAATACCATTTATACCAGTTGCGACGTTTTGTATATCATAATTTAAATCTGATATTAATCCAGTCGTACTAGCTTCGTAAAACAATTCTAATTGAGAAACAAAAGGAGAGGTTTCATAAACAGCTAACCCCATATTTCCAGGATAAGGATATGTTCCAGATGGATTATTATAAGCTGTTTCAGGAATTCCTATAGTTTTTTGTGTAGCAATTTTAGATATATATGGTTTTGTATTAAAATCATATATACAGTTAGACTCTATCATACCTGGTGTACTAGCAGTTGCCTCAATATCAGGGAAAACATCTTTTACAGTACCAACTAAACTAACAGAATCAGGTGATGATAAAGGATCAAATTGTGTATTATAATATTTAGGGTTACTAGTACTGTTTACTGTATTTGTAACTCTACCAAACAATTTAATATCACTTGTAAATTGATTTTGTAAAGGACCCACATCTTGTAAATTTCTTGGGACTTTATTAATATTATCACTTATTAGTGTAATAAAAGCTGTTTCTCCAAGCTCTTTAGTTTCGCCTTGTATTGGATAACCATTAACTATACCTGGTAAATAGACATTGTAATAATCTTGTTGTTTTTGTTTTACACCTATTCTATAACTATAAAATCCATCTACATTAATATCATAAGTAGCGTATATCCTAGGTAGATCAGCTATTAATAACGCTGGTTCAGGTCTACCTGTTCCAGTTTGATCAAACATATATTTTTCCGCAACTTCATAATCAGTATAAAGAGATACAGAAACTACAGGGTTTCCGCTAGGAGTTACAGATTTTATTGTAGTATAGTCTATATATTTTCCAGGTAAAACTTTATTTATTGCAAAATAATTTTGATAAGTAGTTGCAAAGTTAGGAAATAAAGGTTGAGCCGCGTTAGTTGTACCTGTAGTATATTTGTAGTAATTATTTGTAGTATATAGTAATTCAGCCTTTATTACATCACCTACATTAGTAGAACCTAAACTCGCGGCATTTAAAGTACACACAACTGTTGCGCTACCACCTATAACACTTGGTGCTATACTTATAGTATCGTTTGGTAAAAATCCACTACCCTGAGCAGTAACCACTACAGCTGTAGCTGCGTTACCAGAAATGGTAACTGTTATTGCTAAACCACTACCAGTAGCTGAGTTTGTAGTAAATCCACTGGTTACACCTACGATACCAGTATAATCACCATTTGTACCGTTTGCCGTGTTAGTTGTTATTAAACTTGTTAATGTTGTTGCGGTAACAGGTCCTTTCAATGTGACTCTAGGTGAATTACTATTGTCTGTAATTAAATAATCTGTAGTTAAAGTTAATTTAACCCATCCATCATCTTGATTTCTATAAACATTAAATGTATTAGCTGTAGGAGCAATATCTGCGTAAACTAAACCTGTAAAATCAAATACGTTTTGGTTAGCTATAGCTGTTATTTGTTGTGTAGACCAATCTCTAAAAAATATAGGATAAGCTATGGCACCTGTAGCTATAGTATAATAATTACCTACAGCATAAGCTCCAGGATAACCTGAAATATTATTAGCATTAATAGATTCTGGTATTATACTGTTAAAGTTTAATCTTAAACTATCTCCATTCCAACCAGGAACATCTTCATTAAACCCTACAGTATTATAATCACTAAATACATTGGATCCGGGTTGAGGATTACCATTAGCATCTAACAAGTTATCATAGTTAGATAAAATAATATCAGTTTGTCTACCAAATTTATCTGCTAAAATTACACCTACTTGATAGTTTCTATTTTGTTTTAAAGAATGCTGAGGATACTCTGTATATACTATATTGTTTTTGTCTGCTACATCTACAAAGTAATCTAAACCAGGTTGTCCACTTTTACCTTCTACATAATTACCATACATTATTCTATTACCTGAAGTTGCTTGAGCTCTTGAAGTTACTGGAACTTTATCAAAAACTCTTGTTGTTTCATTTGATGGTAATGTTTTTATAGGTAAAGTAGATTGATATTCATACTGAAAAATATTAGTATTATTTAAATTACTTATAAAACTACTATCTACAGTAACTGATTCTAAAACTTGATAAGCTTGTGTATCAGATTCTTTAAATATTATATCAATAGCTTTAACCTTATAATCATTTAGTATATTTAAACTAGGTAACTCAATATTTAACACAGCGTTATTAACAGAGTTCTGCATAAATTCTACAACCGTAGTAACAAAAGCTTGAGTCTCATCTTCATTTAAAAATTGACCCTCTTGTTGCGGTATAAAAACATCTTGACTAAATGGTGCAATTACTGAATACTCATTATCATCAAATTTAAATCTATAACTAAATCTTACAAATTTATCAGTTAAATAATCAGGATCTCCATTCCAACCGTTGTAACCTGCGTTTCTTTTTAACCTTACAGAATATCCATTTATTGCCAATGCTTCGTTACCAGAAGTGTTTTGTGTTAGGGTTTGAGCACTACTAACCATTTCTACATATTTAGGCGTAGATTCACTAGTCCAATATCGTGTTTTATTTAATACTTCTTGAAAAGCATTAACATTAGTTGTGTGTTCTCTAAAACCAGCGGGTAAAGCATCAAAACCAGTTGTATTAGTTCCTTCATTATTAGACCATAATTCTTGAGATTTTAATCTTTCTGCAGGATCTGAAGCAGCTGTTATATCAGTCCAATCAGCTGAACTCATTATTGAAAAACCATTAGGAGCTAAACCTCTTGTATCTATCACAGCCCAATGATTATATAATTTTCCATAAACAACCCCGTTACCTAAATCGTTGTCATAATAACACCACGCCCCTTGTTGATTAGCGTTAGCTGTTGTCCATTCTGCAGGTGTTTGAGCTCTAGGAATTGCATCTCCATTCTTATATTTAGAAACATCTAAGTTTACAGAAGAATAAGTACTAACACCAATTTCGGTTTGTAATGGATCACTAGCATCTGACATTGTAGATGGCTGTAGTTGATTATTTGATCTTAAATTAATAAATGCCGGGGCTACATAAGGAGCAAATTTAGCTACTGAAATTTGATCTTCATTAAAATAGTAATTTGAATCACTTGCCGCTGTGGTTACATTAATTTTTCTTGGTTGATTTCTATTATCACTAAAAAATAATAAATTTTCAATTAAATCAACACCATTCATTCTAGCATTAGTAGCAAAGTTTAACCAAAAACCACTTACTAAAACACTAGAGTTACCACTAGAAGCACTATACATCGATATAGTACATTTGTTAGAAGAACTGATTTGTTCTGTAGCTGTAGTTGGACTAAAATCTGTAGTAAAAAAGTACACCACATTATTAGTGTTGTCTACAAAATGACCTATTACTTTTTCTTTTGTAGGTAAAGTTACTTTTTTGGTATTACCTAAAATAGCTTCTAATGAACCAACGTCACTTCCTTCTGATCTAGATACTGCTACATTTAAAGCGTCTCTGTATTCGTTGTTAGGTATTAGTCTTTCATCAAGGTCTTTATTCATCTTAGACCCAATAAAACTATTTTTAATTTCAGCCATATTTAATTTTTAATCCACTTAGATTTACCTCTCATTACTTGAACTATTTCATCTAGTTTAATGTTAGATAATCTAATTTTTGCATTTCTTAGTTTAGCACTTTTTTCTCTACGTAATCTCTGTACCATGTATTCAGGTTGGTTTATTCTACCTGAAATTATTGAGTATAAAATGTAAGCATAAATAGCATCTTCGGCTAACTTAGGTACTCTACTATCTAAGTCATACGCTAAACCATCTGATAAATACTCTAATACAATCATCTTATCTAATAAATTACTAGAAAAAGATATTTTACCCTCACGTTCGTTTAAGTTAAACCAACCATTTACTTGAGAGTATTGTGGTTCATTGCCATATAATTGACCCCAACTAGCACCCTGCCATGCTCCAGTGTAATCCCAGTTATAAGCCCACATATCATTAGTCCAATCATTAGTATTAAAATTACCGTTTATAAACCTGTCATTAGCGGTGTGCCATCTATCTTGAGTGATAGGTGTTCCTTCTATATCATTACCCCATTGATCTTGAGTAGGCGATCCAGCTGAATCTTGAATTTGAGTATAGTAAGGACTAATAGTTAAATTATTAGCTGGATATATAATTCGCTTAACACCAAGTGAATCTATCCAAGACATTCTTACATAATTTACAAAATCTTGAGGAAGTGTTAAAGTTAAAGAAGCTGGTATCGTTAATTCAGCAGATTTAATACTTTTTAAAGTATCATAACTAAATTCTTGTAAAGCTCTTTTAGCATGAAATATAACGTCTGTTCTTTTAACTTTAGGTAGTAATTTTTGTTCACCAACGTAACCTACTAAGAAATTACTAACTATATCATTTAGTTTTACATATTGGTAACTTCCATAATTATCTTCTACTTCTTGACCATAAGCTTTATCAGCTTCAGTGTTTCCATATTTTCCACCTGTTAATATTTTTAATTGAACTACTATAAAAGCATTAGCTCCAGGTTGAGCAACTAATTTAATAGTTTTACCATTAGTTACTTCTAATTGTGTAACCCATTCAGACCATGATCCAGCAGCTCCACTAGTACTTGTATAAACTTTAAAATTATTTAACCCATAGTCACTATCAGTTGGGTTCCAACTAGTACTACTACCTAATATTAAATCCGTGTCAAAGTCTGTAACAAATTCTTGATTTGTGGAATTACCGTTATCCCCTCTAAAACCTTGTGAGCCTTGATAATACTGTTGTGCATTTTCAGTTATGAGTCCGTCGCTAGGTGGTTGTATTGCCATTTGTTATTATATTATTTCGTTTTGTTTTTCCATAGCTATTTCTTGAGAAGCAGCTTGAACTATTTGTGGATCTTTTATAACAACTCCAGCATATAAAAGTATTTGTAATATAACATCTGTTTGTTCAGTATCTTCTAATTCGAAATCCACTGACGTAGTTGGGTTATATACATAGTATCCCGCAGAAGAATCAAAATTCCACATTACATCTGCTGGTTTTCTAATATATGAAGCTTGTACGTTTGTTGCTATAGCTTGAGGATGTATTATAATTCTATTATTTTCATACAAGTAAATAGGGAAATAATCCGTCGGCTTACTTATTGGTGACATGTTTAACATAGCAAGTTCATTTCTTTGTATAGGTTCTACAGCTCTGTCATCTCTATATAAAACAGTACCTAGTTTATAAAAATCTTTAGGATATAAAGTTATTACAATATTATTAGCAGCTCCAGTAGCTAAAGCACCTGCTGTTAAATTAAAGTTACCTCCTGTTATATTATAATTAGCATAAGCAGCGCCTAAGTAAGTTACTGTAACATTACTTTGCTCTACTTGTGCTTGAGTTATAGTTGTTAAGGGAAATGATATTTGTCCATTAGTAGAAGACAGGAGTTGTGTTCCACTAGCCACTCCTGAAGAAGATGGTGGCGAAAAATAGCCAGGTGTAGTACCAGCTGGCGCGGTATACGCACAAGTTCCTATTGTTTTAAATACATCTAGTTTTTCTTGTACACTTTTATAACGATCACCGTATTCGCTATCGTTTTGAGGCACACGCATTTGTTGATTTATAGTCTCAAAATATGTGTCTATTTTTTCTAATTGAACTTGAGTTGCTAATTTGTTAAACTCATCTGGAGTTAAATAACCTCTTTGTTCTTTATTTATAATTAATAAGACTGTTTTATAGACTTGATCTACGTTTATTGCCATTTTATTTTTTTTATTATAATATTAGGTCCGCCTAAACGGACCCAATACTAGTATTACATGCTATTTAAGTTTTTTCTCTATCGACTTAAATACTGGAACTCCTTCATCTGTTTTCAAAAAAGCGGCAAAAGCTGAATAAGGATTTTCATCAAATGGAACTGTCATTAATTTCTTACCATTGCTAACCCAAGTAAATGATCTTTGGTCTTGTGATAAGGATATTATACCAGCTTCTGTGGCTCTAATACCAAAATTTCTTAACATTACATTTTCATCATTAGCTAACTCCACAAATAACTGAGGATTTTGTTTAGCAAATAATAATAAATCTCTTTTTATTTCTTTTGAACTTAGTTTTGTAACTTGAGAACCAATTTCTACTCTTAAAATAGCCTCCGCATGATCAATATCCATATCTCTAGCAGCATTTAAAGCTTCTATTTCATATTCTAAATACTGTAATTCATCAACAGCTATTTTTTGAGGTAGTAATTCTTTGTATCTATGTCCTTTTAATGGGTGATATAAAGAAAGCATTTTTTGCAGATTCTGCATTTTCTTTGGAACTGCTAATACACCGTCTTTAAAGGTTATATGTCCCATTGTAGCCTCACCTTTTTGTTCATCAACAAATACAGAAGCTTGGTTAGTTGCATAACGTAGTTCACGTTGAGCACCTAGTTCTTCATCAAACCATAATAATGGATGTTTTTTTGTATGTCTACTTGGTATAGTAAATGTTAAAGGAGAAGCATTACCACTTAAATAGTAATTTCTATCTTTTATTTCCCAACCTTCAGGTTGAGTTATTTTTTGTTTTTTCATAATATAATATAATTAAATAGTTTAAAAAAATAATTACCCCTGCCCGAAGACAGGGATAGTTATTATAATTGAATCACTAGATTCCTTTGAATAATACAAAGTTATTAGCAGCTTGAGTTACTAAACATCTTTCAGATAAAAAGTGAACTTCCATTGCATCTAAAGATGAAGTGAAAGCACCACCTACTGAACCAGTTAACCAAGACTTCATACGTCTATCGTCAGCTTGAGAAGCTCTATATCTTACGTGTAAGAAAGGTCTTCTAATGTTAGTACCTAAAATCTGATCATAAACTGTTGAAGTACCTGCAGGAACTAAAACTCCTTCAATAGAAGCAGGTCCAGTTAAAGCACCACGCGTAGAAGCGTCGTTTAAGTATTTCCAGTCAGTTTTGTAAAAGTCATAAGACCCTCTTCTGTAACCTGTAAATCCTAAATTTAATGCCAT
>MDSV01189219.1_pt1 | contig 17295 bp, 10 predicted proteins | sample 810851 | NCBI WGS metagenome assembly MDSV01 (sample SAMN05326640, study PRJNA326480) | marine metagenome | isolation source: seawater | place: Atlantic Ocean: North East | collected 2012 | reverse complement strand
TAATGACTTTGATATTAATTTTTTTAATAAATCATATTCTAATATTATTAAGTTAAATAAAATTAATACACAAAATATATTAAATATTTATAATTTTTATCATAAAAATAATGATCTTATTTCAAATAAAAATGAATTAAAAAATAAATATGAAAATATTGATATTTTATTTTTAAATAAAATATATTTAATTGAGATTGAATCGGATAAATATGAGAATTTCATATTAAATAATGATAATTTTTATCATAATATTACTAATTTTATGGAAAATTATAAAGAATTTGATTTAAATATATTTTTATTAGAAAATGCTGAAGTAAATAATAATTTTGACATAATAAAAAAATTAATAATAAATAAAAATAATGAATACAATTTTATTTATGATGAGAATAATAATTTAGAATTTATAAAAACTTATTACAATTATAAAAATTTAAATTTATATGATATTAATATTTTATTTAATAATACCAAAGAATATATTAAAAATTATGAAGATTTTAAATTAAAATTTGATATTAATATAGAATTAATAAAATTATTAAATCAAAAATTATTAATATTTGATGAAAGTCAGATTATAAAAGAAATTATAAATAAAAACTATATAATTAATTATACAGATTTTTTAAAAAGGTACTTAACAGTACTAAAAAATAATTCATATTTTAATAAAAATGAAGATTTTAATAATTATTATAATGAGGTAAAAAAAATTAATACTAATGATAAATTATTAAATTTTATGATTGAAGATATATATAAATCAAAAATAAATAATGGTTATATTGGTAGAAAAAACGTGTTCTTAATAGAAGAAGTTTTAATTGATTTAAAACTGACAAAACCAAAATTAGATGATGGTATATCTTTAATTATTAGAGCAAAAAATGAAGAAAAAAATATTAAAATTTGTATTGAATCTGTAGTAGATTTAGTTGATGAAATAATATTTGTAAATAATAATAGTACAGACAATACTTTACAAATAATAGAAGAATTAGAATTAAAGTATAAAAATATAAAAGTTTATAATTATTTTATAAATGTTAATAGAGTTGGAATTGAGCATCAAAATGCTTTGAAAGTTAATGATAAAAACACATTAGGTAATTTTTATAACTGGTGTTTATTTAAATCTACCAAAAAAAATGTTATCAAATGGGATGCTGATTTTATATGTATTAGAAACAATTTTAAACAAATGGTAAATGATTATAAAATTAGATTCAAAAATAATAAATATGCTTTATGGTTTTCAGGATATACTTTATTTATTAACAAATATAATAAATATATAAATTTAAAGTCATATTATAATGAATTTAGATTATTTTCATATTTAAATGATTTTAAATGGTATGATGGTGATTTATGTGAATTTAATGAACCATATATACAAACATGTGAAGAAAAAATAAAAATTTTATATCCAATATTTTATGAAATGAAAAGAACTGATTTAGATGAATTTAATTCTAGATCTTCTTTAATTGACAAAAGAGATTTAAAAGATTATGAGATTTTAAATAAATTATTAAATTTAAATAAAAACTTAGAATATATAAATAATAATCTATATTTTATTGATGATAAAAATATAAATAAAGATATAAAAATTTTATTAATTGTCAATACATTTGATATGGGTGGTAGTAATATTTTTATCATAGAATTTTATAAATATTTTAAAATAATGGGATATAAAATAAAAATTTACTGTGAATCAATAAAAAAAAAAATAACAAATTTTAATATAATTGATTACAATGATGTATATGAAATAAATAATAATAATTTAGAAAAAGATTTAGATGAATATGATTATTTATTTTTTAATGGATTTATTCCAAGTAAAATAGAGTGTAATCTAAATAATTATTCAATAAATAAAGTATTTATAACACATAGTGATGTAGCATATTCTAATTATTATATAAAAAAATACCATGATTTATTTTATAAAATTTTAACAGTTAATTCATATACAAAAGAAAAATTAGAAAGATTTTTATTTATAGACGATAAAAAAATAAATAAAATAATTAATTATAAGGAAATTGATATAGATAATTTGAATATTAATGAAAATAAAAATAAAATATTTGGTGTAATAACAAGATTTAGTGAAGATAAAAATATTACAATGTTATTATTTGCTCTAAAAAAAATATTTGAAGACTATAAAGATTATAAATTCTATTTAGTAGGTTATGAAAATAATAAAATTCAATCTTATTTAAAATATATTATAAATTATTTAGAATTAGAAGAAAATATAATAATTGAAGGTTATCAAAGTAATACTAAAAAATACTATAATATGTTTGATTTTGTAATATTACCTTCTGTTTCTGAAGGGACATCATATAATTTAATTGAATCTATGAGTTATAAAAAGTTATTGGTAGTTAGTAATGTTGGTGGTAATAATGAATTACTTGAAGGAAATTGTATATATATAAACTATGATAAAATTAAAGATTATGAATATAGAAATTTGTATATTGAAAATTATAATGAACAGCTTAATTTATTAGGATATTATACGATAGATAATTATAATAAATTTAGTAATAATATAAAAATTAAGATAGATTATAATTTAGAGGATATAAAAAACATACCTTCTATATTTATTAATTTAGAAGAATCATATTTAGAGAATCATGAGAAAGAAAAAATAATAAATAGACAAGAATTATGGAATATGAATTGTGAAAAAATATATACAAGTATTAAGAGAGCTATAAATATTGATATAGATGATGAAAAGATATTAATTGAAAATAACTTTAATAAAATAAAAGACAACTATAATTTGATAGAATATTATAAAAATATTGATTATATATTGAATTATAATTAATCTTATATAAAAGATTATTATTAATAAAATTTAATGATTAATAATAATTATTATTATTATTTAAAAAATAATTTAGATGTTTTAGAATATATATTAATTTATTCTTTCGTTTTTATACAAAATGCATCAAATATTTATATTTATCATAGTCAAAATTTAAATTGTAAATTTTATGATAATTTAACAAATAATAATATATGGAAAAAATCAAATATAATTTTTATTAAAATAAACAATGAAAATTTAGAAGATAATTTAACAAAAAATTTAAACGAAAATGGTGGTATATATATAAAAAAACCAATATTTATTTTGAGAAATATTGAAAATTTTTTAGATTATGATTATATATTTTTGAAAGATATATTAGTAGGAGTTAAAAATAATAATATATTGAAATTTGAAGATATTGAAGATTTGAATAATAATTCAAAAGAAAATATATTTAAGTTAAAAGAAGATTTGATATTCAATAATAATCAAGAAGATATAAATTATTTTTCTGATATTATTTATGATTATAATTTTTCTAAATATTTCAATATTATATATAATTATTATTTTATAGATCTTGAAAATTATGAATCGAAAAATATTGTTGAGAATTTAAAGGATTCTAAAATAAATATAATAAATTTATTAATATATTATATTTTAGGATACAAATATTATTTTGATGAAAATATTGTTTTATATGATAATTTATCTTTAATAAATAAAATAGATAAAATTTTTTACATAAACTTAGAAGAGCATGAAAAAAGAAGAGATAATTTAAATCAAATATTAAATAAATTTAATATTGAATTTGAAAAATATAATGGTTTTAATGGTTATAAAATAGATAATATTAAAAATAAATATTTTATTGATAAAATAATATCTAATGATAATTCTAATTTAGAATACGCTGTATTATTATCACATTTATCACTGATAAAAAAACTTGAAAAAGAGTCAGGTGAATATTTTTTAATATTTGAAGATGATTTATGTTTAGATTTTAATAAATATTGGTCTGAATCAATTGAAAATATAATTAGTCAGGCTCCTGATGATTGGGAAATAATTATGCTAGGATATTTTACATTAAATTTAAAATTTCAAAATAATTTTAGAAAATGGAATAATGATTGGAGTGCATTAAGTTATATCATAAAAAAAAGTTCAATTTATAAAATTAATGATTATATAACTAATGATAAATTTTATGTTTTTGATGATGTAAATGTAGCAGATAATTATATATTTAGAGTATTTAATACTTATTTATATCACAAACCACTTTTTACTATAAAAAATAATAATACTAGTACATTTCACAAAGATCATGATATATACCAAAAAATATATAAAAATATTAATTATTTAATACTAAATGATTTAATTTCTATTCATTTTTAATATATTTGAAATATTCTTCAATATTGCATATTTTACAATAAAATAAATAATGTTTATTTACTTTTTGAATAACAAATTTATGTTTGTATTTAATACAATGATATCTATGCCATCTATTAAAATACATTTTTAATAAATTTAAACTTATATCTTCATTATTTAAATCTCTCAATTCAAAGTTGAATTTTTTATATTTACTATTTGAACATAATTTTCTACATAATGGACAAATAAAATTAAGATTTGACCATTCTTTACAACATTTATTACAAAATTTATGATCATCACAGTAATTATATAATGCTTTATTTTCAAAACAAATTTGACATTCTTCTTTGGTTTTATAAAAATCACATTCTATAAAATCAAAGTCGAACATAGACATATAAAAAGATATAAAAAAATAAGAAATTTATAAACAAATTAAATTTTTTTAATATTCCATAAATCTAATATCAGATTTTTCATCAATATGATGTGGTTTAATTAAACAATAATTGCCATGTATTCTATCATTTATTGTATAATTTCTTTCTTCTATATTATGAAGATGATAAATTTTTATATCGTAAGCAGGATTAATTAATTCATAACCAAAATCATATAATCTTGATGCGAAAATATTATCACATCCTAAAGTACCAAAATTAAAATCAATTTCATTAGTATTTATTTTTAAAGGACTTTTAAATATCCAACAATCTTGTGAATCTGAACGAGGTTCGTCAAAATGTCTGAAAATATCAATAGTACCATCTTCTTTTACATTATGTCTTAATAAACATAATACTTTATTTTCAATTTCACTTTTATTAATTAATGATAAAGTTTGATCATAATATATATCTGAATTAGATAATATAACAATATCTTTATAACAATAAGAATTAGCAAATTCTATAGCATCTTTAAAAGATAGTTTTCCATTTTTTATAATTTCAAATTGTTTAATTTTATTTTTATTTTTAATAAAATTTAATTCATATGTTTTATCGTTGAGTAAGTAAATATTTGATATTATTTTATTTTTACAATTTTTAATTAGACAATCATTAATTTCTTTTTGTCTTTCTTTATTTTCAACTTCATAATATGAAGTAATTAAAATCATATTTAATTTTAAGAAAAAAAAAATTTTTATTAAACAAAATTAATTTGGAAAATATAATAATTAATTATAATAAAATTAATATGAATGTATTAAATACATATTTATTTTTTAATATAAAATATAAAAATTTAAATAGAAATCAATTATTATTACAATATAAAAAAGATTTATGTGATGATAAAATAATTAAAACATATGATGATTTTACATTCAAATATCCAAATTTTGATCCAGATTTTTATAATAAAGCTAATAATTTAAATTTAAAAAATGATAAAGATATAATACAACATTGGATTAATTATGGTGTTTATAATAATTATATTGAATCTATAAATAAATTTTATTTGATTTATAAAAATATTAATATAAATTCTTACAAATATGAAAATAAATTAAATTTAATAAATGAAGAAGAAGCAATTATTCACTATTTGAATTATGGGAGATATAATAAATCATTAAATAAATTAAATTATAATTGTGATATTATTAAAAATGAACATATAAATATTGATTCATTTGTTTTAAATGATAATTATAAATTAAAAATAATAGGACATTTATTCATACATTTTTTTAAATGTGGAGGTGGTGAAATTTTTTTAAATAATTTTATAAATTTGACCAAAATTCAGAATATTATTTTTGTAAAAAAAAATAATAATAATAATTTATTAAATAATAATATAATTTACTATATAGATGAAGAAGATTTAAAAAAAAAAATTATAGAATATAAAATAGAAATATTAATTGATCATCAATATTATTTATATAATACACTAAAAATTGATCATTTAGATATAATATATTTTATTCATACAGTAGATCATTACAAAAAAAAAGATTTAAATATACATTATACAATAAATTTATATAATGAAAGATTTTATGATAAATCATGGAACAATCATATAAAAATTATTAATTATTTAGGAATTAATTATAATATAAATTATAAAAAAATTATTTATAAATTAAAATATATATTAAAAAATAAAAAATATTATATACAAAAAATAGGTATAGTTGGTCGTATAGATTATCATAAAATTAATATAAATTTTTTAACTATATTGATAAATTTTATAAGAATTAATAATATTGAAATTAATATATATGGAGAAGTTGAAAAATCCTATGCTAGATTATTTTTTAAAAAAATTAAAAATATTGGTAATATTCATTATAAAGGTTATATAGAATACGATGATGTAAATAATATTTATTTGGATAATGATATAATATTAAGTGCTTCTAAGTCAGAAGCAGGTGCTACTGTTTTATTGGAAGCAATGAATAATGGAACATTAGTAATATGTAGAGATAAAGGTGGTAATAAAGAAACAATTAATAATAATAAATATTTATATTCAAAAGACAAAGATTTTATAAATATTTTAGAAAATATAAAAAAAGATAGTATTGAAAACATCCTAAAAGATATAATTGATTCAAAAAAAAAGATCTTATTGAAACATAATAACAAGAATAATTTTAATAAATTGATTAATCATTTTAATGAAATAAAAAATATCGAAGGTTCAGATAAAATTCCTAATGTAATACATTATATATTTGGATTAAAAGTTCAAGATGAAGAATTTAAATTTTTATATTATTTTGGTATTTTATCAAATATTTTAATAAACAAACCAATTAAAATATTTTTTCATTATAAATATCTACCATATGGTTATTGGTGGAATAAAATAGAAAAATATTTAACATTGAATTATATAGATTATGATGATATGAAATTTAATAATGAAAATGTTATTCATTATGCACATAAAAGTGATTATATAAGGTTAGAGTTATTATATAAATTTGGTGGTATATATTATGATATTGATACTATATGTGTTAAACCACATGATCAATTATTAGAAAATGAAATTGTATTTGGTATTCAAGAAAAATATAAAAATGAAAGTGATTTATTTGGAAACGCTATTATTATGTCAAAAAAAAATAATTTTTTTATAAAAAAAATTTTAGATAATTTTGAAAAACATTTTGATAATTCAGAATGGACAAAAGCTTCTTTATTTTTACCAACAAATTTATATAATAATTTAGATGATAAAGAAAAAGAGAATATAAAAATATTAAATAATAAATATTTTTATTATCCTAATTATAATGAAAATTATTTATTATTCAATGAAGATATAGATATAGATAAAAATTTAACAACTTTTCATTATTGTTATAATTATTCAAAATTATATTTAGATAAAATTGAAAATATTGATTATATTATTGGTAATAATAATTTATTTTCAAAATTAATGAAAAATGTATATAATATTTATAATATCAATTTTAATAATATAGATAATAATTATATTATAAAAAAACCAATAACAGATTTAGTAATAATTATAAATAATTATGATGAAAATATTATAAATAATATAAATTCCATAAATAATTTATTTTTTTATAATATAAATTTATTTATTATTACCAAAAATAAAATGAGTAAAAATTATATAAAATTAATAAAAAATATATCTTATTTTAAAAATATTAATATTTATTATATTCGTTTATATGAAGAAATAGATTTAAAAAATAAATTAGTGTTATCTGAATATTTAATTGATAATTTATTGATAAACAATGATATTTATTATTTAATATTGAACAAAAATTTAAATAATTTATTTTTTGAAGAAAATGCTGAAAAAATGATTAATTTTAATATGGTAGATACAATAGATATTAATTATAATTATATAATAACCAATAAAATAAAAAATGAAAATATAGAATATTTAATTAATATTTTTTATATCAAAAGTATAATAAAATTTTAAAAATAATATTTATCATGATAATAACCATAATTATTATTGCTAATTATATCACTATTAATATCTTTTTGATAACAAATCATTGGAAATATACATAATTTACATAAATTAGAACTAGCGTATGAATCATCGATTTCATTATTTGAATTTTCGATAGTATTTATTATATTATTTAAGTTAGAATTTTTCACGATATAAGCCGTTGTTGTTTTAGGATAATCAACTTTTAATATATTAGGTTTTATAATTTTAGAATTTGAATTATTGTTTAAATTACAACTTAAGTATAATAAATCAAAATTATTTTTAATTAAATTATTTAAAGCATAAAAAATATATGATAGAAAATTATATTCTAATACAGCATCATCCTCTAAAATTAAAGTATATTTATTATTTTTTTTAATTGATTTTAGTAAATTATAATGACTTAATTTACATCCTGCAGAACCTAAAACATAATTAATATTAAGTTTATTTAAAAAATATTCAGACTTTATAAAATTATATTTTGTTAAATCATCTTTATTTGGTACTATTCCTTCAAAAAAATTATAATTATTAATACACAATTTATTCATTTGGTTAATCATAAATAATTTTTTATCTAATCTATTTTTTAAATTTATAATAGTTATATCTAAATAGTCAGAATATAAATAATTAAGATTGTATAAATTATTTATTTTACGAATATTTAAAATATGATTTAGATCAATATTATTGAAATATTTAATTATATTATGTGAATTTATTATTTCATAATTATATAATTTATTCTCAGTATAATTATAAATATTAAAACTAAATTTTTTTGTTAATAAAAATATATTTAGTTCTGTTGTTGATTTATCTTTAAAATAATAGTTACTAAAAAAACCATAATCTTTTAATAAATAACTATCAATTATAATTATATGTAAATTATTATAATCATTATATATAATTGTATTTTCTAATTTTTCATAGTTTATATCAAATTCAATTTTAGTAAATACAAAAAATATAAAAATTTTATGCTGAATTTTATTTAAGAATAAATTTAAATTAATTATATCAATATTTATAATTGTAATTTCATTGTTTTCATTGATTATTTCTAAATTTTCATTATATAAATAATATTTAAAATATTTAATACAATTAGTTTTATAAATAAAAAAAATATCATTAATTTTATCAAAAAATCTATAATCGTTCTCAGAATAGATTAAAAATTTTGTTAAAATATTTTTAGAAAATGATTTATTTTCAACAGGTATATTATTTATGTATGATTGATTTATATAATATTCAATATTATTAATAATTTCATTATTTTCTGATAATAATCTATTAATTTTAAAAAAACTAAGAAAATATAAATCATTATCAATTAATTTTTTTAAATTAAAGCATATGTAATTATTTCTTTCTAAATAATTATTATTATTATAAATAAAACATGTTATATCTTTAGAGATATCAAAAATATTTAGATTATAATTTTTAATTACATATATAATATCATAATAAGTATATTTTTTTTTTAGTGTTTGAAATATATTATAATAATTATTATCATTAACAATATTAAATTTACTATTTTTATTAATTGATTCAGTATATTTAATAATATTTTCTAAATTACTATATTTTTTATAGAAAAATTCAATAATATATTGATATTTATTAAAAATTTTATATATTATATTTTCGTAATAGTCAATATTTTCAATTTCATATAATTGTATAACAATAATAATTTTGTTAATAATACTACTAGTATTACTCTTAGTATAATTTTTTATTGAGTATTTCCCAAAAATATCAATTATATATTGTTCATTTATATTTTTAATTTTATTAAAATATTTTAAATAATAATCATTATTGTGATTAATTAAATTTATATTTTTGTTATTAAATTCAATTTCTTTGAGTTTAAAATAATTTTTATTAAAATAAAGTTTGAAAATATAATCATTAAAATAAAAATCAATTATAAAATTATATTTATTATCTAAATTAATAAGATTTTCATTTAATACATAAAATAACTTATAATTATATGATATTATATTACCATTAAAATATTCAGATTTATATTTATTATTGTTAAATATAATATTATTTTTATAAAAATATGAAACATCATAATGATTGATATAAAAAATTATATTATTATTGATGTAATTCCAAAATTTAGATATATTATTATTATTACCAATATAATAGTTAGCAAAAAATCCAAACAATAATAAGTAATTTTTATGATTTTCATCAACTAATATTTCTTCAAAATTAATAAATGATAATGAATTTAAAAAATTTTTAACTTTATAATTTTTATTAAAATTATATATAATAATAATTGAATTTTGAAAATCTAAATTTATCAATGAATTTATTATAAAATTTTCATCAATATTAGTATCTAAATAAATAAATATAATTTCTTTTTTTAAATCCAAAAAAAGTAAATTTTTAAATATATTATTCATCATATCTGTGTTAATTTTATAAATATTATCAAAATCAATTGGTAAAAATTCTATTTTATTGTTAATTATTATTTTATCTAAATTATTAATATTTTTAAAATTATTAATTGTTGTATAATCAATTTCATTTATTGTACTAAAATAATTTTTTAAGAATATAAAATTGTTTTTATTAATTGTAATATTATAATTTAGTTTTTCAATATAGCATATTAACTGAATAATCCAAATTAAATTATCATCTTTCACATCAATATTAATATGAATAGTTTTGTTATTTAGATCAATGATTTCATTATTAATTATATTTAGTAATTTATAAAATTTATAGTTAATGTAATCTATATTATTATTAGATAATATAATATTAAAATAATTCGGGTCTATTTTAAAATTTATTAAATCATAACAATTAATATTTTTTAAATATTTTTTTTTTATTATCGTGAAATCATCATTACTTAAAATATTAGGATTTTTTAATAATATATTATCATAAACTGCATTAAAATTAATAGGAAATAGAAAATAATCATATTTTAAATTAATAAAGTAATCATTTAAATTATAATTATAAATATTAATAAATTTTATATTTGTATTAACAAATTTTTTTATTTCATTAGAGTATTTTTCATTGTCGTAAAATACATATACATTGTATTTCAAATCTTTTAATTTTTCTAAATTTATAAAATTATTAAATACAATAAATGCTATTGTATATTGAAAATTATAATATTTATCAATATATTCATTAATATATATTTTATTATTATAATCATTATCTTCTTTATTATTTTTAACATTTTCAACTATATTATTTTTTATAATTTTTGGTTTTTGAATATGATTAGATTTTGAATAATAATTTTTATATTTATTATGATGATAATGAGACATAATAATTAAATTATCTAGATTTTTAATATCAGGATAATTTTCTCTATATAGATCTAAATTAAAATTAGGATATTTAGACAAAAAATGATTAATGTGTGATATTCTATTTTCTTTAATACCAATTGTTTTCCAATGTATAAATAATTGATTATTATTTAAATTTTTTAAATCATTATTGAATAGTTTATATATTTTTGGATGAAACATTAATATTAATTATATATTTATATTTAAATTTGTTTTAATTTTTATAATATTTTTATATAAATATAATATAATATGAAGAATTTATTAGTAACAGGAGGTTGTGGTTTTATAGGTTCAAATTTTATAAATTATTACTTTTCAAAAAATAATAATGTTGTAATTTACAATATAGATGCTATGTATTATTGTGCAAATGAAAATAATGTAGAAGAAAGTATAAGAAATTCTGATAGATATAAATTAATAAAAGGTAATTTATGTTCATTTGATTTATTAAACCATATTTTAGAAAGTTATCAAATAGATACAATTATACATTTTGCCGCTCAATCTCATGTTCAAGATTCATTTACTGATTCATTTAAATATACTAGAGATAATATTTTAGGAACTCATACATTACTAGAAGCTGCTAGATTGTATGGAAAAATAAATAAATTTATTCATATATCAACAGATGAAGTATATGGAGAATCATTATTAGCTGATGACGAGGAAAAAAAATGTGAAAAATCTATATTATGTCCAACTAATCCTTATGCTGCTACAAAAGCTGGTGCGGAATTAATCGCAAGTTCATATAAACATTCTTTTAACATGCCAGTTATAATAACAAGAGGAAATAATGTTTATGGCTTAAATCAATATCCTGAAAAACTTATACCAAGATTTATAAAATTATTAAAAGAAAATAAAAAAGTAACTATTCAAGGTGATGGAAGTAATGTTAGAGCTTTTTTACATGCGATGGATGTTGCTAGTGCTTTGGAATCAATTTTAGAATATGGAAAAATAGGTGAAATATATAATATAGGAAGTGATGAAGATAAAGAATATACTGTATTAGATGTTGCTAAAATGTTGATAAAATTAATTAAAAGATCTGATAATTATAATGATTGGATAGAATATGTAGAAGATAGACCATTTAATGATAAAAGATATTATATCAGTAATGAAAAAGTAAAAAAATTGGGATGGACTATAAAAAAAGATTTTTTAGAAGGATTATTAGAATTAATTAATCATGAATCATATTTAAATGAAAATGTAAAAATGAATCAATCATATGATTCTTTAATTAATTTAGGAGTAAATTCATAGATTAAAACATTTTATAATTAAAATATTCAAAATCTAATTTGTAAAAATCATTTATAAGTTGAATTGAATTTTTATTTAAATACTGCATATAATTCTTATTTTTAGAAAGATTAGTATTAGTTAAAGTACAAAAATCTGAAAAATCTTTAAATCCTATATTTTCCATATGTTGATTTAATTCTTCACATCTCAAAATTAAAATGTTAGGATGTATTATGTTATTATCATTAATTAAAAATTTGTATTGTTCTAATTTGTGGTTATCGTACATCATATTATTATCTAAATAATTTTTAATTATATTTTCAATTTCTTTTTGAGAATTATTTTTATTAGCTATTTTTAAATAAAATAAATCAGATATAATTCTATCATACGGATTTCTCACAACTGATATTAATTTAATATTTACAAAATTTAAATTAAAGTATTCTTTATTCTGATAATATTCTTTAAAAGTCATATGTTGAAAGGAATGATTATTTATTTTTATATTTAAATTATTGGATAATAAATTATTAATATTTGGTTTTTTTTTTGATTTATAGAAAAAATAATTTTCTATATTACTTCCACCTGTTTTTGGTATGTGTATAAATAATACATTAAATTCTTTAAAATATGGCATTATATACTAAAATTATATATTTAAAATTAAATTTTTACTATAAGTCATGATTGGAAAATTAACATTATTAAATAAATATAAAAACTTTGAAAATAATAATAAATATCATGAAGAATATCAATATATTAATCTAATAAAAGATATTTTAGAATCTGATAATGTTGAAGAGGGTAGAAACGGTAATACATTAGTTTGTATAGGAAGTGTTATGCATTTTAGTTTAAAAGATTTTCATATACCAATATTAACAACAAAAAAGACAGCTTGGAAAACATGTTTAAAAGAATTATTATGGTTTGTTAAAGGTCAAACTTCAAATAAAATTTTAAATGAACAAAATGTACATATTTGGGATGGTAATTCATCAAAAGATTTTTTAGAATCCCGTGGATTAGGATATTTAGATGATGGTGATCTTGGACCTATTTATGGTTTTCAGTGGCGTAATTTTAATGCTAAGTATAATACATGTAATGACGATTATACAAATTGTGGTATAGATCAATTACAAGATGTTATTAATACATTAAAAGACCCAACAAAAAGAACATCAAGAAGAATGATTGTAAGTGCTTGGAATCCTTGTCAATTAGATGAAATGGCATTACCACCATGTCATGTTATGTTTCAATTTCACGTGACAAAAGGAAATAAACTATCATGTACAATGTATCAAAGATCAATAGATATTATATGTGGTTGTCCGTTTAATATAGCTAGTTATTCATTTTTAACACATTTAATAGCACATCATTGTGATTTAGAACCATATGAATTTATATATAATATGGGAAATTGTCACATATATGAATCTCACATTGAACAATCTAAAATACAAACTGAAAGAGATCCTTATAAATTTCCAAAATTACATATATTAAACAAACGTGAAAATATTAGTGATTATAAAATTTCAGATTTTCAAATTATTGATTATCAACATCATGATCCTATTAAAGTTGAAATGGTAGTATAAAAATTATATAGTTGAATCAAATGTTATATATAGTAGTTTATTAAGAGTATAAATTTTAATTTATTTTTATTTTTTTTATTTTTGAAAATATAATATATTTTTAAAATTATTAATTAATATAAAAGATATTTTTTATAATAATATATGATCCTTAAGAACTACATAAAAAAACATATAAAAAAATATACAAAAATTAATGCTAAATATAATTCAACGAAATGTAATATTAAAATGTATGAATATGAAAGTGCTGCTAACCCCAAACTAAATAAAATACCAATTGAGATTTTAGAAAATTATAATTATAATAAAAACAATGAATCTGAGATAAAAATTTTTGATTTATCTAAAAAAATTAATACTGAATATAAAGCAACATCGCCTAATTTATTAGCATCATTCATAAATGTAAAAAAAAATTCAAATTTTGTGTTTAAAAATCATAGTTCAACAAATATGTTTTATGTCATTAATGGTGATGGATTTCTAAAATATCATGATAATATATATGATGTATCCAAAGGTGATATCATTACAATACCATTTAATGAAAATGAAATTGGCCTTAAATCAAATAATAATGGATTAAGTTTATATCATGTAGATGATAGTCCATTAATGAATTATTTAGGTGTAACACCTAATAAAATAATAGTACCACCAACAATTTATAAAAAAAGTGATATCTTATCATTTATGGAAAAGATAAATAGTGAAGATGGTGCAGAAAATAGAAATAGAAATGGTGTTTTATTGGGTAATACAGTTACTGAAAAATTAGGTACAAAAACACTAACAAATATATTATGGAGTTTATATAATATAATCAAATCTAATTCAGTTCAAAAACCTCATAAACATAATTCAGTAGCATTAGATTTATGTACTTATGCTGTGGAAAATAAAGTTTATACATTAATTGGTAAAGAACTAGATGAAAATGGAAAAATAATTAATCCAGAAAAAGTATATTGGAAAACAGGATGTGCTTTTACGACACCACCTGGATATTGGCATTCACATGTTAATGAAAGCAATGAAAATGCTTATGTATTACCAATACAAGATGCTGGATTATACACTTATCAACGAACATTAGATATTAAATTTGTTGATTAATTTATAGTATCATATAAATATTCTTGAAAATCATGAAATGTAATTTTTGTTATAAATGTATTTTTAGGTAATGATATAAGTTCATTATGAATAATAAATTCTGATTTATTTTTTTTTATATCTAAAATGAATTTATTCTTAATTTCATTTTTTAATTTAATTATTTTTTTTGATTTTTTAATTTTAATATGAATAGTTTTTTTATAAATACCAAGTTCATAAGTTTCTTTATTGTTTAATATTATAATAATAAACCAATTGTATTTAAATGGAATATTTAATTTTAAATTATTTTTTATAATTATACTTTTTTTTTTTAATTCATATTTTTTTAAGTTAAGTTTTTCAAAATTAGAATTGTACTTATGAAAATAGAAAATTACCATCCAAAGTCTTTCGTAAATATAACCTAAATCAAATTCTTTAGTATTTAATAAAATATTATTCATATTTTTATAAAAATTTATATTATTTTTTTTAATAATATTTTTATTAACACTAAACATAGCAGCATAATTAACAGGTATTAAATAATTTGAATCAAAGTATTTTATATTTAATTTTTTTGAATAATATTTATAAATATTTTTTATAGAATATAGTTTTTTAATATATTTTATATAATTTTCAAAATCATGATTGTACCAATATGTTGGATAACATGGTATAAAATCATTATTCACATAATCAATGTGAATATTAAATTTATTTAATTTTATATGAGATAAGTTTCTAATATTCTTATTTATATCAATTGTTGAATTTAATGGTTGAATTTTTTCAAATTTATGAGTATATTTTAATATCTTTAAAAAATTAGGACAATGATCGAATGGATTTCCTTGACAGAATATTGTAGTTTGTGACAAATTATCATAATTTTTTATTATATGATGTAAATAAGTATTACTTTCGCGACCAACATTAGGTATTTTTATTGATTTAAATGGTAAATTATTTTTTCCTTTATTATAAATTGTTATTTTAATATTATTTGGTACATCTGTTATCCAATTTAAATCTTCATTATATCTAGCAATAATAAGTTCCACATCCATAATTTATTATAATATAAAAATCATCGCTCAAAATAAATTTTAAAATCTTCGAAATAATATTTTTAATATTGGTATAAATTATAAAATGAAAATGAACTATGAAAAACTACAAGGAATGGACCTTCATTATATGGTCAGAGATTACGAATCTAGAAAAACTAATAAAAATGCTCTTTCTAACGGAGAAGTTAGTAGAAGTACTAGAATTATGACTAATGCTGCTGGTAAATATCTACCAGGTACTTTAATCAATTATTCTGGTTTTAAAATACCAAATGATAATGCTGATTTATCAGGTATCAAAGCACCTCAAATCAATGAACATGCCCGTATCCAAACTTCAATTGGATATTTAGATATATGGGGAGCTTATGCTGATGCTAAGTTTGGACAACAAGGAGCTGATGTTACTGCTGTTAATTCTGCTGTCTTTAAAGGAAATGGAACAGGTGCTTTTAAAGATGTATCTTTAGTTAGAATATTTTATGATAATGATGGATCTGTATTAGGAAAATCAGGTTTAAGAAAATTAGTACTTTTTAAAGAAACATATGAAGTACAATATTTAATGGATGCTAAAACAAGTGATCTTCCTTCTGATG
>MDSV01192486.1_pt1 | contig 17296 bp, 8 predicted proteins | sample 810851 | NCBI WGS metagenome assembly MDSV01 (sample SAMN05326640, study PRJNA326480) | marine metagenome | isolation source: seawater | place: Atlantic Ocean: North East | collected 2012 | reverse complement strand
TGGGCAACAAAATCAAAGAATATTAACAGAGTCATCTCAAAGAGGTATTAATGATTTTGGTCCAATTGATTCCATTGATAGAAGAGTAGAGACTCGTGAACTTGGTAGTGTATTTAATATTGGAGAACCTTTAAAACTTAATGCAGACTTTGAAGTTGGTGGAGCTATTCTGTTAGATGGTACGGATGCAAACGGCACAGATGGCGGTAGTCAAATACAACACGAAGCATTTGATGAGAGTAACAGCATTATTCTTAATGGTACGGATTCTGATTTGTCAAATGCAAATGATGAGATTATATTAGAATCTGGTTCTTTGCCAGAAGCTGGCAGTGTTGCGATTGATGGAACAAACAGTTCCAGTTTTCATGCTGGTGATAATATCATAAATGAAGCAACTGGTATAGATTATTCTGCTGGAACAACAGTCATAACCGATAGTGGTGGAGCATCTGGAACGATTGTTAATGCTGATGTTGCAAAAGGCAATTTATCTGTTGGTGTGACTACTGAAACATATGGCTCTTACGGAACTGATGTTGCCAGTCGTATCAGTGAAGATTTAATTCGTATACAAGATTCATATTATTATCAAGATTTTTCCTATGAGGTGCAAACTGCATCTGGAGTAAATAGTTATATAAGTGAACTTAGAAAAGCAGTGCATCCAGCTGGATTTATACCATTTGGTAAAGTTAGCATAGCAAGTTCTATTTCTGCTGCTATTGGAACAGTTGGTTCTAGTCTTGGTGGTGGTTATACTTCTGATACTGATACCTATTCACCGATACTTGCTTCTACTCTTGAGGTTATATTCTCTGAGACAACGCAACGCAGACTTAAAGCTATTGATATTGACATTGGTAGTTTTGAAGAGGCAATTATATTAGAGAGTGAGGAGGAGGCAAATAATATTGGTGACACCATTACTCTAAATGGTACAGACTCTTCAAGCACTAATGCAGGCGATTCCATATTAGCAGAAACGCAACTTTTTGTTTTCCCCGACTTTGAAGGTATAGAACTTGAACATCAAACAGATACAAGTGCTGGTGGATATGGCCGTGTCATTCTTAATGGAACAGATGCATCATCTTCTAATGCTGGTGATATAATAATATCTGAAAGTGCAGAAGCATTATCAAATAATCTGGTTCTTGATAGCACTCAAGACAGTGACCATTTTGTAAGAACTGATGCTGGTAGTGATATATTACTAGATGGTACAGATTCAAGTTCTAGTGACTCTGGTAGTGCGATAGAATTAGAAGACCCTATTTCTGATGGTAATGTAAAAATTGGCCTGCAGAGAATTGATAAAGATAAATTGTCAACACTTCTAAATGAAGATGGTGGAGATCAACAACTTGAAACCGCATTTGAGGGCGATGGCCCTGATAACGAAACATCTATAGTTTCTTTTATAAGCAGAAGAATTCAAATAGCAGATGCTTTACCTAGAAATCTTTCTACTGGTGCAATTACAATTGCAAGAGCAGGATTTTCTGAAAGGGGCGTAATAGAGCTCGAAGGTGCTCAAGAAAAAGGTAAACTATTAATTAATCTTGCTGAAACTGAAAGTTCTATTTTTGCAACGTATACACATTCTGCTGGAGAATCTTTTTTACTAGAAGATGCTACAGACCTTGATAGAGATAATTCATTTAGTTTTGCAGATATTGATAATTATCGAAATGATAAAATTGTTTTGGATGGGCATAACGATTTAATTATTTTAAATGGCACTGATGGCAGTTCTTCTAATGCTGGTGATAATCTTATTTTAAATGCCACTGATGGCAGTTCTTCTAATGATGGAAGTAACATAGTACTTGACTCAGAATTTACAACTGGCCATAGTATTATAACAGAAGATGCTACAGATGCAAATTCTAGTGCCGGTGCTGATATTTTAGTTACCGAAGATATTTTTAGTGGCTCAGTATTTTTAAATGATATAATTCGTAGTGATTTGATTCTTATGGATGATGCTATCACGGATGCCACAGGAGGAAAAAGAAATACTGATATAGATGGAACAGCAATTCTTTTGGAAGGAAGTGCTGGCACAGTCGCATGTAGACAAGAAGATGGAACACAAGTTGCGACCACATTTGGAGATCGTATTTTACTTGAGGGGGGTATTGGTTGGAATGATCAATTGATGATAGATGTTCCCGATAGAGTAGCCGTAGAGGAGAGCATTAATAAAGGTACGATACCATTTAAAAATTATACCATATCAAAAACAGAACCTTTAACAAGATCAGCTGAAATTAAAGGTCGAGATATAGGTCAGATATCATTAGAAGATGAAGCAGATGAAGCAACCAACATTAGATTAGAAGGTCATGGAGATGCTACTGGTATTATTATCATGAATGGTATTAATGTTGCTTCTGAAGAAGAGGGTAATCCTATAAAAATGGAAAAGACCCATGATATTCCCATACATCATGGAACGGGGAATGTTATTATTAATGGTACAGATAGCAGCTCTACTGATGCTGGTGGTGAGATATTATTTGAGTTAGGAACATTTGAAGAATTTGAAAGAAACTTCCCAACCTTTACTCCTGCTCGTTGGGATTCAAAAAATACTACGTTTGATAATACTACTATAACATTTGATAACATAGATTAATCGTTATAAATAATAAAGAATAAAAGGAAATAAGGATGGCATATCAATCAATAGGATTAGGAACCGCTGAAGGGGATGGCACTGGTGATACGCTTCGTGTCGGTGGTGATAAAGTCAATGATAACTTTTCAGAGATTTATACCCTTTTAGGTGATGGAACTGATCTTAGTAGTGGTATAAGTGCTACTGCAAGTGTAATCACCTTAACCTCACCGACAATCAACGGATTAGTAATTACAGAAATTGATTCTAATTCTACTCTTACTTTAGATGCAACTACTGATATTATTCTTGATGCAGACGGTGGAGATATCTTTTTTAAGGATGATGGAACTACGTTTGGCTCTGCAACAAATACTTCTGGTAATCTAATCATCAAATCTGGCACAACAACAGCTGCAACATTTAGTGGTGCAAATGTAACACTTGCTGGTACTGTTGCCTCTACTGGTGTTCTTACTGCTAATGCTGGTGTAGTAATAGATAATTTTACAATTGATGGTACAGAAATTGATCTATCTTCTGGTGATTTAGAAATTGATGTTGCTGGAGATATAACGCTTAATGCAGATGGTGGTGATTGGAATTTTAATGATGGTAGCGAATCTATATTAAAAATTAATAATAGTTCAGGCGATGTTATCTTTAAACCAACCACAGATGCAAAAGATATTATTTTTCAACAGTATGATGGAACAGAAGTTGCAAGAATAGAAGACGGTGTTCAACTTAATGTAAGTGCAACTACAGCATCCTCAAGTACTACAACTGGTGCGTTGATTGTTGGTGGGGGTGCTGGTATTGCTGCTGACCTTTCTGTTGGTGATGATGTTAATCTTCTCTCAGATAGTGCAGCTATATTTTTTGGTGCTGATAAAGATATTGTGGTTTCCCATAATCCTGATGTTGGGCTGCTTATAAAAAATAATAATACTGGTGACGATAAACCAATTGTTCTTAATCTACAAACTGGTGAAACGGATATTCAAGCTAATGATGTACTAGGAAGTATTAGATTTAATGCTCCAGACGAAGGCACAGGAACAGATGCTATATTAGTTGCTGGAGCAATTGATGTAATTTCAGAAGGTAATTTTGCAGCAGATAATAATGCTGCTAAGATGTCATTTAGAGTTGGTTCAAGTGAAACTGCGACAGAGAAAATGGCTTTGACTTCTGCTGGTGCTCTTTCAGTAACGTCCACCGTAACTTGTACACCAACTGCTACGTTGTTGATTAAGAATTCAAGTGGTTCTACTTTAAAGACAATTAATGGTGTTACGTCAACTTAGAGATAAAAAAAGTTAATAAGGGGTTATTGGAAACAAAGTAACTCTATAAATATAGTTAACATTGTCAAATATAGGATAAAGAAATGGCAGCAATTATTACAGAAAAATTTAGGCTTCACAATGCAACTCAGTTCTTTGAGTCATTTAGTGAAACATCAAAAAATCTTTACTATCTTATGATAGGAAAAGCTACACCCTTCACATCAACGACTTCTGGTGGTTCTGATGAATCTCCTCCAACTCCGGCAGATGATGTTAGTAGTAATTTTTACGAATGGGATCAAACCATTGCACTTAAAAATATATCGAGCTCAGATATATCGTATACTTTGCCTCGTAGAAATTGGGCAAATGGTACAACTTATGATATGTACGAACATAACATAAGCTCTTCCAATACCACAACTTCTGGTGCAACAAATTTATACGATTCGACATTTTTCTTTAAAACTACTAATAACAGGGTTTATAAAGTATTAGATAATAATGCTGGGTCTGCTTATTCTGGTGCTGAACCTACTTCTGAATCAACTTCACCTTTTGCGATTGGTGGATATGTTCTCAAATACATGTATACAATTACTGCCTCTGAACAAACTAAATTTTTGACAACGGATTTTATGCCGGTTTCTACAGACAGTACAGTAAGTGCAGCTGCCACAGACGGAAAGATTGAGTCTCTTATAATTACTGCCGGATCAGGATATACTGCTGGAACATATTATGCAGCAGTGTACGGAGATGGATCAAGTGCTGGTACATCCTCTGGTGCAATTGTTAGTATCGTTGTCGGAAGCGGTGGTACAATTACTTCATTTGGATTAACTGCTGGTTCAGATACAACAATACATGCTGGTGGTTCTGGTTATACATACGGAACAGTAAATCTTGGTTCTAGTTATACATTTTCTGATACTGATCTTAGTAGTTCTTCTTCAATGGGAAGTGGTACAGGTGGAGCAGTACAAGTTATTATTAGTCCTAAAAATGGACATGGCTATGATGCAGTGGAAGAACTAGGTGGTCACTATGTCACTTGTCGAGCAACTTTGGCAGGCGCAGAGGGTGATGATATTTTGACAGGAAATGATTTCAGAAATATTGCAATTGTTACAGACCCAACTACATATGGAACTTCTACGGTTGCTACTGCAAGCACATATCGTCAAACTTACGCAGCAAAGTTAACTTCTGTATCAGGTACATTTACTGTTGATGAAAAAATATCTCAAGCATCTACAGGAGCGATTGGTAAGGTTGTTGAATGGGATAGTTCTCTTTCGATACTTTATTATCATCAAGAAAGATTTGGAGATTATGGAACAAATAGCACAACAGGTGCTTATGTTGCTTTCTCTGGTGCAAATGCGATAACAGGTGCATCTTCAAGTGCAGCTGGTACTCCTGATGCAGATGCTGATAGTGCGGTCACTCTTGCTGGAAACAATACAATTACTTTTACAAATGGTTATGCAAATCCAGAGCTGCAACCAGATAGCGGTAATATCATATACACTGAAAATAGAAAACCAATTTCAAGGGCAACGGATCAAACTGAAGATATCAGAATAATAGTGGAATTCTAATATGGCACAAAAAACCGATTTAAATGTAGCACCTTATTATGATGACTTTAATGAGGATAATAATTATCTAAGAACTCTTTTTCGACCCGGCTATGCTGTTCAAGCAAGAGAACTTACGCAGTTACAAAGTGCATTACAAAACCAGATAGAAAAATTTGGCGGTCATGTATTTACTGAAGGTGCGATGGTCATACCCGGCCAGGTATCTCTTTTTACAGATTACTATTCTCTTAAACTTGCATCTACATTTGGGACAGAAACGATTGATGTATCTCAATACTTTAATGATACATCACCAGTAACCATCACTGGTGCAACATCAGGCGTGACTGCTCAGGTAATTGGTTTTGATGTCGCAACAACAACAGATCAGCCCACACTTTACATACGGTATACAAACACAGGTACAGATACCGTTACTTCTGTATTTTCTGATGGAGAAAGTATTTCTGCTGACATTTCAGTTACACATACATCTTCATATTCTGCTGGAGCTGCTTCAGCAACAACTTATACATCCACTTTTAGTACAGAGACAGCAACTTCAGCATCATTGGCAAGTTCAACTGGTCCAGCTGCAAGAACTGGATCAGCAGTAAATATTCAAGCAGGTGTTTATTATATTCGTGGTTTCTTTGCAACAGTAACGGAACAGACTCTTGTTCTTGACAAGTATGATAATAATCCATCATACCGTGTAGGATTGACAATTACTGAAGGTCTTACAACTTCTGATGACGATTCAACTCTTTTGGATAATTCAACTGGTTCCAGCAACTTTGCTGCACAAGGAGCGCACAGGCTTAAATTTACTTTGACACTTGCGAAGATTGCGAGAGATGCGAGCACTGATGATAATTTTGTTGAGCTATTAGATACAAAAGCTGGTAATGTTATGTCAATGGTTCGTGAAACAGAGTATTCTATCTTGGGGCAAACTCTTGCTCGCAGAACTAAAGATGAATCTGGTGACTATACAGTTCGACCATTTCAGTTTGAGGTTAAGGAAAGTATAACAACTAATAATGATACTGGTGTTTATACAAAAGGTCAAACAACTGATGATGCTGGTACTGCTGCAAATACTCTTCTTGCTATCAAAGTATCTCCTGGCAAGGCTTATGTTGGTGGTTATGAAATTGAAAAAATAGGCCCAACTTTTAAAGACGTACCAAAGGCACGAACTTTTGATACAGTAAATGCCGGTGTGTCAACCTTTGAAATGGGAAACTATGTCTTTATTGAAAATGTTTACAATACTCCTGATATTTCTTCAGTATCAGGTGAGACAACTCCATTTAAACTTATAGAATTATATGACGCAAAAATTGCTACAAGAGGTTCTGCTGCTGGTAGTTTAGTTGGTATTGCAAGAGCACGTTCCATAGAATATCATTCTGGAACAGCTGGTGCATCTTCCAGTAATAATGATTCGCAGTATAAACTGTTTTTGTTTGATATAAAACCAATAACAAGATTAGAACTAAGTGGTGTTCCCGGCACACTTCTCACAGCAAATCATTCTAATGGTGGTGTAAAAATTACTGATGCAACTTCTGGTGCGACAGGTTTTGTTTATGCTTCTGGTACAAGTGGAAATATCGTTAAGTTAACAAATGTAACGGGAACTTTTTCTGCTGGTAGTAATATAACCGCATCTGATAGAAGTGGAAATATTGGAGTGACAATTACAAATGTCACAAATTATGAATTCAGAGATGTTGCTTCGGTATATATGAGCGATCCTGATACGGGACAAGATTTCACCGCTGATGTGATTGCTACGCAAACTGCTGGTCTTGCTGGTTCTATTACCATGAATGGAACTGATGCTAATGGTGCTAATGCAAATGACAATATATTGTTAGATGCGTCTGCAGCTAATGTTGACGAATTTGGAGAAATAGAATTAGAAAGTGGTCTTGCAACAAAACAACCTAAACTTCAAGACACTGATAAAAATAAATCTTTAGTAGCCCTTTCTAAAAGCGCAATTAAAACACTGTTGACAGAGGACAATAATGGTTTAACTGATACGCAATATACGATTAGAAGGCAGTTTGTAGGAACGACAAACTCTTCTGGTGCTGTGTCATTCAGTGCTGGTGCAAACGAAACCTTTGTTGCTCATGCAGAAAAAGATTATACTGTTTCGGTTCTTACCTCTGGCGGTGGTTCTGCAAGTCAAGGTGACTTGATTAGTATTGCATCAACCATGTCTGGTGCTGGTACTGCTACTCTTACAATTACAGATAGTACTTTGCTAGGCAATGCTGCAAAAGTAAAAGTGTTTGCAACAATTCTAAAGACAAGTGTTAATCAGAAAATCAAAACTACACAGTTGATGAAACAGGTCAAAGTGGTATCTGGAACTTCTGATGCTTTTGGAACTCGACCAACAGATGAAACTATTTCTCTTGGCCGTGCAGATTCGTTTAAACTTGTTGCGGTCTATGATTCAGAAAGTACTTCTACAGATGCTATTGTACCAACATTAACAACAGGTTCAACCACTGGTACATTTACCCGCGGCGAAAAAATTACAGGTGGTACAAGTGGAGCAACTGGTAGACTTATTACTACTTCAAGCCCATTTCAATATGTACTAACAAGCAATGGAACTTTTACTGATACAGAAACCATAACAGGAGATAGTTCTGGTGCAACTGCTGTCATATCCTCTCAAACTGATGGAAGTAAGGTTTTAACCAGCAATTATCTTTTAGATACTGGACAAAGAGATAACTATTATGATATTTCAAGAATAGTGAGAAAACCAAATGTATCTTCTCCCACAGGTAGATTGCTTATTGTGCATGATTATTTTGAACATGGAGCTGGAGATATTCTAACGGTAGATTCTTACTCAGATATTGCTGGTCAAATGACCTTTGATGATATTCCTTTTTACAGTTCTCTAAAACTTGATCCAGATGATGCAAATTCTGGAGGTGGTGATCCTTTGGCAGATTTCGTTGACTTTAGGCCAAGAGTTGAAGATGTTACTGGTGCATCATCTACTTTGTCAACAGTAGATGAAATAACAGGCAATTCTTTTGATTTTTATCATAGGCAATATGATAGTAGTGGTGCCTCCTTAGTTGATTTCCCCAAACCTGGCTCTACAGTTCAAGCAGATTTTGAGTATTACCTTTCAAGGATTGATCTTCTTTCTTTAAATAAGGAGGGAAATGTTGTTTTAACAAGTGGTATTGGTGCAGAAAACCCTGTTTTTCCAGTGCCACCAAATGACGCAATGCTTTTAGCTACTCTGACAATTCCAGCTTACACCTATAGGCCTGAAGACGTAAGAGTTAGAAGGCAGAAGAATCAAAGATTTACTATGAGGGATATTGGTGATCTTGAAGCAAGAATGGACACCATTGAGTATATGACAGCATTAAATCTTTTGGAAAGATCAGCAGAATCTTTTGAAGTGACAGATGCAAATGGTCTTAATCGATTTAAATCTGGTTTTGTTGTAGATAATTTCAGCGGCCATGTAGTTGGCGATAGTGCTCATGCAGATTATAATATTGCAATGGATATGGAACAAAATATAGCAAGGCCGATGCATAAAACAAGAGGACTCTTTCTATCAGAAAATGTCACAACTGATGGAGAAAGGGCATCACTTGGCTATAAAAAAACAGGTGATCTTATAACACTACCATATACAGAAGAAACTTTTACAGAGCAGAACTATGCTACGAGAGTAGAACGTGTCACTCCATTTTTGATTTCTCAGTGGGTTGGTGATTTACAACTGGACCCACAGCATGATGAATGGTTTGAAACTGAAATTGCACCAGAGCTTGTTATTAATCGAGAAGGTGATTTTAATGCCACAGTAAATCGGTTATCCAATCAACTTGGAACTATTTGGAACGCATGGGAAACGCAGTGGACAGGTTTTGCCCAAAATAGAACAGAGCGTGGCAGAGTCTTTGAACTACGGGCTGCCAATGACGCTCAAGCAATACGACAGTGGGGTAGAGTTGAACCTAACGACGATTGGGACCCTAACGACGATCGGCGGAGAGTACAAAGAACGATTAGACAAAGATCAGGAACACGAACTAGAACGGGCGTTAATACTCAAGTTTTGGTAGATACTGAAAGAGAGTCACAAGGTTTTAGGGTTATTAATCGTGCTCTTATTCCTTTCATGCGTTCAAGAGCTATCAGCTTTACGGGCCATGGATTTAGGCCAAAATGTAAACTTTTTGCGTTCTTTGATAAGACGGCAGTTAGTTCTTATGTCACACCAAAGAGTGAAGAATATAGTGTAGCAGGTAACACAACTCCTGTAGAGGGTGATGTTCTGGTATCCAATGCGATTGGTAAAGTTGAGGGAACATTTACAATACCCGATCCAAAAACCAGTGGAAATCCAAAATTTGAAACTGGTGATGCATTATTCCGACTTACTTCCAGCTCTTCTAATAATACTGATTATAGTGCTGGAACAAATACTATCGCAGATGATGTATTCACACAAGGAGATGCACTTTACACAGCAAAAGGTATTTTGGAGACTGAACAGGAAACTATTATTGCTACCAGAAATGCTAGAGTTGTTAGAACAGCAGTCAATCAAAGTGAAGCTGCATTGGGTGCTGTAGAAGGTGGTCGATGGACCTTTGTTAATGTAGACCCATTGGCTCAAACATTTATTGTTCAACAGGAAGGTAATGAAAATTCTATGTCTGGTGGAAGATTTATAACTTCTGTTGATTTGTATTTCTTTGAAAAAGATTCAAGTTTTCCTCTTACAGTAGAAATTAGAAATGTTATAAATGGTTATCCCGGCCCAAAAATTCTACCTTTTGGTAGTGTTACCTTGGAGCCAGCAGATATCAATTTATCTGCAACTGCTGCAACAGCAACAAGATTTACTTTCCCGTCACCTGTATTTGTTCAAAATGATGTGGAGTATTGCATAGTTGTTATAACAAAAGTTCCCTCATATAAATGTTGGATTGCTCGTATGGGTGAAAAGGATGTTGGAGGTTCTAGAACTGTTTCAACACAACCTCACATCGGCGTTCTGTTCAAGTCTCACAATAATAGAGCTTGGGCAATGTCTCCTATGGAGGATTTAAAATTTAAACTCAATGTTGCTAAATTTGATACAAGTGGGTCTGGTAAAATACCTCTGGTTAATGATACTGTTCCTGCTGCTACTTTGGGGTTAAATCCTTGTGTTATAGAACACGCAAGCACTACGGTAAAAGTAAAACATCCAGATCATGGCATGTATACCGCAACAAACAATGTAACTATTGATAAGGTAAAATCTGGAGCAAGTACAACACTAAGTAGTGGTATTACTGCAACAGCCACAACACTTACTTTATCAAGTGGTGGAAACTTTGATGACACATCAGGCAAATATGCGAAGTGTGCAAATGGCCTTTATTATATTAAAATCGGAGATGAAATATTAAGTTATACTACCATTAGTGATAATGCTGTCTCTGGTGTTACAAGAGGCGTAGAGAGTACCACAGCAACAAGTCATTCCTCTGGTGCAACTGTAGAACTTTATAACATACATAAAGTACCATTGCAAGAGATTAATAAAACACACACATCAATTTCAAATATTACTATTGATGGTTATACCGTATCGATATCAACTTCACCAGATGTTGGTTCTTCTGGTGATACTTCTCAAATTGGTGGAACAGTTGCAACCGCTACAGAAAATGCAATGATGGATCAAATGAATACTATTGTGGGTGCTTTAGAGTTTACTAACACGGAAGTTACAGCTGAAGTTCAAACAACAAGTGCGACAAGTGTTGCCGGTTCACAGTCTTCATTTTCTAAGACCGCAAGTGCATCTGCCAGAAGTGTTCTTATTAATGATTATTATATATTTGATACTCCAAGAATGATTGCTTCTGGTATTAACGAAACAAATGAAATGGGTGGTGTAAAATCATTTGAGCTTTCAGTTAAAATGACTTCAAGTGATTCGGCAGTAAGTCCTGTTATTGATTTAAAACGAGCATCTGTATTGGCTGTTGGTAATAGAATTAATAATGTTGATAGTTCATCTGATGTTTACCCAACAGGTGACTATAAAGCATCAACAGAGTCAGAGGGGGATCAGAACGCAGCAATTTATCTAACAAAACAAATTACTCTTGCACAGCCTGCTACATCTTTAAAAGTTCTGTTTAATGCATATAGGCCATCGACTGCGGATATAAAAGTTCTTTTCAAAACTCTGAAAGCAAATGATGCTACAGACTTTGATGAAATACCATATACTTTCTTTAATAGTGATGGTAGCCCAGATGTAACGACACCATCATCTGTGAGGGGGGAGTATAAAGAATATGTGTATACCGCTGGTATCACAGATGAAGGAATAGGGGATTCACTTGACGAATACACTTCTTTTCAAGTGAAGATTGTTTTGCAGGGAACAAACTCTGCTGATGTTCCTAAGTTAAGAGAATTTAGAGCACTGGCATTGGCGAATTGATATGAGTAAAAATTATGTCCAAGTTGAAAACCATCCAGATTTGGCAAGAGATATGGAAACCGGAGCTGTTGTAAATCGTAATCGTCATGCATACGAACAAGCAAAAAAGAGGGCTGCAGAAGCACAAAGACAGAGAGATGAAATAAGAAACACCACAAGGGAGATAAATAATATAAAATGCGAAATGCATGAAATTAAAAATCTTCTTAAAGAATTGATAGGGAAAGAATAATGGCAGTAACAGCAAGTTCAGTAGGGACAGGAGATACCCTCGAAACCTTTAGACAAGAATTCAATAATGCTGTAGTTGATCTAGGAAATCTAGATAGTGCTGCAGTAAGTAATATTGAGATTTCTGCAAACAATTCTACTGATGAAAGTGCATTTCTTGTATTTGTGGATGGTGCAACTGGTAATCAGGGATTGGAGTCTGATACAGCACTTACATACAACCCCTCGTCAAATCTGTTAACCACAGGAAGTATCGTAATTGCAGATGCTGGAACTATTGGTAGTTCTTCTGATACAAATGCTATTGGTATTTCTTCTGGTGGTGTTGTCTCAATAACAGCAACAACTGCAAATACAAGTGCATCAGATGGTGCATTGACGGTTGCTGGCGGTCTTGGTGTTGCTGCTGATGCAAGTATCGGAGATGATCTAAGACTTATCTCAGATTCAGCTGTTCTTTCATTCGGTGCAGATTCAGACACAACATTAACACATACAGATGGAAGTGGCCTGACACTCAACTCCACAAACAAATTAATGTTCAATGACGCTTCACAATTTATTCAAGGTGCAAGTGCGACAGTCCTAGATATTGCTGCTACAGATGAGATTGAACTCACTGCTACTTTGATTGATGTGGTGGGTAATCTTGCTGGTTCTGGAACAGGCACTTTTGCTGGTATTTTAAAAACTGATGACACCACAGAGGCTACAAGCACAACTGATGGGTCATTACAAACTGATGGTGGTCTGTCAGTCGCAAAAGATGTAGTTGCTGGTGACGATATCAAACTTCTTTCAGATTCATCTGTAGTAGCATTTGGTGCTGACGGTGATGTTACACTGGAGCATCAGCATAATACTGGACTGCTCATAAATGGTTCAAGACAATTTCAGTTTGGTGATTCTGGAACATATATTCATCAAAGTGCAGATGGTGTTCTTGATTTAGTTTCAGATACGGAAATTGAAATTAATGCAACAACAATTGATGTAAACGGAAACCTAGACGTAAGTGGAACATATACTGGCGGTGGTTTGATGACTACTGGTGGTAATATTGTTATTCCAAATGCAGGCAATATTGGTTCTGCTAGTGATACAGATGCGATTGCAATTGCCTCTGATGGTAAGGTTACATTTACACAAGAAATTGTTGCAACATCATTAGATATTTCTGGTAATGTAGACATCGACGGTACGTTGGAAGCAGACGCAATTACTGTCGATGGTGCTACACTTGCAGAATTCATTAGTGATACTGCTGGTGCAATGGTTAGTTCAAATACTGAAACGGGTATTACAGTAACCTACCAAGATGGTGATAACACTATAGATTTTGCACTTGCTGCAGCTCAAACTACGATCACTTCACTACTTGCGACAGACATTAAGATTGGTGAAGATGATCAAACTAAGATCGACTTTGAAACGGCAGATGAAATTCATTTTTATGCAGCTAATGCCCATCAAGTTAAGATCGTAGATGGTGCAATTGTTCCAGCAACAGACAATGACATTGACTTGGGTACGAGTTCAGTTGAATTTAAAGATGCTTACTTCGATGGAACTGTAACTGCCGATGCGTTTGCTGGGCCGTTGACAGGTAACGTAACAGGAAACGCATCTGGTACTGCGGCTACAGTAACAACAGCTGCTCAACCAAACATTACATCTCTTGGTACATTAACAACTCTCACAGTTGATAATATTATCATTAATGGTACAAATATCGGACATACTTCAGATACAGATGCAATTGCGATTGCTTCAAACGGTGTGGTAACATTCAGTCAGGTTCCACTATTACCAAATGATACAGTTGCAACTGCTGATATTCAAGCAGATGCGGTAACGGGTGCTAAGATTGCTGATGACGCAATCGACTCTGAGCATTATACTGATGGAAGTATTGATACTGCCCATATTGCCGATGACCAAATTACAGAGGCAAAAATGGCAAACGATGCGATTGGTTCGGCAGAGTTAAAAACCCTGTCAACATTGTTAATTAAAAACTCTAGTGGAACGACACTAAAAACTGTACATGGTGCTGGTGCATAAATATGATAAGGATAGGGTGTTAAACAATGACTGCTAGAACTCTAGTACATTACGATGGTACAAACATAAAAGCAATGACTTCAGCTGAAATGGTAGAAACTCAAAAAAGAATGATCTATGCTTATGGTGCTAGTCCAACTGTTGCATTAACCGTAGATACTGGTTCTGCTGGTAATCTAACCGCAATGTCTGATACAAGATTAAAAGCAGGTGCAACATCTCAATCCAGCACTGCTTTCGTTGCAGAGGGTACAACTGCTGAGCCGGGAACAGTTACAGTTACCTATGATGCGATACACCTTGCATATACTTCTTCTGGAAGCATAAGCAAAACAGCTGATGATGGTGATACCTTTCCTATGTATCTAGATGGTAGTAATAATCTTCAAGCATTAAACCTTGCTGACTTTAAGGACACTCTTTTACATCCAGCAATTGATCTTATGATTGCAAGTGCAGATAGTGACAATACTGCAAAATCTTTTACAATAACAAACAGTTCTACTGCTGCAACTGGTTATACAAATGTTTCTACGACAGCAGTTTTTACAGATACAAGGGCAGACACTAGTGCGTATTCTGCAGCAGGTATTCCAGAAACATTAGATCAACCTTCAACTATTACAAACTATTATTTACATCAAAAAAATAATATGTCTGCACCCACTCCAAGTGTGTTTCCTTTAGTAACAGACAGTAGTGGAAATTTAAATCAAATGTCAACCTCTACCATAGATAGTGTTCTAGGAGCCTGGCTGAGATTTACTGCTGCTCATTCTACTGATGGTTATAAAATTACATATGATACAGCAACATCTGGTGGTAATACAAAAGGCACTGCGATGGTGGATACAAAACTTGATGGTTCTGGTAATTATCAAACTTTACAGTCGGGAGATGATTATCGATCACAAGAATTTCCAAATGGATCGGCTGCAACTGTAACAACGTATAATTTGCGTATAAATAAAGGATAGGAGTGAAAGATGGCCATTGAAGAAGGAACCCCTTTTGCATTTTGTGGACGTATAATAGAAGCATATTATACTAATCCAGAGCTAGACACGATAGGTGTTATTTGGAGCGATGGAGAAAAAAATCGTGAGTATTATGTTGTGGTTGATGAAGAGGATGATCAGTTTCAAGCTCTTTTAAAAGAATACTCATATGAAAGTCTTGATGAAACTACACGCAATAGAAACGAATCAACAAGACAGGAATTTAGAGATGCATTTCATAGATATGCAGTTCAAAATAATTTGTATGGACATGGAAATCCAGATGGACAAGTAAAGACTGAAATTGTTGAAGTTGAAACTGTGAGAGAAAGAGAACAAGCAAACCCCTCTTTTGAATTTGCATTAGATAGCTTATCTGAGTTTGATCTTGATAATGAACAACACAAAGAACAGCTGTTTAAATTAAAACTTAAAGTATTTGAACAAGATGTTGTTACAAAGAGTAAATCAAAAACAAAAAAGACTGCTCTTCGCAAAGCAGAAACTCCTTTACAGGTATTAAGTGCATATCAATCTTTTCTAAAATAGTCCTTGACTTTTAATATTAAATGATATAAGGTGAATAGTTATGAAGATATTGGGAATTTCTGAAGGCTTTCATGATGCTGCAATTTGTTTACTGCATGATGATAAAATACATTATGCGTCTTCCAGTGAAAGATACAGCGGTATAAAAAACGATAAATGGATTCATAAAGACCAATTACCAGCCACCAGAATAAATAAGCCCGATGTAGTTTCGTACTACGAAAAACCCTTTCTAAAAAATTTAAGACGTTGGTATGCTGGTCAAAGGTGGCAGAAACCAAGGTCAAAATATGATGTCAATTTTGGTCATCATGAATCCCATGCAGCTGCTGGATATTATACTGCACCCTTTGATGATTGCAATATTCTTGTTATAGATGCGATAGGGGAATGGGACACTATCTCTATATGGGAAGGTAAAGATAACAAACTCAAAAAAATTAAATCTTGGAAGTATCCATATTCCCTTGGACTTCTTTACTCTGCAATTACACATCGTATAGGTCTTAACCCCAATGAAGATGAATATATCACTATGGGTATGGCAGCATTTGGTGAGCCAAGATACGACTTGACTGAGTTATTGTGGAAAAACAATCATAAAGGTGTGGGTCAAATATGGAGTGGCGCAAAGAATGAAGACCTTGCAGCGTCTGTACAAGACCTGTACGAGAGAGAGTTTCTTAAACTCGTAGAACAGTGTCCAAAAAAGAATCTTGTTATCATGGGTGGGTGTGCATTGAACTGTGTCGCCAACTCAAAGATACAGGGAAAGAATATTTGGATTATGCCGTCACCTGGCGATGCTGGTAGTGCATTAGGTGCTGCTGCATTGGTCAATAAAAAAAAACTAAAATGGGTTTCTCCTTATCTTGGGTATATAATACCAAGGACCATTGCCCCTAAAAATGTAGTACAAGAGTTGTTAAAAAATAAAGTGTGTGGAGTTGCAAACGGTAGAGCTGAGTTTGGACCTAGAGCATTGGGTAATCGCTCTCTACTTGGTGATCCCCGATATGATATTAAGGACACAGTAAATACAATTAAACGTAGACAGAAATTTCGACCCTTTGCACCAGCAATTCTGGAGGAATATAAAGACGAATACTTTGAAGGCCCCATGAACGAATACATGCAGTTTGTTGCAACTGCTAAACATGACTACAGTTCTGTCACACACGTTGATGGCACTGCAAGAGTACAGGTGGTTAAGAAAGATTGCGGTTCTATAATACGTTCAATTCTTGAGGAGTGGTATGATAAAACAGGCTGTCCCATTCTATTAAATACCTCTCTTAATATTAAAGGTAAGCCTATAGTAAATACATGGGATGATGCTGAAAATTTTATGAGGAAATATAATGTTCAAGTCTTCTAAGAAAAAATTAATTGTGTCAGGTTGTTCATATTCTGATAACTATGCTACTAGAGAG
>MDSV01210366.1_pt1 | contig 17297 bp, 17 predicted proteins | sample 810851 | NCBI WGS metagenome assembly MDSV01 (sample SAMN05326640, study PRJNA326480) | marine metagenome | isolation source: seawater | place: Atlantic Ocean: North East | collected 2012 | reverse complement strand
TTGATTACTTTAGGACGAATATGTTTTCTAAAACTTTGTTTTTTCCAATCATCACCATGAACAAAAAAATCAGGTTTTAATTTTCTAACTATATATTCAAAATCATCACTTTCTTGCTTTATTACTTTTTTTACTCCTACAATATTTTCAGCAACAATTTTTCTTTGTTCAAATGTTAAAAAAGGAACTCTTTTATATTTTGAGATTGCATTATCTGTTAAGAGACCAATTGTAACTTCCCCTAATTCCTTTGCTTTTTTAATAATATTTATATGACCATTATGAATTAAATCAGCAGCCATAGGAAGATAAACTTTTTTTTTCCTTTTTAGTAACTTATTAGTTTCTTTGGAATTTTTCTTTCTCATGATTTTAACTCATTTCAAATTCTACTTTTAATTAATTTTAAAAAAACATCAGAATTATTTTTTCATAATAAATTTTAGAGAATAAATAATTTTTATTTTTTAGAAAGTTATATTACAAAATTAACACTAATTTTTTAATCACATTATTTAAAAAACTTATAATATTTATGGGTTCCCAGAGATAACATTTGTTTATCTCCTTTCGAATTTCCATAAACATGTATTTCTGTGAAATTAGATAGTTTATAATTTTTTAAAATTTCCTGTACTTTATTTTTTCCATAACAGTTCATAGAAATTTTATTGAATTTATTATTTTTAAATTCAACAATTGAAGAAATTAGGTTGCAATTCATTTCTTCTGAAATATCAGTCATCCAGAAGTCAGCTGAAGCAGTAACAATACATTTTTCACCTTTTATAGATTCAAATAACTCTTTAACTCCTGGAAAAAAAAGATTTGAGATATTTTTTGAAAATTCTTTTGATTTTATTTTTATGATATCTCTTTTAATATTTCTTAAATGAATTCTTAAAAAAATAGTTTTAGTAGTTTTTCTGGAAAGAATTTTTAGTAAAAACAATAAATAAATTGGAATGAAAATTATGTTTTTGATGTAATAAAATAGAATATTTTTATTTAAAGTTTTTAAGAATTCAATCATAGAATCTTTTTTAATCAATGTTCCATCAAAGTCAAATAAATATAGTTTCAATTTAATATATTTTTTAAATAAAGTAATTTAAGAGATTAAGTATTCCTTGTTTAATAGCACTTTTATGTAAACTTTTTTGATTAGCATTATTGATAATATTTTTTCTGTTTTTAACATACTCTAGATAACTTTGAAAAATCATTTCTTTATTGCTATATTTCGGACTCCAAGAAAGCTCCTTTTTAGCTTTTGAAATATCAAAAAACATTGATTTTCCATACATCATTGAATGATATGCCCCAAGAGGTGAAATATTTAAGAAACTTGAAATTTTCATAATAGGTATTATATATTTACTAGGTAATGATTTAATTTTAGATTTAGAATTTGCTTTATCAATTAAATAAGCTAGAGTTTCTTTCATAGAGCAATAATTTTCAGCTCCTATATTGAAAGAGGAACTTTTATCAATATTAATAGATTTAATAATAGCATTAGCCAAATCATCAGAGTGAATAAATTGATAAATATTTTCTCCCCCATCAAATACAGGAATGTTTTTGCCTTTATATACCCACTCAAATAAAATTTGGAAAATACCTAATCTACTATTTCCTAAAATAGTTCTAGGCCTAATAATTGATGATTTTAACCCTTTTTTGGAATATTCAACTACAAGTTTTTCACCATCTAATTTTGCTTGTCCATAAGCCTCTCCGGGATAAGGAATTGTTTTTTCTGAAACAGGATTACTAGTTGGGATACCGTATATTGCAGATGAGGATGTGTAAACAAAATGATTAATATTATTTTTTAATGAAAATTTTAAAATATTCCTAGTGCCATCTATATTAACTTCCTTGAAAAGCTTTTTGTTTTTTGACAATGGGACTTGAGCTACATTATGAAAAACAAAGTCAATATTTTTTGTTGCATCTGAAACATCTTTTTCGTTTCTAATATCTCCTTTAATGTATGTTAAATTATTTCCACTGGAAATTATATCAGGTTCATTAAGATCAAAAATTGAACAATTAAACCCTTTTTCTAATAATTGTTTTACTAATATTTCTCCAAAATATCCACTACCACCTGTAATTAAAACTTTTTTATTCATAACTATTCTAATAAATTTTTAACCTGATTATTCAGGGTTTTTTTTAAACCCTTATAAAGGTTAATTTTAGGATTATAACCTAATTCTTTTTTTGCTAAATCTATAGAACAAAAAATATTTTTGTTTAATTCAGAAGCAACATGAATTTTTTGATTGTAGTAACCAAGCTTTTGAAATGCATAATCAATTAACCAAAATATATCACCAAAAAAATTTGGGATTTTTATAGATGTTTTTTTGGTTTTAATTTTTAGTTCTTCAATTAAAATTTTTCTAATCGTATTAATAATTTCATTATAAGAATATGGTTGTTCATCAGCAATCCAATATATTTTTCCTTTTGATATTTTTTTATCTGAGATTAATAAAATTCCTTGGGCTATATTTTTTATATTAGCTTTTGACCTTAAATTTTTTCCGTTACCAATAATTGGAACTTTACCGTTTTTAATCATATTATAGAAAGAATATTGTCTTTCAGGCATATAATCACCGTAAAACCATGGAGACCTTATAATAGTGATGTCAAAACCAAGATTGATTTTATTTTTTAGATATCTTTCCATAAGCATTTTAGATTTTCCATAATTCATATATGGATTGTATGGAGAATTTTCATTAAAAGGTATTTTATTTGATTTATTGCATCCTAAAGGTGAGTTGGAGGACATTACAATAATTTTTTTTATTCCTTTACTCAATCCACTTTGAATTAAATTCTTAGTACCATAGTAATTTATTTCAAAAAAATCTTTGACTCTATTAGGATGGATAATACCGGCTAAATGAATTAATATACCATCAGATGAATCATTAAAAAAATTATCACAATCTTCTTTTTTTCTTACATCACCTTTTATAATTTTATGGTTAACATTAAATTGTTTTAAAAAATCAATTTTAGTGTCCTTTGAGTATACTAGTGATGTAACATTACAGTTATTATTATCAAAATTATCTATTACATCTTCATCTCCTAGTAATAAGGTTTTTAGCATTTGTTTGCCCAGCCATCCATTTGCTCCGGTTAAGAATACTTTTTTGTATTTAAATTTCATTTATTTTATTATTTTCTATAAAATTATCAACATTGTATTTAGCAAAAGCCATTATAGTGCCTTGAGGATTTACTCCAGGTGAATCACATAAAATAGAAGAATCATTAATAAAAATATTTTTATGATCCCATAATTGCCCAAATGGGTTTGTAGCGCTAATTTCTTTTATTCCTCCCATTCGAATGCTTGAAAATAAATGTATTGTCATAAGGTTTAATTTTCTTTTACTTAAATCCTTAATCTTATCAATTTCACTAATGGATTTGATTTTTAAATTAGAATTTATTGAGGGATAAAGTGTGTTTGCACCAGCTTTAAATAAAACTTCTCCTAATTTTTTTATTCCGAAGTAAAGCCTATCAATATCCTTTTTATTTAAACTATATCTCACAATTGGAGAATTAATTAAAGGGATTTTATGAATTTTACCATAAGATTTAGGAGATATCATCACATAATAACTTGCAAGTTTTTTCCAGTTTCTCATTTCTTTTAAACTTCCAGATTCACTTAGTCCAATTCCTAAATAAGCTTTATTACTAATAGAGCATCCTATTGTAATTTTTTTAAAACTTTTAATTTGGTGAACAGGGACCCCCATATTTAAAAAATTAATTTCTTCATTGAATTTTGCTATAAACTTAAAAGAGGGATGCATTTTTAATGTATTTCCTATATTTTTTTTAATACCACTCTTCAATAAAAGAAAAGGACTGTGAATTGCTCCAGAACAAATGAACAAATAATTAGTTCTAATTTTTATAATTTTATTTTGTTTTATAATATTTAGATAAAATATTTTATTACTTTCATTAAAGTTTTGAACCTCAGAACCTGTAATATATTTGCCTCCTAATAAAATATATTTTTTTAGATAGGTCTCAGTCATTGATTGTTTTATATATTTATTTTTCACATGCCTAATCCATCTAGGAATCTCAATACAATTTAAACCCATTTTATTACTTCCTTCTAAAAGTTTTAATGAAGCCTTTGGAATATTATTTTTATTTTGATAAGAGATATTTAAATCCTTTTCAATTTCAGTATAGATTTTATTAAGTTTCTCATTTGAATATTCAAGTTTATATTTAGCTCTCCATTTATTTAAAATATTTTCGGGAAGTCTATGGTATAATCCACTATTTATTTCACTTCCACCTCCAAAGCAAGAACCTTCAACATAATTTATATTTGGATTACCTATAGCAAGGGTTAATCCTGAATAATTATACTTTTCATACATTTCTTTATATGAATAGTTTTTTAATTCATTTGTTTTATAATAATTGCCTTTTTCAATCAATAATACATCAAATCCAGATTCTAATAAATTTAAAGCTGTTAAAGCTCCACCTGGACCAGACCCTATAACTACAATTTGAAAATTATTTTTTTTCAATTGATGATAAAATTAGAAGAGATAAAATTAATCTATAAATCATGTATAAGAAAAGAGGTTTGTATTTAAAAATTAATTTTATTATAAAAGTTTTTTTAAATCCAAAAATTTTAAAAAAAAATAAAAATAATTGATTAATTGAAAACAATAAATAAAAAACTTTACTAATATGCGATGGAGATTTATTAATATGAGAAATAATTTTAAATGTAATTTGATTATTGATTTTAATATTATGGAATTCCGCTATATTATATATTAATTTTTCCATTTTTATTAAAGAACAAATTTAGTCACAAAATTCTTTTTTAAGAAAAGGATTAGAACTTTTCAAGGTATAAATTTGAAAATAATTATAACTTGATATTAAAATTATTTCAAAATTAACTTTTAATTTTTTAGAAATAATTTTAATATCTTCCCTAAATATTTCATCATCTTTTTTGAAAATTAAAAGTTTAGAATTATTATTATTTATGAAATTAACCTGTTCAAAAAAACAGTATTCATAATTAAAACTTGGATCATCAGATATTTTTAGAGCACTAGTTTTAAAAGGATTAATTTTTATAACTTTTTTATGATTATAATTTCTAGTATTTAAATATTCTATATTTCCTTTTGAATATATTTTATGATTATTATACCAATTTTTTGGGATTATATCTATTGATTGAGCATATCTATATTTAGCCCATTCTATAAAAGATATTTCAGAGCTTAAAATAGAACTTTGATAGAGAAAAATTCTTGAAGAGCTTGCGTTAATAATTTGATCACTTTTCAATTCATCTTTGTAGTTTATAGGCTTTTTTAAATTAAATAAAAACAATACCAAAATCAAACAAAAAACTAAAAAATTAATATGTTTTCTATTTTTTAAATAAATTTTTATTTTATCAATTCCGAATGGAGTTATAATAATAAAATGTCTTATAAAATCATTATTAAAATCTATAGTAATAAAAACTATTATTATAAAAGAAATTAAAAGGATATAGATTGTTTCATTGAACTTTAATTTTTTAATTAAATAAGTTATTATTTTTAATCTAATAATTAAATAAGTAAAAAACATTACAATTAAAATAAGAGAAAATATAAACAAGTTTTTTTCAATATTTGAAAAAGCGCTGAATTGTATAATTGAATAAATTTTTTCCCAAAAAGGAATCATATTACTAATGGCTCCTTTTATAGCAATTAAGCCTCCACTATATACAGGTATAATTAATATTAAATAGGTAATAATTGTAATTAGAAATATTTTAAATAAAGGACTCCAGTTAAAATCATTTTGTTTTAAAAGAGTGATTATTATTATTGGCAATATAACAAAGGATGCAAGTTTAATGTTTAACATTAAACCGAATAAAATACCAATATAATAAAGGCTTAATTTTTTTTTATTTTTTAGTAACTCCATTACAATAAAAGTAAAAGGTATAAGAAGAAGCTCAGCTGTAAAAACATTAATAACTAATCTAAAACCAGGAATTAATAGAAAAAGTGAAAAGCAAATTAATATATTGAATTTAGAAATTTTATCAAACCTTAAATAAATTAATAAACCAATTAAGAAAAAAATAGATCTTATAGCTATAATAGTTTCTGAAAGACTAAGATTAATCCATTTAGTAAAATATAGAATTACAGAAATCAGATAATATGTAAAAGTTCCTGGATGATGAGCATTTAAGGGGAAGCCATTTTCTAATATTAATAAACCGTTTGCTATATAATCAGGTTCTGAATCATATAGAATTATTCTAAAATCATTGTTAATGAATATATATGCAATTAAAATATAAATTAAGGAGAAAAATAAATTAGAATTTTTTTTATTATTAAAATAATTTAAATTTTGAATCATAAATGATTAAAATAAGGATTATAAATTACATATAAATAAGATAATATCCAGATGATTAAAACTATTTGAAGAAAACTGTCTTTAAAAAAAATTTTTATAGGAGAGCTACTTTTTTTATAAACATATGTAATCTGATTAAATCTTAATATTCCAATTAAAACTAGGAGAAATGTAAAAATTAGAATTTTGGGGAAATTATGTTTTGACAAAATTTCTTCAGAGGTTATAAATAAAAGATATGAGACTATTAAAACGGATGAAACTATTGTTATGATTTTATCAATAAATATTAGATTATATTCTTTAACAACATCACGATGAATTTTATTATGAATTTCATAATTATATACGTCATCTCTTCTTTTAGAAGCAGCTATAAATATAGATATTAATAATACCATTATAATTATCCAATTTGAAAGTTCAATTGAACTTATTTCACCTCCAATATAAAGCCTTAAAACAAAACCAATAGAAATAATTACAAAATCAATTATTGGAATTTGTTTTAACTTATATGAATAAAATAAATTAATTGTAAAATAAAGAAATGAAATTATCATACAGTTTAATGATTTCATATATATAATTAAATGGCCTGTTATTACAAGGAGGATGGCAAATTTTATCGAAAAACCAATAGAAATCTTTCCAGAAGCTAATGGTCTAAATTTTTTTTCAGGATGAGTTTTGTCGTATTTTAAGTCAAACAAATCATTAATTATATATACACTGCTTGCAATAAATGAAAAGCCAATTAAAACAATTATATTATCAAGAAACTTGTCATAATCAAAGAATTGACCTGAAAAAAACAAAGGCATTAAAATGAAAATATTTTTTACCCAATTATTTATTCTTAATAATTTTAATATTTTCATTAATTTTTACTTATTAAGTAATTAAGATTTATGGTTTGGTTTTAATGTTTATTTATCCAGTTAAAAGATAATTAAATTTAAAGCATATATTAAAATTTAGTTTATCCTTATATCTTATATTTACAAGTACAAAATAGCTTAAAAAAACGAATTTTTTGCAAATAACATGGTTAAAATTTTAAAATTTATTTATTGGTTTTTTTTAAAAAAAAGAAATTTTTCTCAAGCTAATGAGGAGAAAATAATAAGTGAGTTATTTAAAAAAAAACCAAAAGGTTTTTATATTGATGTAGGATGTTATAATCCCAGAAAATACTCTAATACAGCTTTGTTATACAAAAAAGGATGGACGGGGATAAATATAGATGCAGAAAAAAAAAATTTAAAATGGTTTAAAATTTTTAGAAAGAGAGATATTAATTTAAATTATTTTATCTCTAATAAAAAAACTAAAATTGATTACTGTGTTTTCAATGAAAGTGCATTGAACGGAATATATGATAAAGAAAGATTAGAAGTTTTGAAAAAGAATGGCTACGAACCATTAGAAATAAGGAAAATGAAAACATATTCTTTAGATGAAATACTGTCAATTTACAAAACAAAAAATAAGGATATTGATTTTTTAGATATAGATGTTGAAGGGCATGATTTTCAGGTACTTAAGTCAATAAATTTAAAAAAACACAATGTTTCGGTCATATTAATTGAAATCAACAATAAAAAGAAAAATATTACAGAATTTTTATTAAAAAATGGTTACGAAGAATATATGCAAGAAGACAGAAATGTTTTTTTTAAAAAAAAATAAATATGGATTTAAATGTCTAAAATGAATTAATTCATTTTTAAATTATTATTTGGAAGAATTTTAAATTATGATTAAAAAAATAATATACATAAATAATATTTTCCCTTTATATAGAAAACCTATATGGGAGTTACTTTTAAAAGAGAAAAAATATAATTTTAATATATATTATTCTGAACAAGAGATTGATGAAATTAAAACATTCAAAGTTTCCGATTCATATCCTTTTAAATACAAACTTCATCAAATTAAAAATATCTTTTTTTTTAAAACCTTAATATGGCAATCTAAAGTTTTGAAAATAATTCTTAAAAAGAATTTTGAGGTTGCAATTTTTATGGGAGATATGACTATTATTTCTACATGGATTGGAGCTTTAATTTGTAGAATTTTTAAAAAAAAAGTTATTTTCTGGGGGCACGGTTTATATGGAAATGAGTCTATTTTTAAAAAATATTTTAGAATCATTTTTCTAAAATTAGCAGATATTAATCTAACTTATGAGAATAGATCCAAAAAATTATTAATAAAATCAGGTTTTAAAGAAAATAATATAAAAGTTATATATAATTCATTAAATTATGATAAACAATTAGAATTGTTTAATAGACTTGAAAATTATAATAAAAAAAGAATTGTTTTAAAACAAAATAAACTGCCGATTGTAGTATTTATTGGCAGGCTTTATCCCAAAAAAAAAATTGAAATACTAGTAGAGGCTATACATAAAATCAATAAAAAAAACTCAAAGGTTAATCTTTTAATAGTTGGAGATGGTCCTAAAAAAAATGATTTAGAATTATTATGTTCAAAATTATTAAAAAAAGAAAATTATTTTTTTTATGGAAAAGCATTTGATGAGCTTGAATTGTCAAATTTGTTATATAATTCATCTTTATGTGTCTCTCCTGGAAATATTGGTTTAACAGCTATTCATTCCTTATCCTATGGCACCCCAGTGGCATCTCACGATAATTTTAAATATCAAATGCCTGAAGTAGAATCAATTATTAATGGAGAAAATGGATTTTTATTTAAATATGATGATGTTCAGGATTTGTCGAAAAAAATTTTAATTTGGATAAATAAAAAAATAAATAAAAGATTAGTTAGAAAAATAATAGATGAGAAATATAATCCTAATTATCAAAAAAAAATTTTAGATAGTATTTTTCAAAAATGAAAAAATTTTTTTAATAACAAACCTGAATTAATTCTAATTAATTACTTTAAAATGTTTTTAAAAAAAAATTAAAGGTTTTAAATGGATTAATGAGAAAAAGATTATATTGAAATTTACAAGGTTCTTCTTTAAAAAAAGATTGACAAATTAATTATGAATGAAAATTAAACATCATAGTTTATTTAAAAATTTAAACTCTGATAGAATTGATTGGAATTATATTAGAAATGATCTAGAAGAAAATCATTATTTTATTCCTTACAGTAAATCATTATATATTAAAAATATAAATCAAGATAAATCTCATGATATTTTTGTTAGAGAAATTTTAGGTTTAGTTAAACAATATAAAATTAAATCTGTTTTTTCTATTGGTTCGGGAAGGGGACACTTAGAATATAAGTTAAAACAAAATAATTTGAATGTAATAATAAGTGATAAAGATCAATCAATAGAAAGGATAAAAAGATTCAAAATTTTTGATAAAGTTTATAAATCTTCTTTTTCAGAAATTATATCAAAACTTGAAAATTATAATGGTCTATTAATAATTTCAAGAATAGATACTGAAATTGAAGATCATCATTTAAATCAATTATTTAGTAATCTAGCAAAATGTAATGTTAAGTATATTTTTTTTATACCAGCTCAATTATTAAATTTAAAATCTTTCTTGTTAGAAATTTGGGTAAGAATTAAATGTAAAATATTAATGAAGAAACCAGTATATTGCGGCTACACTAGATCTGAAAATCTTTTTAAAAAATTTTGGAGAAAACACTATAAAACTATTAAATTAAGAGAAAATATATATTTTTTAAAGCTGATATGATAATTCCTTTTTTTTCATTTGATTATTATGATAAAATAAGAAAGGAGGTTTTAGATTCAATTTCAAGAGTATTTGACTCAAAACAATATGTTCTTGGTGAAAATATATTGAAATTTGAAAAAAAATACTCTCAACTAAATAAAATAAAAAATGCTATTGGAGTTTCTAGCGGTTTAGATGCTTTAATTATATGCTTAAGAGCTTTAAAAATTGGAAAAGATGATGAGGTCATAGTTGCATCAAATGCATATATAGCATGTTGGCTGGCTATTTCAAATGTTGGAGCTAAGATTATTCCAGTTGAACCTAATGAGAAAACATTTAATATTGATGCATCAAAAATTGAAAAAAAAATCACCAAAAAAACTAAAGCAATTATGCCTGTTCATTTGTATGGTCAACCATGTCAGATGGATGAAATCATGAAAATTGCAAATAAAAATAATTTATATGTTATTGAAGATAATGCTCAAGCTCATCTTTCAAAATTCAATAATCAATATACTGGAACATTTGGAAATATAAATGCAACTAGTTTTTATCCAACAAAAAATTTGGGAGCTATGGGAGAAGCTGGGTGTGTTACTACAAATGATGTGTATTTAGGAGAATTTTCTAAGGCATACAGGAATTATGGTTATACTAAAAAATATGAGTGTAAAATTATAGGAAGAAATTTTAGAATCGATGAAATTCAAGCTTCAATTCTTAACGTTAAAATTAAATATTTGAAAAAATTAAATCAAGAAAGAATTTTTTTAGCAAAAATTTATGATGAAAATTTAAACTCAGTTTTAAATATAAAAATCCCATATAAAGATCCTAATTGCGTTCATGTTTATCATTTATATGTAATAAGAACAAACAGAAGAGATGAATTAAAAAAATATTTGTATGATAATGGAATAGAAACTTCAATACATTATCCTATTCCTCCTCATTTACAATTGGCATATAAATATTTAGGATATAAAAAAGGAGATTTTCCAATTGCAGAGGAAATTTCAGAAACTAGTTTAAGTCTTCCTCTTTATCCAGGTTTAAAGAAAAAGGATATTTTATTCATATGTAAGAAAATTTTAAATTTTTTTAATTGAAATATTTTTGCACATACTTCGATTATAATTATTTTTCTTATGCTAAAGCACTATCATTTTCCTTAGAAAATCATATAGATAATTATATTTTAATTATTATTTGCATGGATAAAAAAGTTTATAATGAATTAATTAAAAATCCATTTCCAAATTCTAGAATTTTTTCTCATGATGAATTGATTGAATTTAAACCAATTTTAAAGGAAATAATAAAAAAGAGGTCCAAAGTAGAATATTATTTTACTTGTTCATCTCAAATTTGCGAGTTTACTTTTAATAAGTTTCCAAAGATTGAATTATTAACTTATGTTGATTCAGATATATATTTTTTTGATTCTCCTGAACCAATTTTTAATGAAATAAAAGACTACTCAGTTGGAATAATAGAACATAAGTTTCATTGGACAGGCTTTTATAAAAAAAAATATGGAAGATTTAATGTTGGATGGATTAATTTCAGAAATGATAAAATTGGAAGAAGTTGTTTAAAAAAATGGGCTGAAGATTGTATCGATTGGTGTTATCAAAGATTAGAGGATAATAAGTATGCTGATCAAAAATACTTAGATAATTGGCCTAAAGAATATGATAAAGTTAAGATTATTGAAAACCTTGGAGCTAATCTAGCAATTTGGAATATTAAAAAGTATAAAATTACATTTTTAAAAAACAAAGTATTAGTTAATAATTATCCTTTAATTTTTTATCATTTCGCTGGATTGAAGCAAATTCATTCAAATGTATTTAAGACTAATTTAAGTAGTGCATATATAAGTTTAAAAGGCCCTATTAAAAATAATATATATTTACCCTACTTAAAAAAAATAAAAAATTTTCAAAAAAAGAATATTATTATTTCTAAAAAAGAACTGAGATTTTCAAATTTCGTATCTTTATTATCTAATATTTTAAAATCACTTCGATCTTTATTTTTTTATGATAAGATTGAATTAAACTAAGCATTGTGTCTTCCATATTACTTATTACAGGCGGTACAGGTTCATTTGGAAGTGCTTTTTTAGAAAAAGCCTCTAGATTATCGAGATTTAATGAAATTAGAATATTCTCTAGAGATGAAAAAAAACAAGATGATTTAAGAAAAAAAATAAATAATGAAAAGATAAAATTTTATATTGGTGATGTTAGAGATAAATATTCTGTTAATAATGTTGTTAAGGGTGTAGATTTTATTTTTCATGCAGCAGCTCTTAAACAGGTTCCTTCTTGTGAGTTTTTTCCTATGGAATCTGTTAAAACCAATGTTATTGGAACTGATAATGTTTTATCAGCAGCGGAAAGATTTATGGTAAAAAAAGTTGTAATTCTTAGCACTGATAAAGCAGCATATCCAATTAATGCAATGGGAATGAGTAAAGCAATTATGGAAAAAGTAATGATTGCAAAATCTAGAAATCTTGATGGTTCCAAAACTATTTTTTGTGGAACTAGGTATGGAAATGTTATGGCTTCAAGAGGTTCAGTTATCCCCTTATTTATAGATCAGATTAAACAAAATAAAACATTAACTGTTACAAATAATAAAATGACTAGATTTATGATGACTTTAGATGATGCAGTTGAATTAGTTCTTTATGCTTTTGAAAATGGTGATCAAGGAGAATTATTTGTCCAAAAATCGCCGGCTGCTGATATAAAAACACTAGCTCTAGCATTAATAGATTTGTATAAATCTAAATCTGAGATTAAAGAAATAGGTATAAGACATGGAGAAAAGATGTATGAAACTTTAGTTACAAAAGAAGAAATGTTAAAGACCCAAAACTTTGATAATTATTTTAAAATTGTGTCGGATAATCGTGATTTGAATTATGATAAATATTTTTCAAAAAGCCCAGAATTCAAAGGTAATTATGATGAATATAATTCAAATAATACTCATAGACTTGATCATGAGGAAATGAAGAAACTACTACTGAAGCTTCCAGTTGTAATTAAAGATTTAAATATTTAAAATTGAAAGTTGGTATAACAGGACAATCTGGTTTTATAGGCTGGCATTTATATCAAACAATAAGATTTAAATTTAAGGACTTCAAATTAATTGATTTTAAAAAAGAATTTTTCTATAATTCAAATGATTTAGATCGTTTTGTTTCTATGTGTGATATAATTTTTCATCTTGCAGGCGTAAATAGAGATGATGATGAAAATAAACTTTACAAAGAAAATATCAAACTCGCATCTTTTTTAATAGAGTCAATAAAAAAAACTGGTTTTAAAGGCAAATTAATTTTTTCTTCTTCATATCAAGAAGAAATGAAAAATGGCTATGGTAGGGCAAAAAATGAAATAAGAAAAATGTTTATATCAGAGTCAAAATTAAATAATTTTAAATTTTCTGGTCTTTTAATTCCAAATGTTTTTGGACCTTTTTCAAAACCTAATCATAATACTTTTATAGCAACTTTTTGCAATAAAATTATTAAAGGTAAAACCCCTAAAATAATTCAAGATTCTTTAGTGTCATTAATATATATAGATGATTTAATTTTTGAAATAATTAAAGAAATAAATAATGACTCAATTAATAAAAAGTTAATTAATCCGGAAATTAAAATTAAGGTTTCAAAGGTATTAGTCTTGATAAAAGAGTTTTACAGGACTTATTTTAATAAACATAAACTTCCAGAAATAAAAAATAAATTTTCGGAGAATTTATTTAATACTTTTTTAAGCTTTATTGCAAAGGAAGATTATTATCCTGTTTATTTAAAAAATAATATTGATGCAAGAGGCAGTTTTTTTGAAATAATTAGACAAGAATCGAGAGGACAAACATCTATTTCGTTTACTTTACCCAATATAATAAGAGGAAATCATTTTCATACAAAAAAAATTGAGAGATTTTGTGTAGTTAAAGGAGAAGCGTTAATTAAACTCAGGAAAGTAGGAAAATCTAAGGTTATAGAATTTGTCGTTTCAGGATCAAAACCATCTTTTATTGACATTCCAATTTGGCATACACATAGTATTGAGAATATTGGTAAAGATGAACTAGTTACAGTTTTTTGGGTAAATGAACATTATGATGAAAAAAATTCAGATACATTTTTAGAGATTGTTTAAATTTAAAGATTATGAAAAAAATTAAAATTGTAACAATAGTTGGAACTAGACCTGAAATAATTAGACTTTCTTCTGTTATAAATCAATTAAATTCAATTAACTCCATTAATCATATTTTAATTCATACAGGACAGAATTATGATTATAATTTAAATAAAGTTTTTTTTGAAGACTTAAAAATAAAATCCCCTGATTATTTTTTAAATGCTGCAAGAGAATCTGCTTCTCAAACTATAGGACTTATTATTGAAAAGATAGATCCTATACTTGCTAAAATTGAACCCGATGCTGTTTTAGTTTTAGGTGACACAAATTCTTGTTTAGCAGTTATTTCTGCAAAAAAAAGACAAATCCCAATTTTTCATATGGAAGCAGGGAATAGATGTTATGATCAAAGAGTACCTGAAGAAATAAATCGAAAAATTGTTGATCATATTTCAGATATTAATCTTACTTATAGTGATATTTCAAGAGAATATTTAATAAAAGAGGGATTTCCAGCTGACAGAATAATAAAAACTGGATCTCCAATTTTTGAGGTATTAGAAACTCAAAAAGACAAGATAATGTCTTCAAAAGTTCTTAAAAAATTTGATTTAGAAAAACATAAATATTTTTTAGTTTCTTCCCATAGGGAAGAAAATGTTAATTATAAAAAAAGATTTACAAGTTTAATGGAATCATTAAATAAAATTTGTGAAATATATAAAATGCCAGTTATCTTTTCTACTCATCCAAGAACTAAAAAGGTTATTGATGAAATGAAAATAAATTGTAATGATTTAATTAAGTTTGTTGATCCACTAGGGTTTAATGATTATAATTTTTTACAAATTAATTCTTTTGTTGTATTATCAGATAGCGGTACAATTTCTGAAGAGTCTTCAATATTAAATTTTAGAGCATTAAATATTAGAGAATCTCATGAAAGACCTGAAGCTTTTGAAGAAGCCTCAGTTATGATGGTAGGACTAGATTTTAAAAGAATAATTCAGGCAATTGAATTAGTTTTAAAACAACCTGTTGGTCAAAAAAGAGATTTTAATTTAGTGAAAGATTATAGTTATAATAACGTATCAAAAAAAGTTGTAAGAATAATTCTTTCATACATTGATTATGTGAATAGAGTCGTATGGCAAAAAGAATCTTAATTTATACTAATCATTATTTTCCTGAAAATTTTAAAATTAATGATGTAGTTCAATGGTTAGTTGATGAAAAGTATATTGTTACTGTTATAACAGGAAACCCAAATTACCCTAAAGGCAAATTATTTAAAGAGTTTAATAAATTTGGTAGTGTTTTCAAAAAGGATAACTTAAAAATTATTAGATTACCACTAATTCCGAGGGGTAAGGCAAAAAAAATTAATTTAATATTAAATTATATAAGTTATTTTGTAAGCGCTTTTTTTTATACTTTATTTTTAATATTATTTAAAAAAAAATATCAATTTATTTTAGTTCACCATACAAGTCCTTTTTTTATCGCAATTCATCCTTTGTTTTATAAATTTTTTAAAAAATCAAAAATATTTTTATGGGATTTAGATTTATGGCCTCAAACTTTAAAAGCATTAAAAATTATTGAAAATAAGTATTTATTAAATGGATTAGAACTTGTTATAAAAAACATATATAAATATTATGATTATGTTTTTATTAGTTCTAAATCATATATAAGTATTGTTAAAAAAAGAATTGAATTAAATAAAGTAATTTATTTTCCTAATTGGGCTGATCTTACAATTGAAAAATCATTTAAAGAAAAAATTAATGATAAAATTTTTTCAAATGAAAAAGTTAATTTATTGTATGCAGGAAATATAGGAGAAGCACAAGATTTTAACACATTGATTAATGCTTCAAAACAAATTAACAATAATAAAATTAAATTTATTATTTTGGGAGATGGTAGGTTTAAAGATGATTTTGTTGATATAGTAAATTCAAATGATTTAAATGAATATTTTACCTTTTTAAATTCTGTTTCTAATAAAGAGGTGTTAAAGTATTTAAATTCTGCTGACTTTCTTTATCTTTCATTAAATGATTCAAAACTTTTTAATATGACAGTACCCGCAAAACTTCAAACATATATGGCTGTTGGAAAACCTATAATAGCAAATATAAATGGAGAGGGAGCAGACTTGATAAGAGATTCAAAATGTGGTTTTGTTGCAGACTCTGGAGATTATAAGGGTCTAATTAATATTTTTCATCAAATTTTAAAACTCTCAAAAAATGAGGCACTGAAAAAAGGATTAAGCGGCAGAGAGTTTTATCAAAAATATTTTAAAAGTGAATTAAGAAAAAAAGAATTACTTGAAATTTTAAATTAGATTTTTTTGAAAATGAAAAACATGAATTATGGCTAGATTAATTGATTTTGAAACTTATGTTGATAAGAGGGGAAGCCTAAGTGTTATAGATAAAGTTGTCCCTTTTCAAATTAAACGAGTTTTTTACATATATAATGTTGACGGTTCAAAAAGAGGTTATCATAAACATAAAAAAACAATTCAATTAGCTTTTTGTATTACTGGAAGTTGTGATATTTACATTAAAAAAAATAATAAATTGGAAAAATTTTCGATGAATAAATCAAATTTTGGCTTATTGTTAGAGCCCAATGATTTTCATTGGATGGAAAATTTTTCTAAAGATGCAATTTTAGTTGTTTTAGCATCAGAAAATTTTAATCCGGATGATTATATTTATGATGAAAAGTAATTTAATTTTTTTTATTAAGATTATAATTTTTTAAAATTTATGAAAGGTATTATTCTTGCTGGGGGTTCTGGATCGAGATTGTTTCCAATTACAAAAGGAGTTTCAAAACAATTATTACCTGTTTATGATAAACCAATGATTTATTATCCTTTATCAGTTCTTTTATTAGCTGGAATAAAAGAAATTTTAATTATTTCTTC
>MDSV01098977.1_pt1 | contig 17298 bp, 11 predicted proteins | sample 810851 | NCBI WGS metagenome assembly MDSV01 (sample SAMN05326640, study PRJNA326480) | marine metagenome | isolation source: seawater | place: Atlantic Ocean: North East | collected 2012 | reverse complement strand
TATATTCACTCATATCAATTCTAATTAATGCTTCTTGAGAATCAAACATTTCTTCAGATAATGCTTTAGCTAGTTGCGTTTTACCAACTCCTGTTGCTCCTAAAAAAATAAAGGAGCCTATCGGTTTATTAGGATCTTTTAATCCAACTCTATTTCTTCGTATTGATTTAACTATTTTTTGAATTGCATCATCTTGACCTACAATTTTTTTCTTTATACTGTCAGTCATTAGAGTTAATTTTTTCATTTCTTGTGATGCAATCCTATTCACAGGAATACCTGTCATAATTGAAATAACATCTGCTACATGCTGATCAGTAACAGTTTCTTTATTAGATTTTAATTCATTTTCCCAAATACTTTTTTCTTTATCAAGTTGGGAAATAATTCTTTTTTCATTATCTCTTAACTCAGCTGCTAATTCAAATTTTTGCATTTTAATTGCATCTTTTTTTTCTTTAGTTGCTGTAGATAGTTTTTCTTCTAAATCTGTAATATTTTTAGGAACGTTAATTTTTGTAATATGAATTCTTGAACCCGCTTCATCTAATGCATCAATAGCTTTATCTGGCAAAAAACGATCATGCATATATCTATCAGTTAGTATTACACAAGACTCTATAGCATCATCAGTATACATAACGTTATGATGCTCTTCATACTTTATCTTAATATTATTTAAAATTTCTATAGTTTCTACAATAGATGTTGGTTCAACTATAATTTTTTGAAATCTTCTTTCTAAGGCTCCATCTTTTTCAATATGTTGTCTAAATTCATCAAGTGTAGTAGCACCAATACATTGCAATTCACCTCGTGCCAGGGCAGGCTTAAACATGTTTGAAGCATCTAAAGAACCAGAAGCACCACCAGCACCAACTAAAGTGTGTATTTCATCAATAAATAAAATAATGTCAGGATTTTTTTCTAGTTCGTTTATAATTCCACGCATTCTTTCTTCAAATTGTCCCCTGTACTTTGTTCCAGCTACTAATGCTGCTAAGTCAAGCATGACTATTCTCTTGTTGAATAAAACTCTTGAAACCTTTTTTTCAACAATTCTTATTGCCAAACCTTCAGCAATTGCAGACTTTCCAACTCCAGGCTCACCAACTAAGATTGGATTATTTTTTTTTCTTCTACTTAATATTTGAGAAACTCTTTCAATTTCTTTGTATCTTCCAACTATAGGGTCTAATCTATCTTCTTTAGCATATTGCGTCAAATCTCTACCAAAGTTATCAAGAATTGGTGTCGCACTTTTAGTTTTTGTTTTATGATGCTCTTGTTTAGTTGGACCAAAAACGTCATCTTCTTCTGTATCATCAAGCTTAGCTTCGATATCTAAATATTTACTTTCATATTGTTCAAGTATAAGGTCATAAGAAATTTTTAGTTCTTGTAATGATTTAGTTACTAAATTATTATTATCAAGCATAATCGCGAGTAATACGTGAATTGTTTTTATTTCATCACACCCTAAATTCTTTCTCTCCATAATTGATTTCTTTAAAATTCTTTCAGTTTGCTTTTTAAACTCAATACTTTCTAAAATAATTTCATTATTTACTTCAGATTTTGGCATACTATTCTCAATAGAACTTCTTAGTGTTTCTTTATTAACTCCAAGTTCATCAATAATTTTTATAGCTATGCCACCTCCCTCTCTTAAAATCCCTAAAAATAAATGTTCTACGCTAATGCTTTCATCTCCCAACCTAATAACTTCTTCACGAACATAAGTAAAAACATCTTTCATTCTATTTGAAAAACCTGTATTCATATAATTAATTTTACGTTTTTAAAATCATTTGCAAGATACCTACTAATTTTAATAATTAACTACGTTAATGTTATCATTTTTTTTAACAAAAATTGTTCATAACTTAACTGTTAAAATATAGTCAATTTATTACTTAGAGATACGTAATTTTCTTTATTTTGTTACCTTAACAATTAAAAAAAAACATATGTCAATAGGGGAAAAGATTATTGCAGTAAATATTGAAGAAGAAATGAAAACAAAATATATTGACTATTCAATGTCAGTTATTGTTTCAAGGGCTCTTCCAGATGTTAGAGATGGATTAAAACCTGTTCATAGACGAGTACTATATGGAATGTATGAACTTGGTATAAAATCAACTACACCATACAAAAAATCCGCAAGAATTGTAGGAGAAGTTCTTGGTAAGTTCCATCCTCATGGTGATACATCTGTATATGATGCTATGGTGAGAATGGCACAAGATTGGAGTCTTAGGTATATGATGGTAGATGGACAAGGAAATTTTGGATCAATAGATGGAGATAATCCTGCAGCAATGAGGTATACTGAAGCAAGGATGCGTAAAACTTCTGAAGATATGTTAATGGATATTGATAAAGATACTATTGATTGGGAATTAAATTTTGATGATACACTAAAAGAACCTTCTGTATTACCTGCTAGACTACCAAATTTACTTTTAAATGGAACAACCGGTATAGCGGTTGGTATGGCAACAAATATGCCACCACATAATCTATCAGAAGTTGTTGACGGGGTTATAGCTTACATTAAAAAAAGAGGAAATATTGAACTTAATGAATTAGTAGAACACATTAAAGCTCCTGATTTTCCAACAGGAGGAACAATTTATGGATATGATGGAGTTAAATCAGCATTTGAAACAGGAAGAGGTAGAGTAGTAGTTAGAGGTAAAGTAAGATTTGAGGAAAATGGACAAAGAGAACAAATTATTGTTGAAGAAATTCCTTACATGGTAAATAAATCTAGTATGATTAAACAAACTGCTGATCTTGTAAACAACAAAAAATTGGATGGTATTGCCGACATAAGAGATGAATCTGACAGAAATGGAATGAGAATTGTTTATGATTTAAAAAGAGATGCAATTCCAAATATTGTACTTAACAAACTATACAAATTTACTTCTTTACAGTCTTCATTTTCTGTGAATAATGTTGCTCTTGTAAAAGGAAAACCACAGTTATTAAATTTAAAACAATTAATTCAATTATTTGTAGCTCATAGACATGAAGTTCTAATTAGAAAAACAAAATACGAATTAAAACAAGCAGAAAAAAGAGCACACATATTAGAAGGTTTAATAATTGCAATAAACAATTTAGATGAAGTCATTAAACTTATAAGATCTTCTAGAACACCTGAAGATGCCAAAAATGGGTTGATTAATAATTTTGGATTAACTGAAATTCAAGCTAAAGCCATATTAGAGCTAAGATTACAGAAGCTCACTGGATTAGAAATGGATAAAATAAAATCTGAACACGAAGAGATAATGTTAAAGATTAAGAAATTTAATGAAATTTTGCAAAACGAAGAACTTAGATTATCGATGCTAGTTGATGATCTTCAAGAAGTTAAAGATAAATATGGAGATGAAAGAAGAACTAATATCGAATATTCATCATCTGAAGTGAGCATTGAAGATATGATTCCAAATGAAGAAGTTTTAATTACTATTTCTCATTTAGGATACATTAAAAGAACCTCATTATCAGAATATAGAACCCAAGGAAGAGGCGGAGTAGGATCAAGAGGAGCTAAAACTAGAGATGAAGACTTTGTTGAAGAAATGATTATGGCAAATAATCATGACTACATGTTATTTTTCACTGAAAAAGGTAAGTGTTTCTGGCTAAAGGTTTACGAAATCCCAGAAGGAAGCAAAACATCTAAAGGAAGAGCAATTCAAAATATGATTAACATTCCAAAAGAGGATAAGGTAATGGCTTATATTAACACAAAAGATCTTAAAGATGAAGAATACATTAACTCTAACTACATTGTTATGTGTACTAAAAAGGGGATAATTAAGAAAACTTCTCTTGAAAAATATTCAAGACCAAGAACAAATGGAATTAATGCAATTACTATTCGTGAAGGAGATCAATTATTAGAAGCAAAAATGACAAATGGAAATTCGCAAATAATGATGGCAGTAAAATCTGGAAAATCAATTAGATTTCCTGAAGAAAAGGTTAGATCAATGGGAAGAACAGCAGCAGGAGTAAGAGGTATTAGGTTATCAAATTCTGAAGATGAAGTAATTGGCATGGTTTGTGTAAATGATTTAAATTCAACAGTACTTGTTGTCTCTGAAAATGGTTATGGAAAAAGATCTGCTGTTGAAGATTATAGAATAACAAATAGAGGAGGAAAAGGGGTAAAAACTATAAATGTTACAGAAAAAACTGGAAGCCTTATATCTCTTAAAAATGTAAATGATTCTGAAGATCTCATGGTAATTAATCAATCAGGTATAACCATAAGGATAGGTATAGACACTTTAAGAGTTATGGGAAGAGCAACACAAGGAGTTAAAATTATTAGATTAAAAGATGAAGATAAAATTGCATCTGTTGCAAAAGTTTCAAAATGGGAGAAAAATGAAAATATCGAAGAAGAAAATGAATCAAATAAAATAGTTACTAATGAAAATACACAAAATAATGAAGGTTAAATTATTAATAACATTAATTGGATTGCTTTTTACAAGTTCAATAACTTTCTCAATTGAAAGTGTTGATAAACCAAAATTAATTAAAAATAAAAGCAATAACTCAAACGATATTGCATTTGAAAAATGGGAATTCCCAAATGGTCTCAAAGTTTTAATTCATGAAGATAATTCTGATCCAATAGTACATGTACATGTAACATATCATGTGGGCTCAAATAGAGAAACAGCAGGAAAATCTGGATTTGCACATTTTTTTGAACATATGATGTTTCAAGGATCAGAAAATGTTCCTGATGAAAAACATTTTGAAATTATTAACAATGCTGGAGGAAATATGAATGGTAATACATCATCTGATAGAACAGTGTATTTTCAAACAGTACCTTCAAATTATCTTGAAACAGCACTTTGGTTAGAATCAGATAGAATGGGGTTTTTACTAGATGCAGTAACTCCAGAAAAATTTGAAAATCAAAGAAATGTAGTTAAAGAAGAAAAATACCAAAATCAAATTAGTAGACAATACGGAATGAGCTATGAAATTTTGGGTCAAAATTTATATCCGCCTTCTCATCCTTATAACTGGCCTGTAATTGGTTATGTTGACGATTTAGAACGAGCAAATATAGAAGATCTTAAAAATTTTTTTTTAAGATGGTATGGACCTAATAATGCAATCCTAACCATTTCTGGTGATGTTAAATCAAAAGATGTTCTCCCACTAGTTTCCAAATATTTTGGATCTATACCTAAAGGAAAAGATGTTAAAAAGCTAAGGCCCATGGTTCCAAGATTATCTTCAGATATTTATACAGGATACACAGATAATGTTTATCTTCCTCTTACTGACATTGTATTCCCAACAGTTCCTAATTATCATAAAGATGAAGCTCCTTTAGATATATTAGCAAGTTTAATGGGGAAAGGAAAAAAATCAATATTTTATAAAAACTTTGTAAAATCTGAAAAAGCTATTCAAGCTAGCGTTAGCCATCCTTGTAGAGAACTTTCTGGAGAGTTTCACATAACTGTTCTTACATATCCTGATTGGCAAGAAGATCAAGGTATTTATTTTAACAACATTGAAGCTGATCTAAGAAATACTCTTGTAGAATGGGAAGAAAAAGGATTTAGTGATGCAGATTTAGAAATGGTAAAAACTGAAATAATCAGTCAAAGTATTGACATGAAAACTTCTCTAGCATCTAAATCAACATTAATTTCAAGATGGGAATGGCTTAGTGAAGGTAAATATAACATGTCATCAGAAATTGAAAGATATAAAAATGTTACAAGATCAGATATTTTAAGAGTTTACAATAAATACATTAAAAATAGAAAAGCTGTTATAAATCAAGTAAGACCTAAAAGTCCATTTACTAATGAATCAGATTCAATAATTAGTAAAAACCCAAATGCAAATTTAATTTTGAAAAATGATACAGAATACAACAACTTAAATTACAATAAAGCTAAGTCTGAATTTGATATTTGTTGTAGAAGTGAGCAACCTAAACCCACAATATCAAAAACTCCAAAAATTCCTGAATTTTATAAAGAAAATTTTGAAAATGGTTTAAAAACCATTTTCTCAGAAAGCAATGAAGTTCCTAAAATATATTTAAGATTAAAAATAAATGGAGGAAGCCTTCTAGAAGATGAAAAAAAAGCTGGTCTTGCTAGTTTTACAGCACAAATGATGAATGAAAGCACCATAAATAATTCTTCTGAAGATATCAGTGTTGAACTACAAAAATTAGGTAGTACAGTTAATTTCTCCTCTGAGGGTCAAACAACAACTTTATACATAGAATGTTTAACAGAAAAATTAACCCCAACATTAAACATAGTTAAAGAAAAATTATTTTTGCCAGGATTTAATCAAGATGATTTCAAAAGGGTAAAGAAAAGTAATCTGGAAGGATTGGAATCAATGAAGAAAAATGCTCAATATTTAGCTCAAAATTCAATGTCTAAGGTTTTATATGGAAATTCTCCTATGGGATGGAACATGAATAAAAAAAGTATTAAAAAAATAAAACTAAAAGACATTAAAACATTTTACAACAATTACTCTCCAAATGTTAGTGAACTTGTTATTGTTGGTAATGTAAAAAAAGAAAGAATTTACAAGGAATTAGATTTTCTTAAAAAATGGGAAAATAAAAATATTAATATTCCATCAGATTACAATTTCCCTAAAGATAATACAACACAAATATATCTAGTTAATAAGGAGGGTGCTACACAATCTCTAATTCTCATGGGACACAAATCAGATAGTTATGATGCAAATGGAGAGTTTTTTAAATCAAGGATAATGAATAATTCTTTAGGTGGTGGGGCTAGTGGAAGGCTTTTCTTAAATTTAAGAGAAGATAAAGGATACACTTATGGAGCTTACTCTTCTTTTAGGGGCAGTAAAAATTATGGAATTTTTGCTATACAAACTAGTGTAAAAACCGAAGTTACTGATAGTTCACTAATTGAAATATTTAACATTTTAGAAGATTATACAAATAATGGAATAACTGAAAAAGAATTAACTTCAACAAAAAACTCTTATTTAAATTCAGCATCATTAAAATATGAAACACCAAATCAAAAAATTGGATTTCTTAATAGAATATTAACTTATGATCTAGAATCTTCATATATAAAAAAACAATCTGAAATTTTAAATACTATATCATTGAATGAAGTTAATCAAATAGCTTCAAATAAAATTAAAAAAGATAAAATGGCGATTGTAATTGTTGGAAATAAATATTTGATAAAAAAGAAATTAGAAAATTTAACTTCCAGCTCCGGAAAAAAATATAATTTTAAAATTAACGAAATTAAGTTCTAAATATGAAAAAAATACTTTTTTTATGTAGTATCTTTATTACATTACATTGTACCGCTCAAAAACACAATATAGTAAATGCATCAATATCTTTAAAAAATGCTAATAAAGCTAAGGAAACTGAAGTTGAAGAACATTTAAAAGAAGCAAAAGATTATATTGATGAAGCCCTTAATACAGAAAGCACTTCAAATAGTCCCAAAATGTGGAACTACAGAGCTCCTATATATCTACAAATTGCATTAAAAGCACCTGAACTTGATAAGAATGCTATTTTTAAAGCTACTGAAGCACACATTAAATGCTTACAAAAAGATAAAAAAGGAAGAGTCATTGTAAGAAAATGGACATCAGAAGAGGATATATTATCTGGTTTAATTCAGTGTGGATATAAATTGTTTAATATTGGTATTGAAAAATATAATGCACAAGAATATGCCAGCTCTTTAGATCATTATGAAGCAATTTTTGATATAATGCCATTAGATTCTGAAGACCAATTGAAAAGAGGAAATATCACTAAAGAAACTGTATTGTATAATTCATTTTTTTCATCAAGTAAAATGAATAACAATGAAAAATCAAAGGAAATTTTAAAAAAATTAATCGAAATAAACTTTAATGAACCAGCAATATTTAGTCATTTAAGTAAGATTTATTTTGATGAAGGTAATAATGAAAAAGCATTATCTTATATTGAAAAAGGTAGAGAATTATTTGAAGATGATCAAGCTTTAATTAATGAAGAAATCAATTTATATATTAAACTAAATAAAACTGATGAATTAATTGCAAAATTAGGAGATGCAATAAAAAATGATCCTGAAAATGAAATCCTCTTAATTATTAGAGGGACTATATATTTAAACACTAAAAATTATAAATTATCAGAAAATGATTTAAAAAAAGTAATCGGAATTGATCCAAATAATTTTGAAGCAAATTTCTTTTTAGGAGAAATTTTTGTTCATTATTCAAACGAAATTATAGAGAAAGCAAACAAAACAAATGATAACAATAAATATGAAAAATTAAGAAAGGAATCACAAAATACATTTAAAGAATCTTTAACTTATTTAGAAAAAGCATATGAAATAGATTCTGAAAACAAGGATAATATTACTCTTTTAAAAGAGATATATTATAGAGTTGGGGACTATAAGAAATCGGAAGAAATGAAAATAAAATTAGCAGATTTAAATAAATAAAATGAAAAAAATATATGTATTAATAATTTTCTTAGTTAGTTTTTCAAACATATTTTCACAAAACATATTTAAGAATAAAAAACAAAAAGTTAAAAAGTTAGATGAAATAGAAAGTAAAACTAAAAATTGTGAAAAACTTGAAGGGTTATTTAATATTTATCAAAATAAAAAAGATGGAAAATCTTACTTAGAACTAGATACTTCTCATTTAAATAAAGAATACATCTATTTTAGTTATTACGAAAATGGAGTTCTTGAAGCAGGCTCAGTTAAAGGTAGGTTTAGGGGGTCTAAAGTTATTAAGATAAATAAATTCTATGAAAATATAGACATAACTATTGAAAATACTAAATATTATTTTGATAAACAAAGTCCTTTAAGTAAAGGATCTAAAACTAATATAAATACTCCTTTGATTATTACAGAAAAAATTATAGCAAAGAATAATAGTAAAACTAAATTTCTCATTAGTGCTGACAATATTTTTCTTAATGAATCCTTTCAACAAATAAAATCATCATATTTTCCTGGATATAAAGGATTTAAAATGGGGAATTTAAGTAAAACCAAAACTAGATATCATCAGATAAGAAACTACCCACAAAATACTGATGTTATTGTAAACTACACATATGAAAGTAAATACCCATCTAGTAGAGGAGGAGGAGCTATTACTGACTCAAGAATAATTTCAGTGTTAGTGCAACATAGCTTAATAGAGATCCCAAAAAATAATTATAAACCAAGGTATGATGACACAAGAATAGGTTACTTTACTACACAAACTAACCATATGACAACTTTAGATCGTGTAAATTATAGAGATTTTATTAATAGATGGAATTTAATAAAAAAAGATCCGTCTAAAAATCTTTCTGAACCAGTTAAGCCAATTGTTTGGTGGATTGAAAATACTACTCCATACGAATTAAGAGATATAATCAAAGAAGGAGTAGAATCATGGAATATTGCGTTTGAAAAAGCAGGATTTAAAAATGCTATAATTGTAAAAATTCAGCCAGATACAGCAAAATGGGAAGCAGGTGATATAAGATATAATGTCTTAAGATGGACATCTTCACCAAATCCACCTTGGGGTGGCTATGGACCGTCATTTGTAAATCCAAAAACTGGAGAAATTCTTGGTGCTGATATAATGTTAGAATGGTCATATATAACTAGAAGAGTCTATGAAGATGATTTATTTAATGACTTTAACGAAAATACATTAAATCAATATTGTAATGCTGGAAAATATCAACAAATTGAAACATCAATAGCTATAGATTATATCAAAGCATATGATTTAGGATCAGAAATGGAAAAGGAGCTAATTAAACAGTCTCTTTATAGATTAGTTTTACATGAAGTTGGCCACACATTAGGTCTCAATCATAATTTTAAAGGTAGTACTCTTTTAAGTACTGAAGAATTAAATAACAAGGATATTGTAAATAAAAGAGGTGTATGTAATTCTGTAATGGAATATCCTGCTATTAATATTACAAAAGATATAAAAAATCAAGGATTGTTTTTTGATATAAAGCCAGGTATTTATGATAATTGGGCTATAGAATTTGGATATTCTCAATTCAATAATGAGGAACAAGAAAAAATCGGTCTTAAAAAAATATTATCAAGATCAACTGAAAAGGATTTAGCTTTTGCTAACGATGCATTAGATATGAGATCACCTGGAAAGGGAACTGATCCCAATGCAATGATTTATGATCTGTCTAGTAATCCTATGGAACATTCTTTACAGAGAATTAACATGATAAATAATATTCTTAGAGAATTAAAAGAAAAATATACAAAAAATAATGATACTTACCATGAATTATATAGGGCATATAGAACACTAGTTTATTCCTATTTTAATGCTTTAGAAATTGTTTCAAGACAAATTGGAGGTGTGCATATTGATTTATCACATACTAATCAAAATAGTGAAGTAAAACCTTTTGAAAGTGTTAGCATAGAAAATCAACAAAAAGCAATGGATATTATCTCTAAATATGGTTTTAGCAATAAAGTTATATTACAAGATGATATCTTTCCATTTCTCCAATCACAAAGAAGAGGATTTAGTGTTTCTGAAGACCCAACTATTCACCAAAGAATATTAACATATCAAAATCGATTATTAAACCATTTACTTCATCCAAAAGTATTGTTAAGAATAACAAATTCTCAATTATACGGAAATGAATATCTGCTACCTGACTATATGATAGATTTAAGAAATTCTATATTTAATGAAGATTTTAATTCAAATATTTCTACAGTAAGACAAAATCTTCAGATTACATACATCAAGAGATTGATAAGGATTATTGATGATAAATCCAAATATGATAATATTTCACAAAGTACAGCACACTATAATTTACTTTGGATTAAAAATAATATGAATTCTAAAACTGGAAACCTTTCTTCTAGACAACATAAGGATTATATATTGTTTCTAATTAATTCAATTAATAATATTTAATTTTTTTTTAATTAAAAGATAGGGTATTAATCTTTTGCTATAATTTAACATAATATTAATTATAGGACAAAATAGGTTACGCTTTAAAAATGGGTATCTAACGGTTTTCAACAAAAAATTTAAAGTTTTGTAGGTAAACTTTGCTCTGCTCTTCAAAAACTGAAGGCATAAAAAATCCTATAATTTTTTTATAACCTTTAAAAATAAACTCTTGTTCATTAATAAATCTTGTTTTATTTTCAGATATTTTTTCAAATCGATTAGAAACAATATTAAATACACCATTTGCTTTATAAGTTACTTTTTTTTCAATTGGTAAATTATTTATAATTATTTCTTCATTCATGACTATTTTATGTTGTGTACTATCCTCATTAAGATATTCAATAATTATTTCTGATTTAGAACCAGTTTCTCCTATTTTTCCACTAACTAAATTATAACTTTGAAATCCATTCATATAATCCTTCATATTGTAAGGATTATCAAATAATAAACTAACAGTATCAATATTTTCATTAATTATTACTTCTTCAGAATACTTTATACTATTGCTAAACAAAACAATGTATAGAACTAAAGTTATTGGAAAACTTAAAACAATTAATAATATTTTTTTCATGTTAATATGATATTAATTCTCTATTAGACCTGAACGTTTCAATAAGGCATTGATACTTGGTTCTTTTCCTCTAAATCTTTTATATAATACCATTGGCTCTTCTGTACCACCCTTACTTAAAATATGATCTTTGAAAGATTGACCAATTTTTTTACTAAATACACCATTTTCCTTAAAAAATTCAAAGGCATCAGCATCTAAAACTTCAGCCCATTTATAACTATAATAACCCGAAGAATATCCACCACTAAAAATATGAGCAAATGCAACACTAGTACATGTAGAATCATATTTCCTATTAAATAATTGTGTTTTTGAAATAGCACTTTCCTCATGTTTTTTTACATTATTAATTTCTGATGGATTACAATTATGCCAAGACATATCTAAAAGACCAAGACTAATTTGTCTTAGAGTTTGAGTTCCTTGTAAAAATGTAGATGACTTCTTAATCTTATCAATTAATTCCATTGGAATATCTTCTCCTGTTTGATAATGTTGTGCAAATGTTTCTAAACATTCTTTTTCATAACACCAATTTTCTAATATTTGACTTGGAAGCTCAACAAAATCCCAAAGAACGTTTGCTCCTGAAAGACTAGAATATTTGGTGTTTGCAAGCATCCCATGTAAACCATGTCCAAATTCATGAAATAATGTTAGCATTTCATTAAAAGTTATAAGAGAAGGTTTTATATCTGTTGGACTTGTAAAATTACATACATTAGCTATATGAGGTCTTTCATTCTTTCCATCTATATTTTTTTGACCTTTAAAATATGTCATCCAAGCTCCTCCTCTTTTTCCAGCTCTTGGATGAAAATCTAAATAAAAAAGAGCAATTACTTCATTTTTATTATTTAAAACTTCAAATGTTCTTACATCTTTATGATAAATATCAATATTAAAAACCTCTTTAAAATTAAGATCAAACAAATTTTCAGCAACTCTAAAAGCCCCATTAAGAACATTGTCTAACTTTAAAAATGGTCTTAAACTTTCACTGTCTAAATCAAAAAGTTTTTTTCTTAATTTTTCCGCATAATAATCAAAATCCCATGGTTCTAGAACATCTATTCCATCAATTTTCTTTGCAAATTCTTCTATTTCTTTAAATTCTTTCTTTGCAAAAGGTAATGCTTTCTCTAGTAATTCATTTAAAAAAGACATAACATTACTAGGTTTTTTAGCCATTCTCTCCTCTAATATAAACTCAGCATGTGAAGAATAACCTAATAGTGTAGCTCTTTTATATCTTAACTTACTAATAGTTAAAACATTATCCTCATTATTAAAACTATTTTGATTAAAGCATCTTGAACCAAAAGCTAACTTAATTTTTTTTCTTAATTCTCTATTAGTAGAATATTTTAAAAAAGGTAAAAAACTAGGTATATCTAAAGTAATTAACCAACCTTTTTCACCTTTTTGCTTAGCTAAAATTGATGCAGCTTCTTTTGCTCCTTCAGGAACTCCATCTAAATCAGATTCATTTTTCAAAAGAATCTCATAATTATTTGTATCAGCTAAAAGATTCTCATTAAATTTAAGTGACAACAACGATATTTCTTTATCTAAAGTTCTTAATATTTTTTTATCTGGAGAACTAAGGTTAGCACCATTTCTAAAAAAATCCTTATAAATATTATTTAATAGTGTTGTTTCTTCAGTAGATAATTTCAAATTATACCTTTGATCATAAACAATCTTAATTCTATCAAATAAGTCTTCATTTAAAATAATGTCATTAGATAACTCAGCAAGTAGCGGTTTTATCTCTTTAGCAATTTGTTGGATATTATCATTTGTTTCTGCACTATTTAAGTTTGAAAATAATAATGTAACTCTTTCTAATTGATCTCCTGAGTTTTCTAATGCCTCAATAGTATTTTTAAAATTAGGTTTTTCTTGATTTGAAACAATATTATCAATTTCATCTTTTTTTAACTTTATTAACTCTTTAATTGCTGGCAAAAAATCTTCATCTTTAATCTGGGAAAATGGAACTGTATCAAACTTCTCTAAAAGTATATTTTTCATTTATTTATATGTGTTTAATTAATATTTTTAAATTCTTTAAAAGAATCAATTAGCATATCAATATCTTTTTTTGAATTGTATGCTTGTATAGAAATTCTAAAAAGTGTCTCTTCATTCCACTTAAAAAATGGAATTTGAATTTTGTATTTTTTATAAAAATCTAACTGATTGTTAAATACATCATCAAAATGCATAAAAAAACTACTCATTTGTTTTGCATTAAACTTATTATCAGAAAGACCTTTTACTTTAAGTTCACTAATAATTTTTTCTTTTGCCCATATATTTAACTCTTTACATTTCTCAGAAACCTCTCTCCAATTTCTTTCTTTTAAAAATTTTATTGTATCTGGAATTGTTAAATAAGCTGACATATCATTAGTACCTTGCCATTGTAAATAATCTAAAAATTGTGAATGGCTTGGTTTTTCAGCATCATATCCCCAGCTTATTACCAATGGCTCTATAATATTTTGCATTTTTTTATTAGCATATAAAAAAGCGACACCTTTCGGAGAACACATCCATTTATGACAAGCACCAGAATAAAAATCAGGATTAATTTGCTTAATATCTAATTCAATATGACCAGGAACATGAGCACCATCTATAATTGTAATTATATTTTTTTTTCTTGCATAATCACAAATTTCCTTGACAGGAAAAACCAGTGCAGTAGCACTTGTAATCTGACTTAAGAATATAACTTTTGTCTTATCCGTAATTCCTTTAATAAAATCATTAATAAATACCTCTTTTGATTCAATAGGCAATTGAATTTTTCTTTTAATGTATTTAATACCCTTCTTCTTTGACATAAAATGCCATGCTCTGTCCATTGCACCATATTCATGATTAGTACTTAAAACCTCATCATCAGTTTTAAAATTAATACTTCTTAAAACCGTATTTAGTGCAGTTGAAGGATTAGGAAAGAAAGCTAAATCATCAGCATCACAATTAATATATTCAGCAAGGGAAAATCTAGAATCTTGAAGAAAATTATATAAATCAAAAGCTAAATGTCTTACAGGTTCCTTTTCTAGCTTTCTATGCCATCTAATCAAGGATTTAAATATAGGCTTAGGACAAGCTCCAAAAGATCCATGATTTAAATAAGTAATATTTGGATCTAACATGAAACATGATTTTATATTATCAGTTTTACATTGCATGTTATAAATTAAAAAGGATTTGTAGCCCAAACATTTAGTTCATTAATGAACCCTCTATCATCCATTTCTAGACTAGAAACAATTGCATGAGCAATTTCTTTAGAAGTTAACTTATTATGAATTTCTGACCTTTCAATTCTTTCTTTATTTGCAAAAGCAGTAGTAACCTCACTAGGGTTAACCTGAATTACTTTTATATTAAATGGCCTTAACTCAGCTTGCCAGCATTGTGTAAGTGCTCTTACAGCAAATTTAGAAGAAGCATAAATACTTCCCCCCTTATATCCTTTTAAACTTGCAGTTGAGCCAATATTAATAATACTCCCACCCTTTCTTTCTTTCATTAATGGAACAATCTCTTTTGTTAATAAAGATAAACCAAAGACATTAGTGTTATATACAGCTAAAAAATCATCAATATTTAAGTTATCAAGGTCACTTCTAACTCCTGTACCAGCATTATTAATTAAAACATCTACTCTATTGCCTAGAGTATCAATACATTTTTTTGCATTAACACTAATATCAGTAATATTAGAAATGTCAAAGCTGATAATATTTTTTGCGTTTGTATATTGTTGACTCTTAATCAATCTTTCTTGGGACCTACCTGTTATAAGTACATTCGCCCCTTTGTCAACTAATGCCTTAGCCGTTTCTTTACCAATACCTAAACTACCCCCAGTTACTAGTATATTTTTATTTTCTAAATCCATTTCAATTTAATTTAATATTTAAAGTTAAAGTATCTATTACTACTGTGTAACCATCCACTATAAAATCATAGGTAAAACCATCATATTTTATATTGGTTAAATCAGATTCTCTATAGGCATATATATAATATTCACCATTAATTATATTATTAAACTCATATTCACCTTTTCTATTAGTAGTAGTTTGTTGTATAATTTGTTGATCTAAATTATATAAATAAACATCAGTATTTTTTGCATGATCATAGTGCAAAATATCATAATATTCAATATACCCAAGAACTGTATTTTCAGGCTTCCAACTTTCTCTACTGCATGAGCTTAAGATAATTGAATGCAAAAATAATGCAAGTAATATCTTTTTAAGCATAAAAAATCATTAAATTTTAACTTAGTTGTATGAATACGACCACCTATATAAACTTATAAATAGTATAATACCTATTATTAATGCAACAACGCCTACTCCTATTAATATTCCAATTCCAAAATTTACAAGAGGATTAGACTTTTTCTTTGTGCTAACTTGATCAATCCCCTTGAATTTTCTACAATCTTCACACATACAATCTCTAATATCAAATCCTTGCTGTTGCATTCTAAGGTGATATTCATCAATTGATTTTAATTTATTTTTAGTTGTATCATTAATTAAATTATGACTAAAATAACTATTAGAATTATAAAAATTTTCATGAACCGGAAATGAACAAAAAATATTTAATGGCGCAAAAAAAATCAAAGTAAAAAAAAGTAAATTTTTCATTTTATAAAATTAAATCAAATATTTAAAATTCTTATACCTATCATAAAATATGTAAATAAAACTATAAATTTAAAAAATCACATAGTTTATCTATAGCTTGATCTATATTAGAAAAAATATCTTTAATTTCTCCATTCATCATATAGCATGGAGCTGAAATTATTCTTAAATTTTCATCTATACAAACTTGATTAATTTTTCTGTTTTTAGTTTTAGCACCTAATTTTGAAACTGCATTATGTATTTCATCAATATCGTAATCAGAACTTGAACAATTAGAACCTAATGAAATTACAGGTTTAAAATCAGAACCCTCAAGAGACTTAGCTATGATTACGGGAGAAATGCACAAAGAAACAATTGGTTTTTGATGACTAACACAATGTAAAATTAAATCTCTGACTTCTTTAAGTATTTTACAATTATAACCATCAAATGCCCAAGAACTTAAATTTTTAGCAACACCAAATCCCCCTGGAATAACTAATGATGAAATATCTTTAAATTCTACATCTTCAATAGAAATAATCTTTCCCCTAGCAATTCTAGCTGATTCTGTAAGTATATTTCTTGCTTCACTTAACTCTTCACCATTTTGATGATTAACAACATGATGTTGAATAATATTAGGTGCACAGCAAATAAAATCTAAATTCTTTTTATTAAGCGATAAAAGAGCAAAAACCGATTCATGAATTTCAGATCCATCATAAACTCCTGAACCTGAAAGTAAAACAAGTGTTTTCATAATATTTAATTTATTAATTATTGTAGAATTAACTTCTTATTGATCACTCCACTATTTGTAGTGATCTCTAAAAGGTATATACCCTTATCGTAATTGTTTAGGTCTATTACCTTAACATACTCTCCTACAAACTGTTGAAGATCTTCTTTTATTATCTCCTCTCCTATTATATTTATCACTCTAACCTCAAG
>MDSV01089088.1_pt1 | contig 17301 bp, 16 predicted proteins | sample 810851 | NCBI WGS metagenome assembly MDSV01 (sample SAMN05326640, study PRJNA326480) | marine metagenome | isolation source: seawater | place: Atlantic Ocean: North East | collected 2012 | reverse complement strand
TATAGGGCACTCTATGGGCGGTTGTATAATATTATCAGCCTTAAAATTTCATGCTGACAAATTTGATAAGATTATTCTCTCGGCTCCAATGTTAGGTTTCCAGTCAGAAAAATTACTTATGATGTTAATTGATATTTTTTATTTATTTTTACCTAAAAGTCTTTTTTTACCAGGATCGAAGCCAAATATAGGCAAAGAAACACCGTTTAATGAAAACGATCTTACTACTGATGAAAAAAGGTACAAAAGAACGCAAAAATTAGTACGGTTAAGAAAGGATATCAGATTATGGGGAATAACAATCGCATGGGCCAAAGCAGTTAAAAATCAGCTCTTAGTCATACGTAAAGATGGTTGGGCAGAAACAATAAAAAATAAGATACTCTTTTTAAATAATATTAATGATAAAGTTGTATCATCAAAGCAAACATTAAAAATGTCAAAAAGACTAAAAAATAGTCAAATAGTTAATTTTGAAGAATCAGAACATGAAATCTTTATGGAAAAAGACGAATTAAGAAAAAAAATGTGGTCAAGTATCGATAATTTCTTAAAAGATTAACTACTCAGGTATTAAATCAAATGCCAAAGTTATTCTATCTTCATTCGATGAGAAAGGAATGGTTGAGTGAAATAATGATGATGGAAACATAACAATATCTCCTTTTTTTAAATCAACAATTTTAGAAGGGAATAATTTATCGTCATGAGGGTAATCGCCTCCATGCGAACTAAATTTTATATCTCCTTCATTTTTTTGAGTTTTATTTGGAATTCTCAAATAAATACTTCCGCTTATCCATCCATGTTTATGCATATGGGCTAATAAATTTCCTTGTTTTTTCATGACAATTAACCAAGCAAGAATCGAAAATTTTTGAGGCCAACGCTTTATTAGATCAATTTCTTTATTAATAAATTTTTCTTTAAAGCTCTGAACACTATCATTAACTATCTCTTTCATAATATTTATATTTGGAGAGTTATGCATAAAAAGGTTACCAGTAGATTGAAAACCATTTTGAAGTAAAGATTGGTTTTTCTTTGTTATATTAGATTGATTTATTTCTTCAAAAAAGTTTTCAATTAATTGATTATTAAATCTTTTATCAGCAAAAAGATTAGCCTTACAAACATATTCAAATGGATTAGGACAAAATTCATATTCATCTTTTTGATTGAATCTTGTCGAAGCATGAGCGCTTAAAGTTGCAATTAATGGTTCAACAACCTTATCACCAATTAAATTTTTTAACTTAAGGTTGAACAAAGCTTTATCATTATTTTTGTATATACATTCTAATTGATTAGTTTTACTTAGCTTTGTATTTGATAATTCATAGTGATTTATTGCGTCACTGAATCTATTTTGTACCCTATATACATTAGCAATAGAAAAATTTAAAAGATCGTCTTGTTTATTGATTTCTAATCCTTTTTTGTAATATTTGATTGCTTCAACAGCATTACCTGAGTTTTCTGCTGCTAAACCAAGACCTCTTAAAGCGTTAAGATTTTTTTTATCTAATTTGAGCGCAATTTTATGAAATTCTATACTTTTTAAAGCATCGCCACTATCAAAAAAAAGAAAGCCCGCATTAGTAAATATGTGAGAAAATTCCGGTTTAGCATCTAAATTCAAAATTTTGCTATATATTTCTTTTGCCTTTTCTATGTTACCCAGCTCTTTATTAGATACTGCTAAAGCATTTAAAATTTCAGGATTATTTGGATATTTTTTATCTAAAGACAAAGAAAGATCATGCATATCTTTAAATCTTTTTTGTTTGTGCAGATTTGATAAATCATGAATATTTTTATCTAAAGTCATAATAGTTTTACTCGGCAACTTTTTGTTCAGGTGTATTATACTTTATCTCATTAGACAAATTAACAATTAATCCTTTCAATATTGATTTAACTTTTGAATAATTTTTATTCAGAGTTAGTTCCTTCTCATTACAATATAAATCTTTTCTTATCTCAATTTGCATAGCGTTTATTTTTTTTTCTGGTTTTCCATATTTCTTTAAAATATATGCACCAGCATAAGGTTTATTAACTGCAACACTAAACCCCTCTTTTTTTAGTGCATTTACTACAAAATCAACTATCTCTTTTTTACAGCTTTTATGAAATAAATCTCCTATTACAAAATCAGGTATATCACTAATTTTTTTTCCATTTAAATCGAAACTTGGCATTGAATGGCAATCAAGTAGCACAGCATTTGAGAATGAATTCTTAATTTTATAAATTTCTTCATTTAATTTGTCGTGCCAAACATTATAAACTGTATTTATTAAACTTTTATAAGTTAACCAATTCAGTTTTCTATTATAAATATTATTTAGCCCTATATACCTTGGAAAGAGTCCTATACCTGTTTTAACTTTCTTAGTTATTTCAAAGTTTGTAGAACTGAAATTATAAAACATATCATTATCTATTTCATTTCTATTTCTATTTAAATCAATAATAATCCTCGGAATATTGTTTATTAATAGCTTGCATCCTATTGAAGGAGCAAAATCATATAATTTGTCTACCATAAAATCTTCATAAATGCGTATTTCTTCTATTCGAGAGCTTACATTCCTAAGAAATTCTGACGGATAAGATCTTCCCGAGTGGGGAGAAGTTAATATTATTGAATGTTCCGTATTTTGGTTATCATAAAAATCGAAAATTTTATCAAATTTATACATATCACTTAAATTGGTATCAAATCAAAGGCTAGGCTAACCCTTCTATCATTATTTTTTGTTTCCTGGAATGGATTTACTCTATGGCTAAGTGAAGATGGGAAAATAACTATGTCTGAACTTTTAGGTTTAAAAGTTCTGGTAGGAAGATCCTTTAAAAATTTATAATTTACATTATTAAAACCAAATTGAATTGATCCCTCGATTTCTTTATCGGTTTTTGGCACCTCTAAATAAACGGTTCCACTGATCCAACCATCATGATGTATATGATAATCAAGAGTTCCGCCCTCTTTAAGATTTATGTACCAAGATTTTAAAGTGCTATCTTTAGGCCAATTTTCAATAAAATATTCACTTTTTTTCGAAAACTGATTTTTATATAATTCTATTTCAGTCATAATTATTTCTCTTAGTTTATTTAAACTGGAAGATTTAAGTTGAAAAAGATTTCCAGATGATTGAACGCCATTTTTCAGTAGTTTTTGATTAGTTGGATTAATCTCCATTGAATCAATCTTTTTTAAAACATTGTTAATAAGATCTTCTTGTCCAATATTATTTGTATAAATAAAATCAAAAGGGTTTTTGCAAAAAGGGTACTGATCGTCCTGATTAAATAAATAAGATGCATATTTATTTAAATTTGCAAGCAATCTATTTCCCTTATAATTAGAGCAAGCTTTTAAAATCTCATCTTGAAATTCATCATATCTATCTAATTGAAAAAGTGTCATGATATAAAGTGCGCGTGATTGACCAAATTTTATACTCTTAAAAAGCTCAATAGCGTCATCATTTTTACCATTTTTCTTACACCAAACTGCAAAATCAAATTTTAGAGGCTCATTCTGGGGTTCAATATTTATAGCTTTTTTATAAAACTTTTCCGCTTTATCTTCTTTATTGGACCAGGTATAAAGGTTGGCCAATCGCCAATGAAGAATAAATGAGTTAGGGAATTTTAAAATTAGTTTATTGCTTGTCTCAATCGCTTTATCGTTTAGACCTAAATTAATAAGATTTCCTATATAATGTTCACAAATTTGGTTTATTAAATTCTTATTTTCTGAAGATAAATATTTTAAGGAAAGATCAAAATTTTCTATAGCTAAATCAATTTTACCAATACTAATATATGTAAGCGCTAGATTATAATAAACTTGGTAACTATCTTGGTTTGATTGTGCAAAATCATTAAAAAACTTTAAAGCCAATTCATACTGTCTTGTAAGACGATACAGATTTCCTAAATTGATATTAACTTTGTTATCTTTTGGGTTAATTGATTTAATTTTTTGAAATATCTCTATCGCTTTATAAAAAGATTTTTCATGTATAAGACTTGTTCCTAGAATATTTAATATTTCTATATCGTTTTTTAAATTATCATCAAGTAATTCATTTATTTTATTAATTTCAGAATATTTACCTTTTTTATAAAGCTCTGAAATCTTGTAATAAATTTCTTTTGATTTTGTCATATTTCTATCTATAAATTCTTAAATATAAATTATTAATATATTAATGGTAATATAATACAATAAAGCACCCAATAAAAAATATGGCTAATTTAAAAGAAAATAAAATATTAGAAGCTATTAATTTGTTTAATTCTGGAAACCTTCATGAATCAAACATCTTAATTGAAGAAATACTTAAAAAAGAACCAAATAATATTAATGCTATAAATTTAAAAGGAGGAATATATTTAAAAAATAATAATTTTAATAAAGCTTTAGAGATCTTTAAAAGTGGATTTAATTTAGATCCAAATAATATAACAATTCTAAGAAATTTAATATCAACATTAAATAATCTAAAGAATTATAAAGAGGCGCAAAAGTATATTGAAAAGATAAATACTTTAGCAAAAAACTCTCCAGAAACAGTAATACAATTAGCGAACAACTTTATTTTACAAGGTAAGAAAGAAAAAGCCCTTGAGCTTATTGATAAGAATATTTCTCTTAATCCAAAATCTGACAAACTGATTTTGGCAAAAGCAAATTGCTTTTTTGAACTAGGAGAATTTATTAAATCAAAAGAATTATACTCTAAATCATTTGCAAGAAATCCAAATAATTTTCATACCTTATTTAGATTAGGTTATCTAAATTTAGAAGATAAGGACTTCAACAGTGCCATTAATTATTTTGAAAAAATATTAATTAATAAAGAAACTTATCAAATTTTAAATAACGAAATAGCATTAACTTTGTATAATCTAGGATTATGTTTTGAGGCTATTGAAAATTATATGAAGGCAGAGCAAAATTACTTAGAATCAATAAAATATAATAACTTGTTTATGGATGCATATGTTAATTTATCTAATGTTTACACTAATATGAATAAAATTAAAGAAGCTCTCAATTATATGAGAAAAGCGATCAATATTGATCCAAAAAAAAGAATTTTATATGTGAATATTTCGACTATATATGATAAGGCTGGGCAACATCGTGAAGCGGTTTTTTGCAAAAGAATTGGTGCAGGAAGTATTATATTTAAATCAAAAAAAGAATACGGGTCGTTCACAATTGATAAAGTAGAGTTAAATGAAACAACATAAAATCGATACTCCAAAAACAAATAATAGCTTTATAAAGGGCTGGCTAATAGATGATATTACTTTATGCGATCAAATAATTAACTTTTTTGAATCAAATGAAGCGAAACATAAGATTGGCGAATCATATACTGGACTAAATAAAGATGTTAAAGATTCAATAGATTTATCAATAAATCCTCTTGAATTAGAGGGTGTTGATATCGAACCTATAAAAAAATATATATCTCATCTAAATGAATGCTACTGGGATTATATGGAAAGTTATAATCTTAATAACTATATTAAAGAACTTCATATAGGACCATTTAATATTCAGAAATATAATAAAGGTGGGCATTTTAAGTCATGGCACTCAGAAAGAATGAATATTTCTTCATCAAGTAGATTATTTGCTTGGATGACATACTTGAATGATGTTGAAAATGGAGGAGAAACAGAATTCCATTATTTTGGAGTAAAGGTAAAACCCAAAAAAGGGTTAACAATTATTTGGCCTTCAGAATGGACGCATCTTCATAAGGGATCTATAACCAATGAGATTAAATACATCATCACTGGGTGGCTCCATTTTCCAGACAACATGACGGGCGTGTAGCTCAGTGGGAGAGCGCTACGTTGACATCGTAGAGGTCGCTGGTTCAATCCCAGCCACGCCCACCATTCCGATGGGGTTGAAATTAATAAAAGAATCACCATCTTAGTAATGTATTATCTTAGTTTATTTGAAGGTTATTATTTATAAAGGAGGAAATTATGATAATTGAACAAGTTGGAGCTGCAACATATGCTAATGGTTTAGTTAGAGTTCAATGCTTATATACAGGGCCAGATGGTCAGATTAAGGAGTCAGGGGTTATTGAAGTCCCTGGTAATGTTGCTGCGGATGTAGTTACTAATTTAGTTAACACACTAAATTCTCTAGAATCTCAATTATCTGAAGCTAACTCTGAAAATGTTTCAGAAAAAAAGGGAAATGGGAATGGCAAAGGTAAAAATAAAACCAAAAGCAAAAAGTAGTTCTGAATTTTAATTCTTAGCTAAAATTTTACCTGATTGTTATATTTAAACTATGTTTAAAAACAAAATAAAAATAATATTTTTTGCAATATCTTTTCTTGCCTTTTCAAATGTATATGCAGAAAAATATTCTTTTGAAAAACTTGAAGATTTTTATGCCCTTGAAGAAGAAAACAATTACCTTGAGTTTCTTAGGGAGATAGTTCTTGAGCAACCTGAGTTTTCGTATGCAAATGCTATCTTAACTGAAGCTGAAATGAATCTAAAATATTCTAGAAGACAGAGATTACCTGAGTTTTCTTTAAGAGTTGTTAATGATGAAATCATTTCTAGAAAAGTTAAAGAAATAGATGCAATTAGAAAAATTAGGGATGATAGTTTTGATGGAGTTGTTGAGGTTAGACAGGCTATATATTCTGGTGGAGGAATTAGCGCTGGCGTTAGAAAAGCTAAAGAAGGTGCCAACCATATTTCCTTATCAAAGAAAAAAGCTATATCTGAGTTGATATATACTGCTAATGGAATTTATACAAAAGCTATATCTTCTTTTCTTCTTTATCAACACTCGGAAAAGATTTTAGCAGAATTAGAACCATTTTTAGCTAAAGTTAAAGCAAGAGTTGATGCTGGAATTTCTGATCCTGTTGAGTTCGCTCTTTTTTCAGTTAGATACAATAATATTAAATCTATTGTTGCTAATTTAAGTGCGAGTTCTAGAAGAGATATATCTGTTTATGAAAATTTCTTCAAAAGGGAATTTAAAAATGAACTATATCCAAAAGTAAAAATTGATGATCAATCTATACCGTATACAAATATATCCTTTGATGTAGAGATGTCTCAATCTAAATTTAAAGAAAGTGTTGAAGATATAACTATTACAAAAAGCGAATATAGACCTCAATTTGGTTTTGCAGCCAGGTATACCAAATATGACTTAGATGATAATCTTGGTGATGAAGATGTAAGAGGCGGTCTATATTTTTCCTATCCTTTTTTTGATTTTGGAAGATCTTCTGCTAAAATATCTGGTTCAAAAGCAAAATCTCGTGCAGCTAGAGAAAACATAGGAATTGAAAGAAAGAGGGATATAAATTCAGAAGCAGAATTTATAAGTATTGTTGACTCAGCAGTAAAATCAAGGAACGAGATATATCAAGCCTATGTAGACACAAAAAAACAAAGAGAAATTATTGCTAAAAGAATTGAATTAAGTGGATTTGTAGCTTCATCTTTAGCTGAAACAGCTTTAAACGAAATTAATCAGCTAAAAAGCCTTATGGACTCAGAAAGCAATTTATTATCTGCTTATTTTGGGCTTTTACATCAAAATCAATTATTATTACAAAGAACATTTATGGTTTTTTAAATGAGTAACGAAACAAAAGATTATAAGAATCATTGGTTCTGGGGTACAGCCTTAAAAAATAAAGGTATTTATATTCAGGTAGCATTGGCATCAATTTTAATTAATGTTTTTGCGCTTATGAGTGCATTTTATATTATGACAGTTTACGATCGTGTTTTACCTAATAGTGCAATGGAGTCTTTACTAGCTTTAACAATAGGTATTGCGTTCGTAATTGTATTTGATTTTATTTTAAAGAACCTTCGCAGTTATTTTATTGATATAGCAGGCATACAAATTGAAGAAGAGGTTAATGGGAGATTATTTAACAAGATATCTGGTCACGACTCAAGATTGCTTGGGTCTGGAAGCAATATTGTCCAAACTGTGAAGGAATTTGAGGGTGTTAGAGATTTTTTTACCTCTGCAAGTCTTGTAATATTTATTGATTTACCTTTTATGTTTATTTTTATTGGTGTTCTCTATGCGATAGGTGGTTGGGTAGCGTTAGTGCCTACTCTTATAGTTCCTCTTGTCCTTGGTGTTGCTGGTTTGGTTCAACCGATACTTAAAAGATATGGTAAAGAGAACACAAAAGTACAAACAAGTAAGATGAGAACGCTTTTGGAACTAACAACAAATATGGAGACTGTAAGAAGTATTGCTGGTGGTAGTTTTTTAAAAGAAAGATGGAATGATAGCACAAAGGAGTCAGCAAGAATTGGACTACTCAACAGAGCAGCGGCTAACTTCGCAGTAAATTTTGCAACAACATCTCTACAAATAAGCATGATTGGTATTGTTGTTGTTGGAGTTTTTCTAATTTCTAGCCTGAAAATAACAACCGGGGCTCTTGTGGCATGCGTAATTTTATCAGGACGAGTATTATCACCCTTAGTACAAACAGGACAATTATTAACACGATTTAATAGCGCAATAACGGCTTTCAATAATGTTGATGAATTAATGAAAGAGGAAAGTAGAGATGAGGTCTTAGAGGGTGTGAAAGGTGTTATTTTAGATAAAGGAAATATAGAAGTAAAAAATTTAAATTACTCTATTAATGAGTCAAAAATTTTAGAGAATATTAATTTATCTATAAAAGATGGAGAAAAACTAGCATTGGTTGGTCCTCTGGGTTGTGGAAAATCTACTCTTTTAAGAAGCATTGTTGGGTTCCATTTGCCTCCTGTAGGAAATATTTTTGTTGGAGAGTATGATATTACAAACATACCATCAAAAATATTAAGAACAAATATTGGTTACTGCCCTCAACAAATTCAGCTTTTTTCTGGATCCATTTATGAAAATATAGCAGCAGGATTTGACGGTGCAACTGAAGATAATGTTGTCGAGGCTGCTAAAGCTGTAGGCGCTCATGACTTTATAGCTAGTCTTCCAAAAGCCTATTATTATGAAGTTAGTGAGAATGGACAGAATTTATCAGGTGGGCAAAGGCAAAGTATAGCACTCGCTAGAACCTTAATTCGGAAACCAAAAGTGTTAGTTCTTGATGAACCGACTAGCTCAATGGATACAGAAAATGAAATGAAAGTAATTAATCACATCTTTAACTTAGATTATAAACCGACCATAATTATTGCAACTCATAATGCGAATCATTTATTAAATGTCGATACAGTTGCAATCATGGTTAATGGCCAAATATCAAGAGTTGCGCCTAGAGATCAGGTAATAAAAACTCAAAATCAAAACCAATGAGGTTCAAATGAAAAATCTAATAAATAATTTTTATAGAGTCTGTGTTTCTTATTTTGATAAAGCATTAAATTCAGGTTTTTTTCATATACAAAATTTTGAAAAACATAAAAAATCATTTATTTTATTTTGGATTATATTTTCGGTTACTATCTTTGCTTTTACTTGGGCTGCATTCGCTAAACTTGATACTGTAATTCGCGCAGAAGGCTTTGTTATACCTACAAGTAAAGTCCATATGGTTCAAAACCTCTATACAGAAAGACTAACAGCAATAAATATTGAGTTAGGTGATAAAGTAAAAAAGGGAGAGATTTTATTTATTTTTGATAATCAGCAAGCTTTGGCTGAGTACGAAGCTAATAAAAAAGATGTAGAAGAAAGAACAAGAAAAATTGAAATACTTAGAAACCTTGTAGAAGATGGTGCTGTAGCAGAAATGACTTTAATTGATGAAAATTTATTACTTAACGAGGCTCAAAAAAGATTCACCAGTAGTGAAATTCGTTTAGAAAATACATCTATAGAAGCGCCAGTTGATGGTGTTGTATCGCAAATCCATGCAAATAATGTTGGACAAGTTATGGATAGTGCGTCTCCATTAGCAGAAATTGTACCTGTAGATGATAAACTTAGAATTGAAGTCAATATTCAACTAAAAGATATAGCGGATGTAAAAGAAGGTATGATATCAAAGATTTCTTTTACAGCTTATGATATGGCGGTATGGGGACAAGTAGACGGAAAGGTAAAAACTGTTTCTGCAAGTACAAAAATTGGACCTAACGATATACCTTATTATCCAGCAATTATTGAAGTCAATGTTGAAGAAATTAAGCAAGCTAATAATATGGATATATTGACCGGTATGCAAGCTAGCGCCTCAATTATAGGAAATAAAAGAACAGTTTTAAGTTATTTGATAAATCCTATAACAAAGCTCTCAAAAAAAGCATTTAGAGAGTAATTATATATTAACTTAACCTTAGATTATCTAAATCAGCAATCTTTATACCCTGGCGCCTTTCAATTATTTTAACAAAATTAGCAGTCTCAATTAATGATTCATGTGTCCCCATATCTAACCATGCAAACCCTTGGCCAAGAAACTCAGTATTAAGTTTTTGTTCGGCTAAATAAATTTTATTTAGATCAGTAATTTCAAGTTCTCCCCTTTCAGAGGGTTTAAGGTTTTTAGTATAGATAGGGGCATTTTTATCATAACAATACATTCCTGTTACAGCCCAATTAGAAATATGGCTAGTTGGTTTTTCGACTATATCGATAATATTATCTTTAGTGTCTAACTTAGCAACGCCATATCTTTCAGGATCAATAACTTCATGTAAAAAGATTGTGGCGCTATCTTCATTAGAGAAGGTTTTTTTAGTTAAATCAATTAAACCATGACCAAAGAAAAAATTATCACCAAGAATTAAAACACTACTTGAATTATCTAACCATTTCTCAGCTATCAAAAAAGATTGAGCGATTCCATTAGGTTTTTCCTGTTCTTCATAAGAAATTGATATACCCCATTGACTTCCATCTCCCAATAGTTTTCTAAATTGCAAATTATCTCTTGGTGTAGTTATAATTAGTATATCTTTTATTCCTCCGTCTATAAGAAGCGAAAGAGGATAATAAATCATGGGCTTATTATAAATTGGAAGTAATTGTTTAGATGTACTTTTAGTAAGAGGATACAAACGAGTACCTTCACCGCCAGCTAATATAATTCCTTTTCTCATTATTTTTTTATAACCTATTTAATGCAGTGTAATTATCTATAATCTTTAAAACAGACTCATCCCATTTTTTTTGTTTCATAGTTAATTTTTTAAAAACATTCTCATCTAATAATAATCTACTATCCTTAGGTCGCTTAGCTAAACTTTTCCAGTCAGAATCAATTATTGATAAAATATAATTTTTATCATCCAGTAGCTTTTTATATTTTAATATTTCTTGTATTTTAATAGCAACAGAATACCAATCCGTATACCCGTTATTAGTAAAATGAATGATCCTGTTTTCTGAAAGGTTATCTATATTTTTATCTTTAAGAATATAAATTAATTTTTCAATACCTTGCGCTAAGTAACCTGCATAAGTTATTGAAATACTTTGGTTTTTAATAATACTTAATTCATCTCCATTTAATAGTTTTGAAGTAATTAAATTTGCAAAATTTCCTTCATATTCACTGATAAGTGATGCAGTTCTGATTATTAAAAAATTATTTGTTTCTTTAGCAATACATTTTTCAGCTTCAAGTTTAGTTTGACCATAATAATTTACTGAATTTGTTTCTTCTAAGTTCGAAAAAGGGCCTTTTTTATTATTACCAAAAACATAGTCTGTTGATATTTGAACTAGAAAAGAATTAGATTTCTCAACTTTTGACGCAAGATATTTTGGTCCCTCAGTATTCACTAATGCGGCTAATTCTCTTTCTTCCTCAGCCATATTAACATCTGTATAGGCCGCAGAGTTTATAACTACATCTGGTTTAAAATTCTCAAAATATTCATCTATTGTATTCTTATCTAACAAATTAAGTGAAGTAGAGTCAGGAGATAAAATTTTAATAGATTTAATTAGATCTGTATTAAGTATTGATTTACCTAGCTGACCACTACCACCAATGAGTAAGATCTTCATATCTACCTTCCAAGTCCAATTCTCTTACCATCATATTTCGACATAAAATATTGAGAAAGTGATGAATGATTTTCGATATACCATCCAACAGTATTTTCAAGTCCTTTTAGAAATCCTACCTTGGGCTTCCAATCACTATTCTCAATAATTTTATTATTATTCAAAGCGTATCGATTATCATGTCCTGGTCGGTCATCAACAAAATCAATTAATTTTGAATAGGATCCCTTATCATTTGGGATCTTATTATCACATATTTTACAAATTAATTTAACTAATTCTAAATTCGTAAGTTCATTATCTGCACCAATATTATAAACCTCGCCTAGTAAATTATCTTTATTTTCTGATAATGTTATAAGTGCATCAACATGATCTTGAACATGTATCCAATCTCGAATCTGTTGTCCATTTCCATAAATTGGTATTTTCCTATAATTAATTATACTACTTATTACAACGGGAATAAGTTTTTCTGGGTACTGCCATGGTCCATAATTATTCGTACATCGTGTTATTAAGGTTGGTATATCATATGTCTTGTTCCACGCTCTCACTAATAAATCTGAAGCAGCTTTAGATGAAGAATAAGGACTATTAGGCATTAAATTATCATTTTCTGTTGATTTACCTGTGTTCTTAGAGCCATAAACTTCGTCAGTAGATACATGTAAATATTTAAAATCTTTTTTTTCTGTTTCACTTAAATTAGATAAATAAAATTTAATACCCTCTAAAATATTATAAGTTCCATAGACATTTGTAGCTATAAAATTGTCAGGACTGTCAATTGACCGATCAACATGTGATTCTGCAGCTAAATGGAATAATCTTTTAGGTTGGTATTTATTTAATAATGAATTAAATTTTTTATATTTAGATATATCAATATCCAAATGTGTATAATGTTTTTTATCAATCAATTCTAAGGAGTGAGAACTCGAAGAATAAGATAAGTTATCAATGTTAATAATATTATACTTCTCTATTTGATTAAGTGTCTTGATTAAATGAGAGCCAATAAAACCACAACCACCTGTAACAATAACGCTTTCTTTTTCTTTGCTCATTTTTTTATCTCTAAAGAAGGTAATTCCTTATCTCTATCTGATATAATAATATCTTGATCCTTTATAGGCCAAGGTATATTGAGTGTTTTATCATTCCACACAATTCCTCTTTCATGTTTCTTTGAGTAAAAATTATCAACTTTATATAAGACCAAAGTATTCTCAGTCAAAGTGCAAAAGCCGTGTGCAAATCCTTTTGGTATCAGTATAGTAGATTGATTTTGATTTAACTCTATGAAACCATATTCTAAGAATGTAGGAGATTCTTCTCTTAGATCTATGAAAACATCCCAAATACTTCCCTGTAATACAATAACATATTTTGACTGATCAAAAGGCTCTAATTGATAATGTAGACCTCTAATAGTATTAACGCTCTTAGAGAAGGATAAATTATCTTGTATAAATGCCCCTTTGTTAATCTTTTCTATTAAATCAGTTTTTTTATAAATTTCAGAAAAAAAACCTCTATCATCATCATAATTTTCGAGATCAAACTTATAGACACCATTAAATATTTCTTTTTCTTTTATCATTTTATTTTAATAACAGCTTTTCAACTAAATCAATTTGATTGGGTAAACAAACACTATTTAAATCGTATTTTTTTATAATTGTAGATCTAGCAGCTTTTTTTAATTTTTCGTATTTTTTAGGATTCTCCAAAATATTATTGATAGTATTTGATATTTCCTTTTGATTAAAAAAATCAACCAATAGTCCATTTGATTTATCAGTTATTACCTCTTTTACGGGTTCGGTATTTGATCCAACAACTAGACATTCACAGGACATGGCCTCTAATAAAGACCAAGATAAAACAAAAGGATATGTAAGATAAACATGAACTGAAGAAATCTGATATAAACTAATAAGTGATTTATGATCTACTGTACCAAGAAAATGTATTTTTGAGACATCTATTTCTTTTTCGATTTCATTAAAAAAAATATTTTTCCATGTACTGCCCTCAGGTGGTGGCATTCCATAGCCTTTATTATCTCCGCCTATAATGAATACATGAGCATCAGGATGTTTTTTTAATATATCTGGTAAAGATCTCATAAAAACATGATAACCTCTTTGTGGTTCAAGATTTCTATTAATAAAGGTTATTATTTTATCTTTGTTAGATAAGTTTAAATTATTGCCAAGTAAAACTTCAACTTCATTTTTAGGTTTAAGAGTTTTTGTATCTATTCCATCATGTATTACTGAAATATTTTTTCTGTATTGTTTTGGAGAAGTGTTTTTTTGATATTGTGTCGGAGAAACAATGTGATCAGAATGATTAAATATTTCATAGTTGAATACATTTCGCGCACGAATTTTTTTAACTGTAAATTTATGATATTTTTCATCATAAAATTCATCATCAAAATCTACATCAGAGTTAACTGTACTCCAATGAAATTCAAAATAAGATAATATTTTAGTTTCTTCCCATAAATCTTTAAGAAAGAAAGACTCTCCCCACTGGGGGTGAGCAATAATTAATGACGGATTTAGGCCATTTTTTTTTAATTCTTCACATTTTTCTAGGGCAAATTTAGCTCTAATCATCTTTGATTCAAATTCAACAGCTAAATCATCAATACCTTTTGTACTTCCTTTTGTAATTTTATATGAATGAAGGTTTAAGCCCGGATACTCATCAACTTCATTAATGTTGTTTATCTCACCGAGTGCATGAACTTCATAACCCTTTTTAATTAAGCCCGGCGCAAGAGATCGAAATTGACCTGGAAAATTCTGATGAATAAACAATATTTGTTTCTTTTTAGTCATGTTAATTTACAATTTTAATATACCCATATTTTAATAACAAAGTAACGATATTAAAAATATCACTTTCGTCTAATGATGATTTGATAATTAATTTTTTGATAGTGAATTCTTCTAACTCATTAATAGTTGTAAGAATAAGATCAATATTCTTTTGGTTGGGTAGAATTATTGATGCATAATTTATACTTTCAAAATCTCTTAATTTTGAAAATGATATCTCATTAATATCTAATAATTTCTCTAAATTTGTATCCTTATTAATTATACGTGATGGATATGTAGAAAATATTTTAAATGGAGATAGACGATCTGAGCTTATTTTATTATTAATAATATTGAATTCTTTTCCTTCGTTTAATCTAATATCATTTAATTCAGAACTTAATTCCTCATATTTAATTAAAACATTAGACCAACTGAAATTATTGACTGCATTCTCTCGAGCATTTTTTCCAAGATCTTTTCTTAAATCATCATTTGTTATCAATAACTTTAATTTTTCTATCGATTCCTCTATATCTACCGATGTAAATAAGGAATGATAGCCGCAATAACGATCATAGGTGTCTGCTCCTATGTCATGTCTATAAGCCAAAGTATTTGATAATTGTTCAGGAAAGGATGTTGTTTTAATCCTAAAACCATCAATACCATCTCTAACGGTTTCTCTATAACCATCCCAGTCACTTACTACTACCGGCATTCCTGATGCCATAGCCTCTAATGGTGTTAAACCAAATGTTTCTTGAATATTATCAGTTAATGAAAAAAATATATCGCCTATGGAAAATATATCATATTTATTTTTTTGATCTCGTCCATCAACATAAATTAGGTTAATGGAGGGACATATTTCATTCCCCTCCTCTTTAATCCATTTCTCAACAGCATCATTGGGAAACCAACCTGTCATAATAAAATTAATATTTTTATCAATGTCTTTACTAAGTTTTTCAAGAGCTAAAAACATTGGAATATTATGCGCTTTGGCATGGAAACTTATTCTTCCAACAAAAATAATATTAATATCTTCTTTATCTATTTTATAATTGTCTTTGATGGGAGTTAGATCATCGCTAAAAGAAAATTCATCTATATTAATACCTAAGGGTATAATAGGAAGTTGAAGTTTAGGTTTTTTAGTAATACCCAGTCTTAACTCAAGAAATTCAAGATAATCTGTATGAATGGTTTCTACAGTATTGCGTACAGATTCTGAAGTGCATATTAGGGCGTCCCAAGGCATTAATGGTAATATAATCATATCTTTAAGAATACTCATTATACCATGAGATGCAGTTGTATGAGTAATTCCTACTAAACTATATGAATCATGACTAAAATAAGCCCTATGTTTAGATAATTCACCTAATTGTGGATCTGGTCTAAATATTCCACCAAAAGCTAAAGACTCTTGAGGGGAAGTAAATGGAATTAAACTAACTTTTGAATCATTCGAATAATCAACAGATGAGGATAAAAAATTAATAATATTTGTTTTATTAGACTCTATACGAGGGTCTTCTTGTATGGAGGCCACATATAATGCAATATTTTCGTATTTCTCTTTGAATAAAGCACTTAAATAACTGTTTCCAGCTGCTTGACGACCCATAATTTGTTCACCATCAATACTAAAAGCATCAGTAAAAAAATGTGTAGCAAAAGGGGCTTTATCTAAGTTATTTCCCATAATTTATTATTTTTCATTTTGAATAATGTTATCACCTAACCTACTAGATAAATGTAAATTAAGTTGATCAAGCAAGATATCATCCGATCTTTCATTAGCTGAAGCAATGCAAAAGAGTTCAACTGCATTAATAGATCGAACACAGATTGCGCTTGAAAAACCGTTACTTTTTAACGTGCCTGTTAATAATTCGGATGTAAAAGCTATTTTATGAGCCATGTATTCATTTTCAACAAGAAATGGTCTCATTCCAAATAAAGCATCAATAGGAGTAACAGGTCCAGCCGGTGATTGATACATAGGCTTTACAACATTTCCTTCAACAATATGTTTAGCAATCGTATAAAGATCAGGACATCTAATAAACGCAATACCATCATCCTTTACGACTCTTCTAAATTCTTTAATTGCTAAAGGAACTTCATGTGCAAATAGGTGTTCAATATTATGAGCAGAGTAAACAGCATCAAAAGAACCTGTTTCAATACTGCTCATTTCTGTAATAGAAGATATAATATCAGGTTTAACTTTTTCATCTATATCAAGACGGACTTCTTGCCATTCATCACTAGCAAAAATATCAGTAGTTTTTGTTTTATCATTGTGACCACAACCAACATGTAAAAACTTCATAGCAAACCTCACAACTTATTATATAAAAAAAGGGGCTTTATAAAAAGCCCCTGATTTAATTAGTTATAATGTACTTTTTTAGTACAGTA
>MDSV01223856.1_pt1 | contig 17304 bp, 13 predicted proteins | sample 810851 | NCBI WGS metagenome assembly MDSV01 (sample SAMN05326640, study PRJNA326480) | marine metagenome | isolation source: seawater | place: Atlantic Ocean: North East | collected 2012 | reverse complement strand
TGGCTTACCCTTGGCCAGGGATTTTGCCATCTGATGGCATCAATGCGCGATTGACAGTGAGTTACAGCCCCCGCTGACGAGAATTCATTTGTTTCCGCCGCTGTTGCTCTTCGCGGAGCAAGGTCAATTCCCGTGATGTCTGACCCGCGACCGAGGTGTTTTCCTGCGCACGACGGATCAGGTAGGGGATGGCCTCGCGAATGGGGCCGTAGGGCACGTATTTGGCCACGTTGTAGCCGTGCGCCGCAAGGTTGAAGGTGATGGGGTCACTCATGCCCAAAAGCTGGGCAAACGACACCCGCGCATCCCCGGGCTCAAGCCCCATCTCGGCCATCCATTGGCACAACTTCAAGTTGCTCTCCTCGTTGTGGCTTCCCGCGACGAGGTGAATCTGTGCGATGTGCTCCAAGACCCACTTCACTGCCGCATCAAAATCCCGGTCTGACGCGGCTTTGTCGGGCTGAATCGGCGAGGGGTAGCCCTGCTGTGCCGCGCGCTCTCGTTCCTTTTCCATGTACGCGCCCCGCACCAACTTGACCCCACACAAGTACCCGCCTTCTTCAGCCCTTGCAGCCATGGCTGCGAGGTAGGCCAAACGGTCGTGCCGGTACATTTGAGCCGTGTTGTAGACCACGACACGGTCGCGGTTGTAGTCGGACATCATGTCCTCGGCCAGGGCGTCAATGGCGCCTTGAATCCAGGACTCCTCGGCGTCGATCATCACGCGGCCCCCGGCCGCGGCCGTGGCTTCGCACAGCGTACGGACGCGCCGTTGGACGCGTTCCCACGCCGCCTCGTCTTCTCGGTCCAGGGCCACGCCATCCGCCATTGCCTTGCCCACCTTTTCCAGCAGGGCGTTCGAAGACAGTCCGCTCACCTTGAACACCGCGAAGGCTTGGCGTCCGTCGACGTCCGCAGCCTGAATGGTGGCCAAGACCTCACTGCACGTGGCGTCGAGGTCGGACTCGGCGGTTTGGCCTTCGGCGCTGTAGTCGAGGATGGTGCGGACGTTGTGGGCCGCCAACTTCGCCATGGTGTCCTCCGAATCTTCAATGGATTCGCCCCCACAAAAATGGGCGTACACCGTGGGCTTTACCGCCCAAGCCAAAGGGACTCGAAGCGCCAGGGCCAGGTGGGCGAGGGCACTGCCTGCATTCACAAGCCAAGGCTTGCCAATCAGAGAGAACAAGGCCACAGCCCGACGCAATTCGGCGTCGGTCAGGTGCTGAAAGGCCTGCGCCGTGTCGTTGAATTGAGGGAGGTTCGAGGAGCTCATTGTCACAGGTGAACGTTCCGGGCTTCAAAGATAGGTCCCGGCAGACCGAGGTTGTACCTTCGAAATATGGACGTGAAGGAATACACGAACGAGCACCGGGAGCGTATGCTCGAAGAGCTTTTGGAGTTGTTGCGCATCCCCAGCATCTCAGCGGATCCGGCCTACGCCGACGACACGAACAAGTGTGCGGAAGTGGTGGCCGAACACCTGCGGAAAGCGGGGGCGGACAACGTGGAGGTGGTGCCCACCAAGGGGTATCCCGTGGTCTACGGTGAAAAGTTGATTGATTCTTCCTTGCCGACCGTATTGGTCTACGGTCACTACGACGTGCAGCCTGCCGACCCCATTGATTTGTGGGACAGTCCGGCGTTTGAGCCTGTGATCAAGGAGACCGAGCTCCACGCCGACGGCGCGATTTTTGCCCGTGGTGCGTGCGACGACAAGGGTCAATTCTTCATGCACGTCAAGGCCTTCGAAGCCATGGTGGCCACAGACCAAGTGCCGTGCAACATCAAGTTCATGATTGAGGGCGAAGAAGAGGTGGGCTCGGTTCACCTCGAAGACTTCCTCGAAGCCCACAAGGCCCGTTTGGCGGCCGATGTGGTGCTCGTCAGTGACACGGGGGTGATCGCCAACGATGTCCCATCCATCACGACGGGATTGCGCGGATTGAGCTACGTGGAGGTGGAAGTTACCGGCCCCAACCGCGACTTGCACAGTGGACTCTACGGCGGGGCGGCACCCAACCCCATCAACATCCTCTGTGAGATGATTGCCTCGCTCAAAGACGAGCACCAGCAAATCACCGTGGAGGGCTTCTACGACGACGTGGAGGTGTTGAGCGAAGATGAGCGCAAGGCCATGGCCGAGGCGCCGTTCAGCGAAGATGCGTACAAGAAGAGCATCGACATTGGCGCCGTGGAAGGCGAGGCGGGCTACAGCGCCCCAGAGCGGATGAGCATCCGCCCGACGTTGGATGTCAATGGCATTTGGGGCGGATACACCGGGGAAGGGGCCAAGACGGTCATCGCTTCCAAGGCCTACGCCAAAATCTCCATGCGTTTGGTGCCTCACCAGGATCCGGATGACATCACGGCCAAGTTCGAGGCCCACTTCAAGCGGATTGCACCCGAGAGCGTCAAGCTCAAGGTGACGGCGATGCATGGCGGCCAGCCTGCCGTGACGCCAACCGACAGCGCGGCTTACCAAGCGGCCTCTTCGGCCATGGAAAAGACCTACGGCAAGGTTCCTGTGCCTGTGCGGAGCGGCGGAAGCATTCCGATTGTGGCGAGCTTCGAACAGATTTTGGGTTTGAAGACGGTGCTGATGGGCTTCGGCTTGGACTCGGACGCCATCCACAGCCCCAACGAGCACTACGGCCTCTTCAACTACTACAAAGGCATCGAGACCATTCCTCACTTCCACGCTGAATTTGCGAAGCGTCATGCGTAAGAAGCTCGCGATTTGGGGCGCCTTCGCCTTGATGGCGTTCGGGTTGTCCGGCTGCTTCTACCAAGACCTCGAGGTGCTTGCCGTGGACGATTTCTCCCAAGTGCGTATGTCGCTCGACGGCATGCAGGCGCAGATGGACGTCGACGTGTTCAACCCCAATTCCTATGCCGTGACGGTGACGGAAGCCGACGTCAAGCTCTACGTGAACCAAGAGGTCGTGGGTGACGTGACCTTGTTGGAAGCCCAGGCCATTCGTCCTGAGGCGCGCGCCACGGTCGGGCTGCAAGTTCAAACCCGCGACGGCGCACTTGGCCAAGTCCTGAAAAACGACCTGATGAATTTGTTGCGTGGCGCAGAGGTGCCCTTCACGGCCAAGGGGTCGGTGACGGGCAAGGCCTTTGGGTTCTCGTTTACAGTGCCGCTGCGGCACGAACAACCCCTTAACATCCGACCATGACTTTTTCCTTTTCGCAGTTTCGTGCGGCCGCCTTGGCCGCGGTGTGTTGGTTTGCCTTGACCGCGGTCGGCGCCCAATCGGAAGACAACCCTTCTCAAGACCCCGTGGAGGCTTTGGTGGAAGCCTTGAACGTCCGCCACATTGGGCCGGGTACGATGAGCGGCCGGGTGACGGCCATTGCCGTCCCACACGAGGCGCCGGAAGTGATCTATGTCGGAACCGCTTCGGGCGGGCTTTGGAAGAGCACAAGCGCAGGCGTCACGTGGGAGTCCATTTTTGACGACCAGCCCACCCAAAGCATCGGCGCGGTCGCCCTCAGCCCACTCAACCCCGACCTCGTGTGGGTTGGCACCGGCGAAGGCAACCCCCGCAACAGTCACACGAGCGGCCGCGGCCTTTTCCGCAGCCTCGACGGCGGCGCCTCGTGGGACTTCATGGGTCTCACGAATACCCGAAACATTCACCGCATTCTCATTCACCCGCGCGACCCCAACACCGTGTACGTCGCGGCCACGGGGTCGGCTTGGGGTGACAGCCCCGCCCGCGGGGTCTACAAGACCACCGACGGGGGACAAACCTGGAACCACATCCTTAGCATCGACGATCGCACGGGATGTGCCGAACTCATCATGGACCCCTCCAACCCCGACAAGTTGTTTGCGGCCATGTGGTCGTTCCGTCGCCAGCCTTGGACGTTCACGTCCGGCGGAGAAGGCAGTGGCCTCTACGTCACCCACGACGGGGGCGAGAACTGGGTCCAACGCACGGACGAGGACGGCTTGCCCGAGGGCGAGCTGGGGCGCATGGGTTTGGCCATGAGCGCGGCGAACCCAGACGTGGTCTACGCCTTGGTGGAGTCCAAGGACTACGCACTCTACCGCTCGGACGACGGCGGCGAGACCTTCCGTCGGCAAACCACCGACAGCGATGTCGGAAACCGTCCGTTCTACTACGCCGAGATTCACTGCGACCCCACCAACGAGGACCATGTCTACAGCTTGTGGAGCATGGTGTCGAAGTCGACGGACGGCGGCCGCTCGTTTGACATCATCCTGCCATACAGCGGGGTGCATCCGGACCACCACGCACTTTACATTCACCCTTCCGACCCCAACTACCTGATCAATGGCAACGACGGCGGGCTCAACATCAGCCGCGACGGCGGGGACAACTGGACCTTTGTGAACAACCTCCCAGTCGGTCAATTTTACCACATTGCCGTTGACAATGCAGAGCCCTACAACGTGTACGGCGGAATGCAGGACAACGGTTCTTGGGTCGGACCGTCCGCGGTGTGGCATGCCGGTGGCATACGGAACGAAGACTGGCAGGAGGTCCTGTTTGGCGACGGGTTTGACGTTCAGCCTACGGGTGACGGCGAAGTGTACGCCATGTATCAGGGCGGTGCCCTCAACCGAGTGAACCTGACGACCCTCGGGTCCACGGGCATCCAGCCTGCTTCGCCGGACACGGCAGACTTGCGATTCGCGTGGAACGCGGCGCTGGCGTTGGATCCCAACGACCGTGACGGTCTGTATTTTGGCTCCAACCGCGTGCACTACAGCCCAAATCGAGGACGCACTTGGGAAACCTTGAGCCCCGACCTGACCACCAACGACCCCGCCAAGCTTGAACAGGCCACCAGCGGTGGCCTCACCATCGATGCGACGCAGGCGGAGAACCACTGCACGATTCTTTGCATCGCGCCGTCCAAAGCGCGACCCAACGAACTTTGGGTGGGCACGGACGACGGAAGGTTGCAGCACAGCGCGGACCGCGGTGAGACGTGGAACGACCACGCAGACCAACTCAAGGGCTTGCCAGAGGGCTCATGGATTCCATTCATCCACGTGAGTCCCCACAGCCCAGACGAGGTCTATGTGGTGGCCAACAATTACCGCCGCAACGACTGGGAGCCTTACCTCTACCGCACTTCAGACGGGGGGAAATCGTGGAAGCGATTGGTCTACGGCGAGGATGTCCCGGCCCACGCCCAGTGTGTGGTTCAGGACCCCGAAGCGGCAGATTTGCTGTTCCTCGGCACGGAGGAGGGCTTGTATTTCAGCGTGGACCGCGGCGCAAACTGGCGCCCTTGGACCCACGACGTGCCCACTGTTCCCGTGCGAGACATGGCCATCCAGGCGCGTGAGGGGGATTTGGTGCTCGGGACCTTTGGTCGCGCGGCGTACGTGATTGAAGACTTGTCGCCGCTGCGCGCATTGGCCAACGAAGGGGCGGCATTGCTCAACGCCACCTTCCGCGCCTTTGATGCGGCGTCCGGCTACCAAGTGCCACGACCGCGCCCCGCGGGTTCACGTTTCATGGCAGACCACGTTTGGCAGGGAGAAAACCGGAACAGAAATGCCCATGGGCACGTGTATGTGCAAGCGGATACGGCCGAGGTGCACTCCGAGATGGACGTGGTCATCTTGACCGCCGAGGGCGACACCCTTCGCCGCATGACGCGGGAGGTCGAAGCGGGATGGCAGACCATGGCATGGCGCGGCGATACAGACGGCATCCGTTGGCCCAGTCGTGGCCTGGACAAGGAGGACAAACCCACGGGTGGCGGTCCTTCTGTGGCGCCAGGCACGTACACTGCGGTGCTCACCCTGGGAACCCACGTGGATTCCATGGCCATGACTTGGGTGCACGACCCAAGAACCGTGTTTGACGCTGTGAAGCACGAGGAGGGTGTGGTCCAAATGAAGCGCGCCTACGCGGAAATGGAACGCCTCTCAGACCTCATGCAAGAGTTGGCCGCGGCCGACGAGGCGATGGCCGCGATGTCGCGTGTTTGGGCCCATCTGGGAGATTCGACCACGACAGTGGTGGATTCCTTGCACCAAGAAGTCGCAGAAGGCATCACGGCCATCCATGACATGATTTGGATGCCGGAGGATTTTGTGGGTTACGACCATGTCACCGTACGGGTCATGAGCCGGCTTTACGACGCGATGCCCGACATCCGAGAAGGCGCCACGGCCAACGACCAACGCAAGTTGGAGATTGCACGAGGTGCCATGGATGAAATCGAAGCAGAGGTTCGATCGTTGATGGACGGACCTTGGAAGGCGTTGATGGAGGCGGCGCGCGAAGTCGAGGTCACCTTGGACGGGGTGCTCGACGGGGTGCAGCGTCAAGAAGACTGATTTTCGTGGTCATTGGTCGCTCCAAGCTCGAATCAGCTTGGTATAGCCCACCTGCACCGTGAGGTTTTGCATGCGGTCGTCCCAGCGGACGTTGGGGTTGGTCAGCTCTGGCTTGGGCACGATGCCAGGCAGGCTTTGGGTGTGGCGCAAAAACCACTCTCCCTGTTCGCCCGCGCGCATCCCAATCCAAACCACCCAGCTCAGTTCCCAGCTGCGAATGGGTAAGCTTGTCGGTTCCCATTCTCCGTCTGACACGCCACTCGCCAACCCGTCTTCAAAGGCGCCAATCAACACGCCTGGCTGCAATCCAGTGCCTACCGTGTAGCCGTCCTTGAAGTCGTAGACTGCGGTCAGGGGAATGTCGATGTAGGTGAATTTGTAGCCCCAGTTGGTGTAATCGTCAATCTTGGGATTCTGCACTTTGCGGCTGCCCTTTTGGTTGTAAAGCAGCCCGAGTTGAAAGCCCAAATTTTGGAATTGGCGCACCTCCACCACAACTCCTCCATGCAAACCGAGCTTGTTGAAGCCTTCGATTCCGTCACCCCGCACTTGTGCCGCGGTGCCGCCCAAGGTGAACCCTCCATTGAAAAACCAAGCACCGTCTTCTTGGGCAAGCCCCATTTGAGCTCCTGACAACGTCAGGAGCACCGCCATCAGCGTCGCGCGCATCATGGCAGGATGGGCAGCGCCATGGTTTGGATCACGGTGCCATTGTCGTCTGTCAAGACCGCGATGATTTCAGAATTCCCCATGTCCCAGGCGTTGTTCCAGGTGTAGGTGTATCCGACCTGGTGCGTGTCTCCTGCAATGGGATTTTCTGCAATGGCCAAACCGTACGCCCCCGTCACGCTTCCACGAAGCACGTGCTTGTGGTCGTAGTCCTCCACCAACCCAGGCCCTGGGGGATTTGCACTGGCATACCAAAGCTGAGGGCCCACCACGTGGTTTTCTGCGACGAGCAGAGACAGTTTGGGCTGGCCAGCCACGTCGGCCAGCCAGGTCACATGGGCATGCACCACCAAGTCGCCTGCATTCTCATCGGCGTCAATGACCATTTGAATGCCCGCACTTGGGGTACGCGTCAACTGGTCCGCCACTTCGTCCGCCCAAAAGTTGGGCAAGATCTCCTGTCCGAATGCCGTGTTCACGCGGTTGACGCGGCCGATGGGGTTGAGTTGCAACGTCACATTGCCCCAGAATGCATCGCCTTCCTCACAGGTCCAATCGATGGGGAAATCGGCATTGGTGACGGCCAAATTCCCGGCGTGGATGGCCAGCGGCACGATGCTGTCGGGGTGGGCATTCATCAGCGAGGCCAATTCCAAGCCCGCAGGGGGACAGTTGCCGCATTGGTGCGCCGTAAAATCTTCAACCAGCACACGAGGCACAGCGCTCGTGAGGGGGCTGAATTCCGGCACTTCGACGTCCGTGGTGTCGATGGTCTGGACGACCTCGATGACTGGATTGTCAAGCTTGTCACACGAGTGCAAAAAGGCCGCCCCGAGGGCGATCACCCCCAACAGGGTGTGTCGAGAGGTTGCGGTCATGGATGCAAAAGAATCATGCTGTGAATGGTGTCGGCGACGCGCAACTCCACGAGGTAGGTGCCGGCATCCAAGAACCCAACGTCCAAAATGTGTCGGTGGTTGCCTGCAGACATGACCCCCATGTCTCGGTGGATCACCGCTTGTCCGGTCACGTTGCGAACGACCAACTGGGCCCTACCCGCCTTCGTAGATCCATAGGCCAGCGTCACCCACGATGACGCAGGATTGGGGAAAAGGGCCACGTTGGACAGCACGCCCAATTCCTCGACCGAGGTCACTTGGGTGACTTCCAAATCAAACGTCACTTCAGAGAATGCATCGAGCTCTTGGTAGAACCAATCTTGATCGAGGATGGTCTCTCCATCGGTGCTGTTCACCTCGAGGAATCCCACCCCGTCCATCGACGTGGCCAAGTTGAACAGACCATCGCCCCCTTCGTCCATGAGGGTTAAGGTGTAGCAACCCAATTCAGGCAAGGTGACGTCCCACACATACTCTGTGGTGGGTGCCAGGTTTTCGGAACCTGGCAGGACTGAGGCGACCACGGATCCCGTCCCGTCGGTGATGGACCAACCGAGTTGTTCCGGAGCGCCATCCGTCTTCATCCGCACCTCCAAGTTGTTGGCCACCTCTTCGCTGGCCGTGACCGAGCCTTGGGTGGTGTTGTTGCCTTCGTTGTCGTCCTCGGAAATCACCTCAAACACAAACAACGTTTCGCTGTCGATGGTGACGTCCAAGAGGTCCACCGTGGTGTAGTCGTACGTCCCGAGCTCCCCTTGCCAATCGCTGCTTCCTAGGACTTCGGATTGGTTGAAGGGCAGCACTTTGGACACTTGAATGGTGCATGCTGTCAAGGTGTCCAGTCCATTGTTCATCAAGCGCACGGACAAGGCTGCAGGGTTGTCTCCACAGGTGGAAGTTTGGCCCACGTAGTCCATGAGCAAAGCGTCATTGGGCAGCGACGCGGGCGTGCAGGTGCCCGAATTCAAGAGCGTCTCATGACCGACGATGCTCGCTTGCCCGGATTGCGTCAGAATCTTGTTGGGACAGACCGTGTAAATCGTAGGGTAGTAGGAGCAGCCGAAATCGGCGAAGATGTTGCCGCCATTGTCGATGATGGGGTAAGAGGTTCCAGTGATCCAGTCTCCTTGGCTGGCGCCCGTGGTTCCTTCGAGGTCTGCTTGCATGGTGTTGTCATCGCCTTCGATGAAAAACACGCGCAACGTGTTGGTTCCGGAAGGTCCATGCGCCTCGTAAAGTTCGTCAAGCACGCCGCTCGTGTGGTAAGTCCAACAAGGTCCACACCACGTCGCACTGAAGTCCAAAATCACTTGGTATCCGGAATCAAGAAGCGAATAGAGGTTGTGCTCTTGACCGCTCAAATCGGTGGCGGTGAAATCGGGCGAAATCGACCCGTCGGGCAGTTGGGCCCAACCCATTTGCGTCAGGAAAGTGAACAGGAGGGTGGCAAGGATGTGTTTCATGCTGGAATTGGCGTTTCGGCGAAGCAACTGAGCTCCACCGTCCAAGATACCGCAGCATCCGGATGGGCACAAAAAAATCCGCGCAGCCCGGAGGCCACGCGGATTCAAAATGTGTAATCAAGCAGGATTTACTGCTTGGTGATGCGCATGGTGGTGGTTTCACCACCGGCGTTCAAGTTCACGAGGTAGATGCCGGCTTGAACGCCAGACAAGTCGAGGTTGGCGCGGTTCAAACCAGCGGGCAAGTTGCCGAGGGTGTTGAACATGACACGCTCACCAATCAAGTTGTACACTTCCACAGTGGCCATGGCTGCCGTGGTGGTGTTGAACTCCACGTTGGTGTTGCCGTTGGTGGGGTTGGGGAACACGTTCACCGTCGCCGCCAAGTTGGCTTCGTCGATGCCTGCCACAGTGGCAGCGTCCATGCCCACGGTGAGCTCGCCGAATTCGATGCCAGAAGCACCGTCGTATTCGAACACGACGTCGATTTGCGTTTCGCCGTCCATGCCGTACACGCCCGCGGTGCCGTCAGCGAAGTTGCCCCACTGCGAAGCGTACAATCCGTCGCCGTAGGCGTCAAACATGGTGAAGCTGTAGCAGCCCATACCGGGCAAGCCCACGTCCCACGTGTATTCGGCATCGGCGTTTGCCAATGAGCCGACCGCCACAGACTCAACCACGGTGCCCATGTCGTTCACGATTTCCCAACCCGTTTCTTCAGGCCAGTTGTCCGTGGTCACGCGAACCTGCACGTAAGTCGTGGTTTCTGGAGAAAGCGCCACCGCACCAGCCGCGCTGTTGTTGGTCGCATCTTCGTCCGCGTTGGTGATTTCGAAGGTGAGGTTGGGTACCGCAGCGAAAGATGCCGATCCCACAACCACGTTCTCCACTTCATACGTCGCGAGGTCTCCAGACCAGTCGGTGCTGGCAACTTCCGTGCCGTTGTCGAGGGCCGTGATGGTGCAAGAGGTGAGGTTGTCGAGGCCGTTGTTCATGAGCTGCACTGAAAGTGAAGCCTGCTCATCGCCACAGATGAGGTCAGAACCGGTGTAGTTCAACAACGCACCGTCTGTGGCGAGGGTGGTGTACTGGCAGTCGTCCGCTTGGAAGATGGCCGCGTGGTTTGCCGCGCTTGCTTGGCCCGACTGGGTCAAAATGCGGTTGGGACACACCGTGTAAATGGTGGGGTAGTAGGAGTTCTGGTAATCATCGAAGATGTCAGACGCATTGTCGATGATGTCGTATGTGGTTCCCGTCACCCAGTCGCCTTGGGTGTTGCCCCCTGTTCCGTTGAGGTCCGCCGCGGTGGTTGAGTCGTCGGATTCCAACTTGATGATGCGGATTTCGTTGCTGCCGGCAGGACCGTAGTCGGCGATCAAATTGGAGAACACACCGCTGGTGTGGTAGCTCCAGCAAGGGCCGCACCACGTGGCGGAGAAGTCCAAGATCACTTGGTAACCGGAGTCCAAGTAACTGTAAAGGTTGTGCTCAACGCCGTTGATGTCGGTGGCGGTGAAGTCGGGCGCGATGCTGCCGTCAGGCAATTGGGCAAAGGCTCCGAAGGAGATCATGGCCGCAGCCATGAGGGAGAAGAATTGCTTCATAGAAATGGTTTTGGATGTATTGATTCGAAATCGAGAGGTCGTTTCAGGTGCTCGAAAATAAGGAGGATTGGACAGGTGTTGTCAAAAGCTGCTTGTGAACGTCACTTCAAAGCCATTGGAAGCAGGAACGGCCCGGCACACTCCGCCAATGCAGAAGATGCCCTCGCGGCGTTTCCCGTAGCCCACACTCAGTCTGTGGGGTCCATTGATGTAACCAGCCGCACTGTATACGTAGTGGATGCGCTGGGCAGGATTGTTGTTGCCAAAGTTGTATTGGTCCAGCACGCTGACGAACCAGTGTGGCGACCAGGTGTATTCCATCAGCAACGTGGCCCAGTGGCCTTTGTCTTGCAGTAAGTCCGGGTTGTCCTTGTCTTCGCCGACCCACAGGCCTTGGATTTCTGTCCGCAAACTTTGTTTGGGCTTCACTTTCCACTGGGTTTCAAGCACGTGGATGTTGGCGTTGACAATGCCCTTGTAGTCCGTCGTGACTGGGGTCGTCAGCGTGTTGAAGTCAAAGTGATAGAAGGTGTATTTGGCCTTCCAACGCTTGTTCAGTTTGCGGCTGATGGAGGCGTTGAAATCGCGCACATAGAGCTCGTCCCCAGGTCCCCAGCTGTTACGCTGGTATCCGTAAAGCGTGCCCTCCAGGGATTGGCTGCTGTATTGCGTGGTGTCCAGGCTGTTGGCCGCGGCGAAGCTGGCGCTCAGCTTGGTACCATACTTGCCGCCCAGTTTGCTGCCCTTGGGAATGGTGTAGAAAATTTCTGCACTTGCACTCGTTTCGCCGGTGATGACCGTGGCGTAAGGGTAGAGGGTCGCCGCCAGATTGTAGGTGTGCTGTTGTGTGACCGCGGGAATGAAGTTGATGGGCAGGTCAAACAAGCGCAAATCCCGATCCGATCGGAAGCTCATGTTGTCGACCATTTTGCCGGTAAACAACACGCCAAGTCCTTTTTGGCTGTACCCCAAGGTGGCCAAGAATGCTTCTCCGTTGCGGAACGTGTAGCCGTTGTCGGCACTGGGGTCGTTGATTTTCCCGGCGTATTCGGCACTTGCCGTCCAACCCTTGCGGATGGCGTTGATCCGGTAGGACCAAGAGCCAATGTTTTGTGGCATGGCCAGCACGAGGCTGTCCACGCTGAAGGGCAAGCCCGACTGGAATTTGCTCACAAAACTGGCCGCCGCAACGACTTTCAAAGGCTTCTCTTCCCAGCGTTCCACCAACGCATTGAGGTCGGTTTCCACGTCGACCGCGCGCACGACACCTGGGCCATTGACAAGGCCGTTGTCGAAGTCAAATCGCTGCTTGCCATAGATGAATTTGGCCTGCACACCCTCGACGGGCTTGAGGATGAGTCGGAACCCATCCATGGCGTTGTCGATGCCCAAGTTGCGTTCTTCGTAGGAGCGAAACACCAAGCCGCTTCCAAATTGGTCGTAGAAGTTGCCCACGGTGACGTCCACCCCGCGCTCGGGGTCGTTGTAGCGGGCAAAACGGTATCCCACGCCACTCCCGTTGAAACGCCCCGGAAAACCGATGACCGCGTTCAGGTAGCTTTCGTAGCGCACGCCTGCGCTGAAATTGCCTTGGTTGTAGAGGACGTTGGCGAAGGCATTGTAGCCCGTCTTCGCAGGTGGCACCACGGCGCCAATGAGCGAATCCTCGGCGTAGCTCTGCCACAAGATGCCGACGTTGCCCGACACAAAAGGCGCAGGTGCATCCTGCCCAAACTGCGACCATGCGTGGGGCATCCCACAGAGCATTGTCAAGCCCAGGGCCCAAAGGAGGTAGGCGTGAGCGCGGTTCATTCGCTGAGCTTGAGGAGCTCCTCGTAGAGTTCGTATTCGTCGCCGTCGGCGTAGTTGTTGTGCGACCAAACGACGTTCCCCTTGGTATCCACCACGAAGGTGTGCGGCACGTTGTTGACGTTCAAAGCCCTTGCAAAGTCGCGGTTGGGGTCCAAGAGGATGTCGTACTCCCATCCCACGCTGTTGACGTAGGGCGCCACGCGATTGATGGAGCGCATGTCGTCGATGCTCACCGCAACCACCTTGACGCCCGTTTCATCCACCCAGTCTTCATAGAGTTCTGCATAGTTGTTCAGCTCGCGCTTGCACGGGCTGCACCACGTGGCCCAAAAACAAAGGACCGTGGGGCCTTCTTCTTGGACGAGGTCCGCGGTTTGGATGGCATTGCCTTCAATGTCTTTGAGGCTGACGTTGGGCAAGGACTGGGCCCAAGCAGCGGAGGTCAACAGACACAGGACTTGAAAAAGGACGATTCGGATCATGGAAGGGGTATTCAGTTCTGCAGTCGAGGTTGCAAGGTTCAGGCCAAAAATACACTCACGCTTGTCAAACGCGGCTCACCGTCCATGCGTTGCCTGGGCAGGGCGTCTTGGTGTGACATATCTTTGAAGCATGAAGCACATCACTCGCTTTTTCGGGATTTTGGGATTGTTCTTGTCGCTGTCTGCACAGGCACAATTCTCGGCGCCGACCTTGTTGGGCACCACGGACACTGTGTACATTGACCTAGACACGCTTGGGGCTGCAGGAGTGGTGGCTGTGTATTGGGATGTGTTGAACGGCACGGAGGAAACCCTTGACCTCATGGTGACGCGCACACTGGTGGACACCGTGTCTCCCTTCAACTACCCGTTTGAAACCGATGAAAATGGGGTGCCGTTGGAAGGTTCATACGAGCGCTTCTGCTGGGGGCAATCGTGCTTCAATTTTGGCACAGATGCCTCTCCGGCGATTCCTGGTTTTTTCGTGACCCTCGAGCCAGGAGACACCACAGACACCTTCGTGAGTGACTTTTACCCCAACGGCGTCACGGGCACCACGACCCTGCGATACTGTTTTCACCAAGACGGTCCCCCAAGCCTCGGCGCGTGTCACGAATTGACTTTCGTGGTGACGGGTTCGGTGGATGCGGTGACATCGCCCGCCCAGGCCAAGACGGGCATCGCCCAAATGATGCCCAACCCCGCCTCGGATGCGGTCCAAATTCGCTTCGAAAACGCACGTGACGGGGTGATTGAATTCCGCAACTTGGTGGGGCAAGTGGGCCGCGCGGAAAAGGTGCAAGCAGGAGCCACCTTCCAGCGCTTGGACCTCGATGGCATGGCGGACGGCATTTGGCTCGTCAGCTACAAGGTGGAAGGCGTGGCCGTGTCGACCAAGCGCTTGGTAATCCGCTGATTAGGGCGGCGTTTCGAGTTTCTCGCACCCTTGATTGCGGTCGCGTTCTGCAGGCCATGACCTTGTGCACGTCATGATGTGCATCCTTTGGCAATCGGGCGATGATTCGAGCGACCTTCGTGGTGAACTTCGTCCATTCATGCAGCAGAACAATTTGAAGAGAGAGGCCCTCGAATACCACGCCCGAGAGCGCCGGGGAAAGGTGGAGGTGGTCCCGACCAAGCCGTACAGCACGCAGCGGGACCTCAGCTTGGCCTACAGTCCTGGGGTGGCAGAGCCGTGCAAGGCGATTGCTGAGAATCCCCAAGACGTCTACACTTTCACCGCCAAGGGCAACCTCGTGGCGGTCATCAGCAACGGCACGGCAGTGCTTGGTCTGGGAGACATCGGTCCCGAGGCGAGCAAGCCCGTTATGGAGGGAAAAGGTGTGTTGTTCAAGGTGTTCGCAGACATCGATGTGTTTGACATCGAGGTGGATGCCACAGACGTCGATCAGTTTGTGGCCACGGTCAAGGCGATCGCACCCACGTTTGGCGGCATCAACTTGGAAGACATCAAGGCCCCAGAGGCGTTTGAGATTGAGCGCCGTTTGAAGGAGGAGCTCGACATCCCGTTGATGCACGACGACCAGCACGGCACCGCAATCATCAGTGCGGCGGCTTTGCTCAATGCCCTCAAGCTCGCAGAAAAAAAGATTGAAGACATCCGCGTCGTGGTCAGTGGTGCTGGGGCAGCAGCCATGTCGTGCCTTGACATCTACGAGCAGTTGGGCATGAAGCGGGAGCATGCGGCGGTGTTTGACAGCCGCGGCCACATCCACTCCGGACGCGAAGGCTTGGATGCCAGCAAGCAGAAGTACGCCACGGAGGTGCGATTCGCCGACTTGGCGGAGGCCATGAAGGGGGCGGACGTGTTTTTGGGCTTGAGCAAAGGTGGACTTGTTGATGGATCCATGGTCCAGGCCATGGCGGCCAACCCCATCGTCTTTGCCTTGGCCAACCCGGACCCAGAAATCGGATACGAAGAGGCCATGGCCTCGCGTGAAGATGTCATCATGGCCACAGGCCGCAGCGACCATCCCAACCAGGTGAACAACGTGCTGGGTTTCCCGTACATCTTTCGCGGGGCCTTGGACGTCCGCGCCACCGGCATCAACGACGCCATGAAATTGGCCGCTGTACGTGCCATCGCGTCGTTGGCGGAGGAGAACGTTCCGGACGAAGTGAGCGAGGCTTATGGAGCGGGGGCGCTGACCTTTGGTCGGGACCTCATCATCCCCAAGCCCGTCGACCCTCGTTTGATTTCTGCGGTGGCGCCCGCCGTGGCCAAGGCCGCCATGGACTCGGGCATTGCGCAAGCGCCCATCGCGGATTGGGATCACTACAAGCGCCACCTCGAGATGCGTTTGGGCAAGGACAGCACGTTCTCGCGCAACATCGCCACCCGGGCCGCCCGTACGCCGAAACGCGTGGTGTTCGCCGAGGCTGAGCACTACAAAGTATTGAAGGCCGCAGAGATGGCGATGGACGAAGGCATTGCCCACCCCATTTTGCTCGGACGCCAAAGCCGCATCGAAGCCCTCATCGAAGAGAACAACCTCGAACTCGAAGGCGCCACCATTCTTGACCCGCGCGGGGAGGACCAGGAAGAGCGCCGCAAAGCGTTCGGGGAAGTCTTCTTCGAGCACCGAAAGCGCTACGGTTTGACGGCCCTCGAAGCCGAGCGCTACATGCGCCAGCGCAACTACTTCGGGTCCATGTTGGTGGACCAGGGAGCGGCAGACGCTTTGGTGTCGGGCTTGACCCGGAACTACCCCAACGTGATTCGTCCTGCGTTGCATGCCATTGGCAAAGCCCAAGGGGTCAACAAGGTGGCGGGGATGTACATCCTCCAAACCAAGAATGGGCCGATGTTCTTCGCCGACACGACCGTCAACACGAATCCCACGGCCGAAGACATCGTCAACATCACGTTGCTCACTGCAGAGGCCGTGCGCAACCTGCGCATTGTGCCGCGCATCGCCTTGCTGAGCTACTCCAACTTTGGCAGCTCCAAAGGCCACGATGCCGAGAAAATGGCCGAAGCCGCGCGCTACCTCCACGTCCACCATCCCGAGTTGATTGTGGATGGGGAGATTCAGGCCAACTTCGCCATGAACCAAGAGAAACTCGGAGAGAGCTTTCCGTTCAGTGCCTTGCACAAGCGGCAGGTCAACACCCTCATTTTCCCCAACCTCGCGGCCGGCAACATCAGTTACAAGTTGTTGCAAGAGATGGCGGGCATGGACGCCCAAGGCCCGGTGCTGCTGGGCATGCGCAAGAGCGTACACATCCTGCAAATGGGGTCGAGTGCCAAGGAAATTTTGGACATGGTTCGCCTCGCGGTGGTCGATGCCCAAATCAAAGACGCCCACCTGTGATTCACCATTTGCACGGCCGCCTCGTCGAAAAGCATCCGACCTATGTGGTGGTCGAGTGTGGCGGCGTGGGCTACTACGTGGCCATCAGCCTCACCACCTTCGACCAAATCGGCGACGACGAGCTCGTCAAGATCCACACCCACATGGTGGTTCGGGAAGACGCACAGTTGTTGTACGGCTTTGCGACCGAGTCCGAGCGGGCCCTGTTTTTGCTGCTGCTCGGTGTGAATGGGGTTGGCGCCAACACGGCTCGACTCATCTTGAGCGCGATGGATTCCGACACCGCGGCCTCGGCCATCTCTTCAGGAGATGTGGACGCCATGAAGCGCGTGAAGGGGATTGGGGCCAAAACAGCCCAGCGCATCATCGTCGATTTGCAGGACAAAGTGGGCGCTGTTTCTGGCGGCGCGACGACGATGCCCACATCCATTTCGGCTGCGCACAATACAATCAAGGCCGATGCGTTAGGGGCTCTGACGTCGCTCGGCTTTGACAAGGCGAAATGCAACAAGTTGCTGGATCAACTCCTAGAAAATCAGGGAAATTCAGCCTCGTTGGAAAGCCTGATCAAAGCCGCTTTGCGCGAACTTTGACCGACACCGACGATTGAACACGGAGCACGCATGACCCCCTCACCACAGGCCGATGGGCTGCAATGGAGGAGAATTTGGAGCTTTGGCTTGGCCTGGATGGCCTGCGCCAT
>MDSV01081470.1_pt1 | contig 17305 bp, 12 predicted proteins | sample 810851 | NCBI WGS metagenome assembly MDSV01 (sample SAMN05326640, study PRJNA326480) | marine metagenome | isolation source: seawater | place: Atlantic Ocean: North East | collected 2012 | reverse complement strand
GAGATACGCGCAGTGGACTATGCCTTGGTTGACGCGACGTTTTTCGATGGCAACGAACTACAGGGCAGAAACATCGCCAATATTCCGCACCCTTTTGTCGTCGAAAGCATGGAGCTGTTTGAAGAATTGGCAGCAGGGGATAAAGCGAAAGTTTGGTTTATTCATCTCAACCACAGCAACCCATTGTTAAATCGAGAAAGTGAAGCTTATAAGCGGGTTACTGCTCAAGGTTTTAATGTGGCGCGAGAGGGGGATCGTCTCCCCCTCTAAGTTTCAAAATCTACGAGACTCTAATCAATAATAGCCTGCTGAATAGCGTTTTCGAAATCATACTGAGTTCGCCCATGCGGTTGCTGTAGTAAAAGAACACCGGTTAAAGCTTCTTCTGGGTCCGTCCATGTTCTAGTGCCGAATGCGCCCATCCAACCAAATGCGCCAGCACTGCGACGCGCGCCAGCGGCGACAGGATCTTCTGTAACATAAACTGTATAGCCAAACCCCAGTCCGTCCTGAACGCGACCGATACCGTTGTATAGGCCGCCAGCCTGATCGCTGCTCATCATCTCGATGGTGCGAGGGCTAAGTAGGCGGTTGCCAAATAGCTCTCCACCGTTAACCAGCATCTGTTCAAATTTAAGGTAATCCTCTGCAGTGCTGTTAAGCCCTGCAGAAGCCGAAAAATAATTAGTGGTGCGATCGAAAAATGGAGACATATCACGACCATGTATAGCGACTCGCCGATCGCTGTATTCTTCTGGCACATTAAACCAAGTGTTGTTCATATCTAAGGGTTCAAATATGCGTTCTTGTAGGAATTCATCAAAGGGTTGCTCGGAGACAATTTCTATTATACGTGCGACAACATCTAAACCGACTAAACCGCTATAACTCCACCGCTCACCCGGTTGGAAATCTAAAGCCCCAGAGGCATAACGGGACATTTCAGTTTCTAAGGTTCTATCTGATGGTAGTGGGAATGGTGCTTGTATTCCTGAGAGAGTTCCAAGTCCTCCCGTACCCAACCCTGATGTATGAGTAAGTAGGTCATGGATAGTGATTTCCCGTTTCGCCGGGACTAAGCGATGCTCAGGAATATTTGTTCGGTCTACTCGTCGAGGGCTAATGTTTTCGTCAATCGAGTCTTTAAGTACCGCTACTTGTAGGTCTGCGAATTCCGGTAAGTACATGGACACAGGGTCTTCAGGGCGAATCAGACCTTCTTCGATCATCATCATTGCGGCAACGCCGAGTACTGGTTTGCTGGAACTCATCATGATGAAGATGGAATCTTCTTGCATAGGCCTTTCGTTCTCAACATCCATTAATCCATGAGCTTTAAAATGTACAAGCTTGCCATGGCGAGCTACGGCAGTTACGGCGCCCTGGATATCTCCAGCCTCGATATGCCTTTGCATCACGGTATTAATTTGTTCAAGTCGTACTGATGACATACCAACTTCTTCGGGAGAAGAAGCCCATGGAATTTCTGCAGCACTTACTATCTGCGAGAGCAGTAAGCCAGCACTGGAAATGACGATTAATGCAATTTTTTTCATCGAAAATTCCTCTTCGTTTATAGCTTTTTATTGTTATTAGCAGTGTTTAGTCTGTGAAAAAGTCACCACCTTTATACCATAACAATAAAACTGTAGCTTTGTTCTCGTAATATTTGAAACAGCTCGGCTTGCCAGAGAGACAGTTTAGCGTTTTGTGTGTCTTCACCTAATATGAGTAAGCGATAGCTTATAGCCGCCAAACTAAAGCACAAAAAAATTTTTCACCCTCAAGCGCTCACTGCACGCTGGTTTGCCACAGTTGATGTGGTAGCATAAGTGCCAATTATTTGTGAATCGTTACGCTATTCTGTTACAGAAATAAAAAAGGAAACCTCATGCTAAAACGACTTAATTATATAGTATCTTGCTGTGGTTTATTTGCCGTAACTTGTGCAAACTTGCATGTCGCTGCGCAAGACGTTGCTGAGCTAGTTGACCATCGCTATGCTGATAATGAGGGTGTGGAGATTCACTATGCTGTTATGGGTGATGGACCCTTAATGGTCATGATCCATGGTTTCCCAGATTATTGGTACACCTGGCGCTATCAAATGAAGGCCTTGGCTGATGACTATACTTTGGCGGCGCTAGATACTCGAGGTTATAACCTGAGCGATCAGCCAAGCGGTGTAGAAAGCTATGATCTTCAAGTGCTCATAAATGATGTAGCCTCTGTCATTAGAGCGGAAGGCAAAGAAAGCGCAATTATCGTAGGCCATGACTGGGGAGGGGGTATTGCTTGGACTTTTGCTGCCCACAAGCCAGAGATGACCGAGCAACTAATCATAATGAACCTTCCCCACCCTCGGGGGTTGGTACGGGAACTTGCCCTATTCGGGCAGCAGCATGAAAATTCACAGTACGCGCGTAATTTTCAACTACCAAATTCCCATCAGAGCATTGCAGCAGACGGCCTTGCGACTGCATTGGCTCGGGGCGATGAGGACATACGGGCAAGCTATTTGGAGGCATTTAGCCGGTCCAGCGCCGATGCCATGATGAACTACTACCGAGCCAATTATCCTCGAGACCCCTATGACTCGGGCGCTTTCGCGGAATTACCTGAAGTACAAGCCCCGGTATTGCAGTTCCATGGTCTACTGGATACTGCCTTGCTCCCTGGTGCACTAAATGACACGTGGGAGTACTTGGCTGCTGATTGGACGCTTATGACCATCCCTGGCGCTAGTCATTGGCCGCATCATGAAAGACCTGATATGGTCAGCAACATGATGAGAGCTTGGTTAGGTCTGCACCGTTAAAAAGCTGTGTAAAAAGAGGGTATAATCTTATCCTACTGCACTTAGTGTAGGTCTGCTTTCCTAAAAAACTTACTTGTAGTAAGAATAAAAACAGATCGAAAAATAGATCGAGGGAGAGAAAAAACGTGCTACGAAGTTTAACGCTATCCGGCGTATTACTTGGGCTTGGTGCCATTTTTCCTGTGCAGCTTGTTGCGCAGGATTCAGCAGATTGGCAGCGTGCTTTTCTCAACCAATACTGTATTGCGTGCCATAATGATGTCACACGAGAGGCCAATTTCACCTTACAAACTATCGCGTTAGACCAAGTCGGTCATCGCCTTGATGAAATAGGTATTTGGGAGAATGTAGTTCTTAAATTGCGGGCTAGAGAAATGCCTCCTCCCGGAATGCCGCGCCCAGATGCGCCAGCCTATGATAGGCTAGCCGCCTGGCTTGAAACTTCCCTTGATGATGCAGCGGCGGCCTCACCGAATCCGGGGCAACCAGTCGTCCATCGACTTAACCGTGCAGAATACACTAATGCAATCCGCGACCTACTGGCTTTGGAGATCGATGATCGCGAATATTTGCCTGCGGATGATTCTGGGTATGGGTTTGACAATATCGGCGATGTACTGACACTCTCGCCAAGCCTGCTTGAGCGATACATGATCGCAGCGGCTAAGATTAGTCAGCTTGCAGTCGGCGATCCTAATTTACTTCCTACTGTGCAAACTTATGAGATGCGTCCGACTCTACTTCAGTCAGGCCGCATGAGTGAAGAGCAGCCATTTGGAACACGGGGTGGAAATACGATTTCGCACTATTTCCCATTAGATGGTGAGTACCATGTAAAAATTCGACTTGCCCGAACACATGCCAATCAAATTATCGGATTAGTAGAACCCCAAGATATCGAAGTTAGGTTTGACCGCTCACGCATCGCAGATTACACAGTCGGCGGCGATGGCATTATCAACCCATGGGCTGCTGTTATGTATGCTTCTGAGTATGAACAAACTGCCGATGATCATCTTGAATTACGACTAGAAAATATCGAAGCTGGAGCACATTCAATTACCGTCGCCTTCCCAGAAAAGCGGGGCATGGTTGAAGGTATTTTAGAGCCAGCACTCTCTACTGCTTCTTATGAGTTCGCTGGAGATCGAGACATGCCAATGGCACTGGGCAGTATCGAGATATATGGTCCTTATAATGCCGCCAAGCCAGTTAGCACCCCGAGCCGAAGGAAATTATTTAGTTGCGAACCAAACGGAACCATTACTGGGGACCGAGCTTGTGCTTCACAAATCCTCTCAACATTAGCTCGTAATGCGTTTCGCAGACCAGTAACTGACGATGATCTCGGTATACTGCTGTCTTTTTTTGCGAGTGGCGAAGCAGAAGGCGGTTTTGAGCGTGGTATACAGCGGGCACTGCGCGCAATTTTAGTTGATCCAGAGTTTCTATTTCGTATCGAAGGAACACCAAGTGATACGATGCCCTCCGAGGCTTACCAAATAACTGATGTCGAATTAGCGTCGCGCCTATCATTTTTTCTCTGGAGCTCAATCCCAGATGAAGAGCTTCTAGCATTGGCAGAGCAGGGAAAACTTAGCGAGCCGATAGTATTGAGAAGTCAGGTTGCGCGTATGCTCGCAGATCCGCGCTCTTCGGCATTGATTGAAAACTTTACCGGGCAATGGTTATATCTTCGGAACCTCCCGGGTCTAACGCCTGATCCTGATGCTTTTCCGGAGTTTGATGACAATCTGCGTGAAGCATTCAGGCGTGAAACAGAAATGTTTGTAGAGAGTCAAATACGTAATGACAATAACGTACTAGAACTCCTTACAGCGGACTACACTTTTTTGAATGAACGCCTGGCACGTCACTATGGAGTAAGTGGAGTTTATGGCAATCATTTTCGCAAAATCGCATTCCTCGATAATCAGCGTGGCGGGTTACTAGGGCAGGGCAGCATATTGGCAGCTACTTCATACCCAAATCGCACATCGCCAACACTCCGTGGTAAATGGGTTTTGGATAATCTTCTCGGTGCCCCACCGCCACCCCCGCCACCGAACATCCCTGATTTGGAAGATAGCGATGCTATTAGTCCGCGTTCAGTACGAGAAAGGTTGGAGGCGCATCGTACCAACCCAGTTTGTGCAAGCTGCCATTCCAGAATGGATCCATTTGGTTTAGCTCTAGAACCATTCGATGCCATCGGTGGACTGCGGACCCATGACGGCGGCGAACTTATCGATGCCTCTGCGAGTCTGCCAGACGGGTCAAGCTTTACAGGCCTAGCCGGTGTCAGAGACTATCTCCTAGGTAGTGAGGAGCGATTCGTCGCCACGCTCTCTAAGAAACTGCTAACCTATGCTTTAGGTCGCGGTCTCGAAGATTATGATCCACCTGCAGTGCGGCGCATTGTTCGAACAGCAGCAGACGACAACTATAGTTGGTCATCGATTGTGCTTGGCATTGTCGAAAGCGTTCCCTTTCAAATGAGGAGGTCACAAAAACCATGATCATCACTAAAAAATATCTCCCTCGACGAACTTTTCTGCGGGGCGTAGGTGCAGGACTTGCCTTACCGTTGTTAGATAGCATGGTGCCGGCATTAACTGCTCAAGAACTTACTGCGGCGAAACCAGTAAAGAGGCTTGGAATTGTTTATGTTCCCAATGGTGTCTATATGGATAATTGGACGCCACCTGAAGAAGGGCGCGATTTTTCACTGCCTTCAACAATGGTGCCACTTGCCTCCTTTAAAGATCAGATGGTAGTACTAACTGGGCTTTCAAACAAAATGGGTGACGCTTGGCCTGGCGAAGGAGCAGGCGATCACGCGCGTGCGGCAGGGGCCTACTTAACAGGAGTGCATCCGAAAAAAACAGAAGGGGCAGATCTACGTGCTGGATTATCAATGGATCAAATTGTAGCGAAAGTATTGGGAGAACATACACAGCTCTCATCACTAGAGTTATCCCTCGAATCTCGAGAAAATGTTGGTTCGTGTGACCCTGGTTATGCTTGTGCCTATGCCAATACACTTTCTTGGAGCAGCGCGACTACACCTTTACCAATGGAAAATAATCCAAGGGTTGTCTTTGAGAGATTGTTTGGCGGGAATGAAAGCACAGACCCAGAAGTATGGCGGGCCCGCCGTGAGGAAGACAGCAGTATCCTTGATGCAGTAGGCGATAAAATTGCCAAACTGCAAGGGGGCCTGGGACATCGCGACCAACTCAAATTAGAGGAGTATCTCGATTCGATTCGCAATGCCGAACGTCGTATTCAGATGGCGGAAGCTCAGAGTGAAAGAGAGTTGCCCGTAATTGAGCAGCCAGCTGGTGTGCCAGGTACCTTTCAAGAGCATGCAAAGATAATGTTCGATTTGCAATTACTGGCTTACCAAGCCGATCTGACCCGCGTAATTACGTTTATGGTTGGTCATGAAACAAGTCAACGCGCTTATCCAGAAATTGGTGTCCCTGATGCCCATCACCCACTGTCTCATCATGGTGGCAACGCAGAGAAAATTGAGAAACTCATTAGAGTCAATGCCTACCACACTGAAATGTTTGCCTACTACCTCGGTCGCATGAAAAATACAGTTGATGGTGATGGTTCACTGTTGGATAACTCTACCTTAATGTACTGTAGCGGCATGAGTGATGGTAATGGTCATAATCATCACAATTTACCTACACTAATTGTGGGTGGCGGCGGTGGTACAATCAATGGTGGCCGTCATATTCAGTACGCCCGCGAGGATGAGACCCCGGTGACGAATCTATTTCTTGATATGTTAAACACACTTGGTATGCCGCTTGAAACATTTGGAGACAGCACTGGTAATTTAGATGTTTTAGCAGGATAAAATAATGTCGCAACGCTATACGAGCTTGGTCAAAGTTTACCTTACCGCATTTAGCTTTTGTGCAATCGGATTTGTGCATGGAGATAACTCAGATCTACTAAAAGCGGCTGAGAGCAATGACACGAACACCGTGAATGCCATGCTTTTAGACGGTGCTGATGTAAGTGTTACTCAAACTGATGGCGCGACAGCACTGCATTGGGCAGCCTATTGGAATGAGATTGATCTTGCTGCGAAGCTGCTGGAAGCAGGCTCTGAAATTAATGCTAAGAATGAGCTTGGCGTTGCGCCTTTATCCATAGCTTGCCGCAATGGCAGCTTGGCTATGGTTACAACTTTATTGGCACAAGGAGCTGATCCCTTAACGGAAGAACCGAGCGGCGAGACTGCACTAATGACCTGTGCGCGGGCCGGGAGTGCAGGAGCCGTTATTCAATTACTTGCCGGTGGTGCAAATCCTAACGCCTTAGAAACCAATAGTGGCCAATCTGCATTAATGTGGGCAGCGTCTGGGGGCCATACTTCTGCAGTGCGGGCATTAATTGAAGCAGGTGCTAATACAAATGCTCAATCCAGAGGTAATTTTTCGCCTTTAATGTTCGCCGCAAGAGCAGGGGCCTTAGAAGTTGCCGGTTTACTCCTAGAGGCAGGAGCAACGGTTAATACGTCAACCACTGATGGTTTGAGTCCTCTACTAATTGCTGCAGCCAGTCTAGATGCAATAACAGGCAGTGACTATCGATTAGTAGTTGAAAACAGTGATCACGAAACACTAGGTTTATTGTTGCTAGAGTATGGTGCTGATGTGAATCAGGCAGATCAATATGGCATGACGTCCTTGCACTACAGCGTTGAGATGAACAAACCAATTTTACTGAAAGCCCTATTAGATAAAGGAGCAGATCCGAATGCGCAACTTACCCAAGGGCTGCCTTTCAGAAGAGGCGATTATGTCGGGCGTGAAGCCTACAACGGAGCTTCACCATTTTGGTTAGCAGCGCGCCTTGGTGATGTTGACAAAATGAAATATCTACTGGACTCTGGCGCCGATCCAGAACTGCGGCAGGCCTGGGGTGTTACTCCGCTCATGGTAGCCGCCGGACTCACGCAATCAGACTCGCGCATGGTTGATGAAGCGAAACTTTTAGAAGCATTAAAAATGTTGGCTCTTGATGTAGGTGCCAATATATATGCGATAGACAGAAGTGGTCAGACTGCGATTCATGGTGCGGCCAACGTATCAGGAAATCGGCTAATTGCGTTTCTTGTGAGTTTGGGTGCTGACCCAATGGCTGAAGATAATCGTGGCCGCACTCCTCACGATGTTGCTATGCGAACTTTGAGGCCGAGACCAGTTACGGCCGCGTTGCTTAGAGAGCTTTCTAATAAAGTAGCCCCTTTATGAATTATTCTGCCAGAACCTCCGTCATAATTTTTGTACTTATTTTTGGAGTTGCCTGCAGCAACTCACTCAAACCCTCTCGAACTAGTCCAGTCAATGGCCTATTTGCTGACGATATTGCTGATTCAGAGGTGATGGGGAAATGGGCGAGAAGCTGCGCCTTGTGTCATGTCAGTGGGGTGGCAGACGCGCCACTAGTTGGTGATATCGATGAATGGGCGAGCCGACTTGCGCAGGGAGAAGAATTAATTCTTCAACATGTACTTGAAGGCTATAACTCAATGCCTCCGTTGGGATATTGCATGTCTTGTGAAGAAAAAGATTTTAAAGCCATGATTGGATTTATGGCCGGAACCAATCAATGAAAAATTCTTATCTACAACGCCAAGCTTACAAAAACCTAACGCGCCGTTCATTTCTTGCCTCTAGCTTAAGAGCAGCGCTATTTGGTGCTTATGCCATCAACAGCACAGCAATGGCTCAGTCAACACCCTGGCGGAATTGGTCCGGAGGCTTGTCTTGCCAGCCGCAGGGTCGATACGATATTTCTGGTGAAGATCAGCTAGTCGAATTATTAAAAAGGACAACTGGCCCTATAAGACCTGTTGGCTCCGGGCATTCGTTCAGTCCTCTGGTTCCAACCGATGGACATCTTGTCGTTACCGATCAACTGAATGGGATTTTGGAATATGATAACAAGTCTATGGAGGCAACTTTTGGCGCGGGGTCCAGGCTGGGCGATCTGGGTGCGCCTCTTAATGAGATTGGTCAAGGCATGCTCAACTTGCCAGATATTGATAGACAAACAGTTGCTGGAGCTACAGCGACAGGTACTCATGGTACAGGGCTAAATTTTAATAGCCTTTCTGGTTACATTACGGCACTGCGGCTCATTACTCCTAATGGTGATATTAAGGATATTGATGCTAGTGATGGTGATCTTTTTGATGCGGCGCGAGTGAATGTCGGCGCCTTGGGAGTTGTAACTCAGATTCGCATGCAGAACCGCGCTGCATACAAGCTCAAGAAACGAGAATGGACAGCGCCAACTGAAGACATACTGGCGAATTTTGATGAGTTGGCTGCGGGCCATCGTCATTTTGAAATCTTTCCGCTGGTTTACTCTGATTTTTCCTTGGTTCTGCAAATTGATGAGTCAGAAGAGCCCATAGGCCAGACAATAATTCCTGCCGAGGAAGTAACACTTGCCGATCTCCGACCTTTAGGTATCGATGCGGCACCTGCAGAAAAATTGGCAATGAACAATGCCTTGGCAATGAATGCCCAAGTGAGCGAAGCGGTAGACCTGTCTTATAAATTATTATCGAATGTTCGCAGTAATCCGTTCAACGAAATGGAGTATTCAGTTCCGGCAGAAGTAGGTGCAGATTGTGTACGGGAAATACTTAAAACAATTTACGATAAAGCTATCGATGTTGCGTTTCCATTGGAATACCGCTACGTAAAACCAGAGTCGCCCTGGCTGAGTATGGCCTATGGTGATGAGCCTCATGCCACCATATCCATTCACAGGACTGCGAGGGAAGATTATCGTCCATACTTCGATATTATCGAGCCAATCTTCTGGAAATACGGTGGCCGCCCGCACTGGGGAAAGATTCATAGTTTGGGTCACACTGAACTCAGTCAGCTTTATCCGCGCTATGAGGACTTCATAGCGATTCGTGAGTCCTTAGACCCTAATGGGCGTATGTTGAACGAGCATCTAAAGAAATTATTTAACGTCTACGTCTAATAGATGCAAGGCAGAGTTACACTTGGTCAAATGATTGATCAAGTGCAATGACGACCTTCAGTCACCGCTTCCAGCTTCATTGGCGCGTCGTTCATCAGCACGGGCACCGCGCAAAATATTGATCATCCCGTAGTTGCCTTCATGACATGCGTATTCATAAAGCTGACCAGCGACTTTCGTCATTGGTAACTGGGCAGTAATCGTATCGGTAAATGTAGAAGGGTCCTCTAATGTCCACTGATAATCGATGGTGCTGTAGTTCACGCGAGTAAATCGTTCAGTTAAGACCTTATCTTTCGCTGTGCCAAAAGGGGGAAAGCTAGGTAGCAGCTCGCTAAAGTTTTTGGTTTCGACGACTAATGTGTCACCCTCGTAGTAGCCGCGAGAATCTCCTGTCCATAGGCGAATATTGTCATCTAGAGAACGGTCATTATCGAGGGGCACTATGCGAGCGTCATGAACCATCTCGGTCATGATGACCGCATGATCACGATTCTGGACTATCTGAATGTTGGCATTGTAGCCTCCACCTGATAATGGCGGTCCAGCATTAAAGCCGATCATGCAGCGCTCAGAAAGGCCGCGGTCCTCAGGGCCGTCTTTCGCGATGCCACCGAAGACTGCGCGTACTGGACGATCGCCAGGTACATCGGGGCCCAGATTTGCTGTATGCAACATTGAGCCTTCTACTCTTTCTGGAAAGCGGCCATTGAGTGGGTAAGTAATGAGAGAAGTGCGAATATTTTCGCCAATTGCTGCTCCTTCGAACCAGAAGCTGTTATAGCCACCAGACCTTTCTGCTATTGGGGGTGCTTCAGGGTTAACATTAAGCTCGGCTTCCCGAGCATCCGCTGCGGCACGATTCGCAGCCCGATCAATCCGGGCCTGAGTTATTTCTTCTTGGGTTAAGAATTCGCGGTTACCTAATTCTTCAGGCCTTTGCATAGGCGTTTCGGAATTAAAGTTCCAAACACCTTGTAGGTCAGGCTGATCCCATTCTGTTCGAGGAACGGCATAATCTTCGTTGGATTGAGCGAAGGACAAACTAATTGGGGCGATGAATGCTGAAACTAATAGTAGCAATTTGGTTTTCATTGTTTTGCTCCTTTGGTTTTTGCGACCGTCATTATGGAGTCAGTTAAAAAGCTCTTACTTCTCTCCTTCAGCGGACTTATAGATTTAAATTACTCCCCAGCGTCCTTTTCTAAGCGACGAGCGCCAGCTAAAGAGCCGGGCATCGAATAATTCCCTTCATGGCAGGCATATTCGTACCAGGGTTCAGGCGAGGCATAGAAACTCAATTCAGCAGTCCAGGTTTGACGATAAATATTACTGTCTTCAACAGTGAACTGATAAAAAATTTCGTTATCAGCGTAACGACTGAATTTTTCTATAACTCGACCTTCTTTCGTAATTGGTATAGAGCTTTGACTCATCTGTTGTGGGTGGATGTTTGTAGTTTCTACCACCAGCTCACCATCTTCATACCAGCCCACAGAATCACCAAACCATTGTTCTAAGGGCTGTGGCCGGCGATTAGCTCTTGCTTCTTGAGGCGTGTCAAAAATAGGAATAATTCGAGCATCATGCACCATCTCAACTAAAATCATCACATAGTCATCAGTTTGCACGAATTGGTAGGTATTGTTGTAAAGGGCGCCCATCATGCCTGGCCCCGCTTTATTGCCAAAACCCAAAAGGCAGCGTTCCGCATTAGGAAATGCCTCAGGGCCGCTATAGTCTGCGACACCAGTTGCGTAGCGATTACCAAAATTAGCTCGCTCGAAATCAAAATTTGGCGCTTCTAGGCGGGGGATGCGGCCACTCTCAGGTTCAACAATGTAAGAAGTGCGATATTCGCCTTTAATTAGAGCCAGATTCGAGCCAGGGCTGACCCAGAAATTGTTATAGGCTCTGGTGCCAAAATCATCGGCCCCTGCTTCTGGCGTGTCATTGACGCCATCTCCTTCGTCCAAACCACCTTCAATACCCGCTATTGGCGTCGCTGCGGCAATGACTCTGGCTTCCTCCGGCGACACGATCAAGCTGTCTACGCCTTGCGGCCGTTGCAGGCTAGTCAAAGAGGCATTTGTCCAGATTCCTTCAAGGTTCGGACGCCCAGAGGTTTGCGCCACGGCACCGGACCAAGCCAGGGAAGCGCAGGCCAGTATGAATCCGGTTCTTAGTGTGTTTTTTAACAGGACTGTCATTTTGGGGAGCTCCTGATTCTTTTGCTCATCGTTTTTGTTAGTTACTGTTATTACAACACATTATCAGAATTGAGAATACTCAAGAGCGACTAATTGCAGGAGAGTCGGATAAGTGAATCAGTAGAGCAGGCGAGCTGAAGTGAATTTGTCATAGAACTTGGAAACATTCGGAAATTGCATTTGAATGATTCAAATTTCTGTATGACTATTAGCAACTCCAACTCAATAATAGTGCTCATGAAAAATTCAAGTTTCAGACTGCTCGTTCTGATGATTTTTGGTTTCGCTCCTAGTGCTAATGGCCAAACTGGAATGACCGACGGTGATTGGCGTTACTTTGGCGGTGATAGTGGTAGCAGTAAGTATTCTTCTTTGGACCAAATCGGAGTCGAGAACTTTGCCGAATTAGAAATAAAGTGGCGTTGGCAATCCATAGACGCCCGTTTTGATCTTGAACAATTAAAAGCTGAGTATCCGAATCTACGTATTGAAAATGATGTGCCCGATGTCAGCATTAATGGTTTGAAATCGGCTCCGTTGGCGGTCGATGGTGTGCTTTATGTTTCGACGCCTTTGTATCAAGCGGCTGCCATCGATGCTCAGACTGGTGAAACGTTGTGGTCTTATGACCCTCGAAGCTATGCCTCAGGTATACCAACAATGATGCTGGGCTTTAGTAGCCGCGGTTTAGCTTATTGGTCTGACGGGGAAAGGTCACGAGTTGTGTGGGGTACTGGTGATGGTTACCTGGTCGAAGTTGACGCTCGAAGTGGTGAAGCTATTCGTGAATTTGGTGAAGATGGGCACGTTGATCTCATCGCGGGCATTCCAAGAGCGCGACGACAGGCTCCAATTAATTATTCTGTAACCTCAGCGCCCATTATCGTCGATGATGTAATCATTGTAGGCGCAGCTATTTCTGATCAGCCCCACTACAAAGAAATGCCACCAGGCCATGTGCGAGGGTTCGATGTGCACACCGGAGAATTATTATGGACATTTCATACTATCCCTCAGCCTGGAGAGTTCGGCAATGAAACTTGGGAAAACCGCTCATGGGAGTACAGCGGCCATACTAATGTATGGACATTAATGAGTGCGGATAATGAAGAGGGGATTGTTTATTTACCTGTCGGCGCGCCGACGAATGACAATTATGGGGGGCATCGTCTAGGAGATAATTTGTTCGGGAATAGCCTGGTTGCACTGGATGCAAAAACTGGGGAGCGTCTTTGGCATTTCCAGATGGTGCATCATGACCTATGGGATTACGACCCGCCGTCAGCACCAAATTTAGTTGATATAACTGTAAATGGTGAATCGATCAAAGCAGTAGCTCAGGTAACCAAGCATGGCTTCACTTTTGTTTTCGATCGACTCACCGGCGAGCCAGTCTGGCCAATTGAAGAAAGGCCGGTACCAGCTTCTGATGTGCCAGGTGAAAGGGCGTCGCCAACGCAACCGTTTCCGACTAAGCCCCCACCTTTTGAGCCTCAAAAGTTAAGTGTGGAACAACTAATCGATTTCACGCCGGAGCTGCGGGAATCTGCAATAGCAATGTTAGAACAACATCGCTATGGTGATATTTTCACTCCGCCATCACTGCCTACTGAGACGAGTTTTGGCACTATTCATGTGCCCGGCTATATCGGCGGTGCAAGTTGGATGGGTGCGGCCGTTGACCCGGAAACAGGAATTATCTACATACCATCTGCGACAATTCCGAGTCGTTCCGGGCTCGCTATTCCGCCGGAAGAAGATGCAACTTTGAACTATGTCCGCAATGTCACTACGAACTTGCGTCCAAGAGGACTTCCTCTAATTAAACCTCCTTATGGTCGAATTACGGCTATTGATTTGAATGTTGGTGAGATTCTCTGGCAGGTTGCCAACGGGATGGGCTCTCCCACAATGCGAAATCATTCTGCCCTTGCGGGTGTGGATTTGCCTCCCTTGGGTAATGGCTGGGATCAAGTCTTGGTTACCAAGACCTTGTTAATCTCTGCGCAGAGAACACCCAATGAGGGCGGTAGCTATCCACTAGTAGCTCGAGATAAACTGACTGGAGACACTATTGCCGAGCTAGCATTACCAGCACAGCCTATAGGCCCTCCCGTGACTTATCTAAATAATGGTCAGCAACAAATTGCTGTCACTATAAGTGGCACACCGCCAGAATTATTAGTGGTTGGTTTACCCTAGTACCTAAGCTTTGGAAAATATCTCTAGCCAAGGTGAGGATATGTTTGGCACGATGTGACTCGTTAAGGGTTTCAGGGTCCTTCAGGGCCATGGATATCTCCATGACACTCAAACCAAAATCTGGTAAACAGGCAGTTAAACGGTCATTTTTAATTAGAGGCAGATTTATTTAGGGATTTAATTACTTAGCGCCTGCCTGGCTGCAGCATTGGTCTGCTCCATTAAAAGCGCCTGCCTGTCTACTGAGCCACTATAGTCTTGCGCACTTCCATCTAATCTACTTAGAAATTTCGCAAATAATTCGTACGATAAATCTTTCTCAACATTGATGAATTCGCATGCTCCAAAATCTCGTATGGTTGTATTGACTTTGAGTTCATTGTCATAAAAGGAGCTTGATACGACACACGATTTATCAACTACTAATTGACCACAGGTTTCTAATGGATCGATGCTGTATCCATCGTCCGCAAAAGATAATCCACCCAACTTACAGGCTTCTAATGTTTTTTCAAAAGATGGAACTCTGTATTGGTACCAGGTGCCATTGAATAATTCTTGGTATCGGGAATCGCCTAACTTCAAGAGGTATTTTTTGGTGGGGTCAGTTGCATTGTAACTGTCTTCTACTAATGAAGGGTCGGTGGTTACAGCCGTATCTGGCAGCCACCCCATAATATAAATCCTGTTATAAATAGGATAAGGGAAAAAGTCCCCCGTATCGCAGGCGGCCATAAATGAATACGGTGAAACACAACTAGGATCTTGGTCATGGCCTCCACCTAGCGTATGTACCCACTCATGCATAATGACTTGAGCATTAGCCTTCTTAATTTTTTCGGGGTCCCCTCCGGGGGATAAAGCGCTATGGTCATCGTAAAAGAAAGGTTGGTAATGAGTGTATTTATTGCCATCAGAATCAGAAATGTTCCAGTGTTTTCCTCCCCAGGAATTAAAAGAAGATGCCAATGCTCCCGTGTTATAAGAATCTTCGCTGGACAATATTATTCCGATGGCCCTGTATTCTTTCACTTCAAAACCAGCGGGCATTCTCAGCCCGTCCAGCAAGAAGCGAGCGCCTGAGGAGCTAGCGAGCAACACCTTGTCTGAAATCCATTGGTAATGTTCTTTGCCAAGGTCTGTGTCTTTCCAGTTAACTGCTCCCTTTTGATTTTCCACCAACCAAGCTCGTAAGTTGTTAAGGACACTGATCTGCTCTGTTGTAGGGTCTCTCAAAGCATTCGGGTTTGTCCTAAATTCAGCATAAAAATTCGAGAACACGTCATCGGAGCCCCAATTATCGAGCGCTGAGTCGATGGCCTCTATCTGGGCTTTTGAATCTGCATATTCCCCATCATAGGAACTAACAGGCAGCATATGGGTTCTAGAGGAAGCTATCCGATTAAAGCTGAGCAAGCCCATTTGCGTGGTAGCCAATTCTGCTGTGGCTTTAAATGCATCAGTAGTCTCGTAAAGGGTAGTCCCGTTATATCCCAGTAGCATGTAGGCGATATCGATTTGAGTTTTAAAATCATAATCGATTGCTTCCCCAAGATTGTTTCCTGCGGAGTCCCGCAGTGCGCTGACGGGAATATTTATAGAGTAGTTTTTATCAGACGCCAATATAACGGTAGGATTTATTGATAGACTTGCGCCTGCAATCGTTATGCTTGCACTAGAACTAGCCTGATAAGATTCCACTGTATTACCGTCAGAATCTTTGAGAGTAATTAAGCCCTCACCTTTTGTGAGTGGAGAACTAAATGTTATGTCTATATTGTTCTCCACCGGCATCGTTTTAGAATTTTTAGCAGGATTAAAAGTAAGCGCTGAGAGTTTTGGGGTAGAGGCAGGAGCTTCTAGGGTCACAGCACTTTGCAGTGTTAACAGAAGATTAGTCGAGTCAGTTAGACTCCAGGTGGTTTCGAGCGTCTGGCCGTTAGCTTGAATAATATCTGTAAAGATTCCGGTCGTTGTTTCAAATTTCCCGCTACAATCAGGGTTCTGTGCATTTTCGTTAAGGGCATTTGCAGCATTAAAAGCCCTGCTCTTAGCAACTTGAATGATTGCGTCCGGTAATGAGTAAATTGTAAAACCGATATCAAATTGGCCTATTCCACCCACCGAGCCCGGGAGTCCATCTGTAAAAACGCGCAAACATGTGTAGATTGTTGCATCAGAAGAATTAAATATTCCGATGTTATTAAACGCTAGCTCTAAAGAAGAGTCGGGTGTGACACCGTTGTATAAAGAAAGCCATTCTCCTTTCCCCCAAATACTTTCTAATGCTTCGATATCTAGATTAGAGTACCAAACATTGCTGCCGTCTAAGTGCTCGTTGTAACCCATGCGTGTTGAGGCATGTGAGTCAGACCACTCATCTACAGCCCAATCGCCATCGTCTTTATCCCAGGGATGTTCCAACCCTAAAAAATGACCCAGCTCATGTAAGAAAATATTACGCCAAGTAGCCTGCTCACCCGCACTATGGATGGCTTCTTTATTCTCTCCAAGCCCACTTTGATGACTGATATTGATGCTGAGATCCACACTCCACTGTCCACTTAGTGAGTCTCTGAATTGGGCTTTATGGATATAGACAACCACATCTGCTTCATTTTGTATGGCTGTCTCTTTAATAGAGATATTTAGTATTGACGAGGCACGAGCTGTTGATTCTCTGATTACCTTGTATTGCCATTCTTCTGGGGTTTTGAATTCTGAAGTGGTCTCGCTATTGATAAAGTAATTTAGGATTCTCGTTGTTCCAGCAATACTCTTTCTCGTAGCTATCTCCGAGTCGCTCATAATGAGCTCACTTATTTTTATTTCAGCTGGAGCTGCAGAGGCAAAACTCGCTAAAAGTGCGAGAAAGAGGCATGCGGGGAATTTGTATATAAGCTTCATGTTATGCCTTTATACATGACTTAATTGAAGAGTGCATTTCACTTATGATAGATGAATCTAATCAGCTTGAAATTATTTCTTAATACCTGACGTAAGCAAGAGAAATTTGTGGGTTCTAACTAAAATGCTCTGACGG
>MDSV01029866.1_pt1 | contig 17308 bp, 24 predicted proteins | sample 810851 | NCBI WGS metagenome assembly MDSV01 (sample SAMN05326640, study PRJNA326480) | marine metagenome | isolation source: seawater | place: Atlantic Ocean: North East | collected 2012 | reverse complement strand
TTGTCACGATTTAGTGCCATTCTCTATATTTTTTGCGGTCTGAGGAATTGGGGGGCATCATTGGGAAAGCAAAGTTGTCACGATTTGAGGATGTTATGTAGTTAAACAATGACAGATTTCATAATTGGTTAATATGCTAAGTGACTTACCTTTTTGATACTATTTGAATCCCTACGGAACTTTGTCATACTTGTCACGATTTATGACAGTTTTTGGAATGATTGTGACTAAGTTAGACACAGTTTATAGGGTATGTGTCAATACTATGTTTGTGTCTTTAGTATTTTCCAGACTTGATGATGTTCAACAAGAGCACTTCGTTTCTCTATGGTCTGATTTTAGTGATATGTGGTCTTCGGAAGATGAAGCCTCAGTTCGATTCGTAGTGGATTTCATTTCTAAGGAAATGCGATTAGAATACTCGGATGTGGAAACTCTCATAGATGAATATCAAAAAGAACCAAGTTCTCATACTCCTGTTCAAACCACGCAAGTAATTGCTGTTAATGAATCGAAGCCCCCTGATGTTAGAAAAGATTTGTTAGACAATTTACTCAAAGTAAGGTTTGCCAGAGAGCGCAAACTACTTTACGGAGAAGTAGTGGATATGAGGTCATTAGATTCTGAATCAATTAAAATCACTCACCCTCGTCTTTATTCTGCGGCTCTCAAAGATGCTGAATCTTTGATGAAAGGGATTGACCCTGTGGATAACTTAATCTTCATTAACGATGTTTCCACAGGATTAGTTCGTGAGATAGTGGATGTTCTTAGAGATAATGAGGCTCTTTCTGTCACCACTATAATCAAACTGATGAAAAGAAGATATTCCACATGGAACATTAAGATAAGGAACACTTTAGATTGGTTAGTTCAACAAGGTTTAGTTAGTCGTGTAGGATTAAGTCGTTATACCCTAAGAGTGGAAGATAGTAATTCCTATCAACTTTCATCTTTGGAACAAAGAATCCTATCTAACTTGGACTCTCGCAGAGGAAAGAATAAAACTCTGTTGTTTCGCGACTTGGGAGTAATCAACCATAAGATTTTAAGGGCAGAAGTAAATAGTGCTATTACTCAACTTGAAGACAGGGGTTATATCTTTAGAGGTGCATATAATCGGTTGTTGAAGTGTGTTCCCCAAGTAGGTGAGTCTTCTTGAGAGGGTGGTTAAAGAAAGTGGATTTGTATTTAGGACAATACATAAATCTCATGGCTTTTATGAGAACCTTTTTATCTATCTTGACCGCCGTGTTAAGTGTGGCCATCTTCTTAGAGATATTTGGTTATGTGGGGTGATTAGTTGCCAGAAGGCCCAGAAGTAAAAAAGATAGTGAATCGTTTGAATAGATTTTTTGAAGGTCAAACTCTTAACCAGATAAACTTTTACGATGAACGATACCGCGAAAAACAAGTGCGCGATGATGTGGAGTTGTTTTTGGAATGCCTACCTTTGAAAGTGGTGAAGGTGGAATGCAAAGGGAAGTTTATTTATTGGACATTTGAAAATGGTTTTGTTATCTTTCACACATTAGGAATGTCAGGGACTTGGAGAATGCAAACGAAAATGCCTAAGTATGGTAAGTTGTCTTTTGAAAGGGCAGACGGTAAGTTGGCACACTACAAAGACTTCCGCAGGTTTGGAACATTTAAGATTTTTAGTCCTGCTTGTGCAAGTGAAAAATTAGAGTGGAAGTTGAATAAACAATTAGGGCCAGATATTCTTAATGAAGAAGTGACTTGGGAACAATGGCAAACTCAATTGCGAAAGGTTAATCATTACAATATTACCAAAGCCCTGATGAATCAAAAGGTAATCTCAGGGATTGGGAACTACATTAAAGCAGAAGCATTGTATCGAGCCAAGATTTCGCCCCACCGAACCGTAGGTTCGTTGAGTGATGAGGAATTGAAAAGGCTTTATGAGGTATCATTGTGGGTCATCCATGCTTCTTACAATGCTCGGAGTAAAACACTCACTAATTATCCCCTTCCTGATGGGGGTTCAGGAAGGGTTAGGTTTTATTTTCAAGTTTTCCGCAAGAGGAAAGACCCTCACGGAAACAGGGTGATAATGGATAAGACTCCTGACGGGCGAACAACTCATTGGGTCGCAGAAATTCAGAAGTAATAGGAGAAGGGTTAAATACTTAAAGTCCATGATATGAGTAGGTGCTGATATGAGCGAAGAAAACGAAGGTATAGTGGAAGACAAGAGAACCATTGGAGAAAGGTATCGAGATTCTTACAAAGGTAATCGAATGGAAAGGAAGATTGTGGAGGAACATGAACTTGAATTAGTCCAACCTTTAGATGCTGTGCCTGAAATTCGTGACGGTTCTTGGACACACGGTATGTTGGCTTGGAAGCGTGGTGCTACTTCCACAGATTACGAGGTTATAGGATGGTGGGTAGCCCCTCGCAAGAAGCAAAAGAGTTCTGCTCGCAAATACCGCGCAAAGAAAAGCATTTCCCCTCTGGATAAGATGAAGGCAGAGTTTAATAGTCCGAAGAAAAGAGTTTCGCGAAAGAAAAGGATAGAAAACAGAGCGAAGAACTCTATTAGGATTCTGAGAAGTAGTGGATATTCAATGGCGGAAGCCTTGATGATTACCAGAGGGCAGATGGGATTGGATAGAAAGCCTATCATCCCTACTGATGGTGAGGAGGAGTAGGTGATATTATGCCAACTGATTTTGATGAATACATCAAGGTAAAAAATATCAATTTGCCTTCCGATATGGATGAACCCTATCTCCTTCGCTTGAGAATAGACGACCAAACCTTCGCTCACATTGATATTCGGAATACTGAAGGGTCATTTACCCTACAAATCCATCGAATTGACGAGGATAATAAAAGGCAAGTAGTAAAGTGGGTTAATGGCCTCCACTCTCACCAAGAGGAATAAACATGATAACTAACACACCACTCTATCCTGATTGGGTCATGTGGGAACAAGAACTTTCCGCAGACACTTGTGAGAAAATAATTGAAGCGTGTAGTGAGTTAGAAAGTCACGGTGCTACTATGATTGGTATAGATGGTTTAGACCCTCGCAGAATAACGCAACTTAGGTGGCTTCCCATAGGTGATGAAAAATTCTCATGGATTCGCGACATAGTTGAAGAATATACTCACAAGGCGGGGGAAATCTTCAAGGTGGAATTGACTGAACTACAACCTATTCAATTTACCGAATACAATCATGTAGGTTCACATTATGATATGCACCACGATGTTGAGTGGGATAACCAAAGGGGGAATCATCGCAAGGTATCTTTGGTTTTACAACTCTCAGATGGTGAGGATTATGAAGGAGGGGATTTTAAGTTCCACGAACACATCTCCTCTCCTGATTGTGAGGCTTTAAGAAAAAGGGGAACAATTATAGCGTTCTTGTCTTATAATCCTCATTGTGTTGAACCAATTATCACAGGGCAGAGGAAAAGTTTAGTTGCTTGGCATTTAGGCCCAAGATGGAAGTAAGGTGTAAAAATGTATGATTCTCAATTTCCATACCCTCAGTTAGATGTGGAAAGTCACAACCACCTCCAAGATTTAGTGGATTTACGCTCGACCCCCCTTTCAATTGACATTGAAACAACGAGGGTGGAAGATTTTAAGAACCTTAAAGGGGTCACGGCTAATGTAATTGTGGTTTGGGATTGTTCCGAGCACCAGAGAAAAATTGACTCTGCTTCAGGTAAGAAATGGGTCTTCGTTAAAGACGAGGCTACGCATCTTCCTGATGTTCTGCCTATGTCGGATTTTCGGAGTCACTTAGTTAAGTGGTTAAGAATGGGGCGCGTTTTAGGAGGTCAGAATATTTTAGGTTTCGATTTCCCCGTTCTTATGGATGATGAGAGTTTAAATGTAAAAGATGTTCTTCAGGCTTTTATTGATTGTCGCCAAACAGTTGATACCAGCAAATACATTTACGATAGATATGGTTTTAGAGTTTCCTTAAAGTATATGGCCGCAGGGTGTGTAGGTGGTGAGAAACTTATGGATGGGGCAAATGCTCCTATTGAGTGGGAGAATGGCAACTATCAAGAAGTAGTGGATTACTGTATAATGGACACAATCTTGTGGTCAGATATTCACACCTTCGGCGTGGAAAACGGATATGTTGATATTGGTGGCCCGAAACTTGCGGTGGATTGGTGATAGGTTGATGAGCACCCTTGTTGAAAATCTTTGTGTAAGGTGTAAAAGTCCCACAACTAAAATGTGGTCGCGAGAAGATGGTATGGTGTGTTTATCTTGCACCAATAATAAAACTTTAATTATTCAAACTTCTCCTTTGCATACTGCCAGCACCGTATTAGTGAATGGTCTTTATGGAATGTTCCCAGAAACTTCTAATATGAATGTGACCTATTATGAAGATTGTGCAGACGAACTTTACTCGGATGAAGAAACTTTGGAAGATTTTTTGAGGTTAAAAACTCCCTACCCTTTTGGAGATGTTTTAATTATCAAATCCCACCATACTCGCTTAGACTACTATCTGGGTAAGTATGGAGATTCTTACGATATTTATTTTGTATCTTCAGAAAGAAAGGAAAAAGAATCTCCTGAGTATATGATGCCTCAGAAGTATAGGGATTATTCTAACTTAATTCTCTTTGATTACGAAGAAATAAATGAAACTCCAAGTTATAGTGTGGAAAATATAGTGGATGGAATGGTGCATAAGTTATCTCAAACCATCCCATACCTTAATTTCAAAACACAAGGTGCGGTCGAGAGAATTAAAAACATGAACGCTCGATATGAAGAAATAAAGGATATGCCTTTTGATTACAAAGATGATTTGTATGCTATTCACGGTTCTCATAGAAACCGAAATCATCATACTCCTTCTAACCCGTATTGGCAATAATTTAATGGTGAGTATAATGATAACAGATTTAGTTTTCTGGTTGGGATTCTGGATAGTGTTTTTTTGGGCGGTGGATTAAGTGAAATCCCCTGACGGTATAGTTTGTGCTGTGTGTAAAAAGCCCGCCATTAGATTCTGGCCTCGACCAGAAGGTATGGTGTGCCTATCTTGTGTGGCTACTCAGGAAACGGAGGCGATAAAATGAGTTTCGACCCTCACATTCTTCCTCGCGATTATCTCGACCATTCCTATAATCAAACTCTCAAAAACGAGCGTTGCATAGAAGTTCCATTGGGCAGGAGATGGGTGGAAGGTTTAAACAATACTTCTAATCTTATTGAAGTGGGTGCAGTATTACCTTACTATCAGTCCACAGACCACAAAGTAGTGGATTTGTATGATGAGAAGGCTACTCTTAATGCGGATGTGATGGATGTGGATTATACAGGCATGAATGTCCTTTCTATTTCCACTATTGAACACATTGGAACTACTGATTATACTGAAGGGTGGGGTGGGGTGACTGAAAGAACTGTTGTTGATGAAAACGCCGCCATTTTAGCCTTGAAAAAAATCTTAGATGAATCCGAGTCCTGTTTTATTACTATCCCCATTGGATATAATTCTCCTTTAGATGGGTGGTTAAGGGACAATGTGCATTTATTGAATTGTTTCCCTTATGAAAAAATTCAGCACTACGATAAATCGGTTTGGCCTCCTGCGTTATCTCCTGTGTGGGAGTTTATGATTGAAGATGAAGAAGCCTTTGATGCTCTTTATTTTTCTCCTTATCCTTCGGCTAATGTAGTGTTAGTAATTCAAGGTTGGAGATAATCAGCGTGGAGGTGAAGAAATGAATGAAGAACTTAATTTTATGTTGTTAATGATTGGAGGTATTTTTGCCGCTATGATTGTCTTACTGAGATTTTTAGAAAGGATGGAGGGGTTAAAGTGATAGTGGAAGTAAAAATGCTTCTTATTTTTTTGGCCGCCACTTTAATCACAATAATTTATTTATTGAGATTGATGGAAAAAAGAGATGGGGAGTTCGCGACTACGGTAGCGGATGTGCGTGAAACTAACGAGGCTTTACTCTTGGATAAGGAATACTCGCGTCAAATACACGCAGAAAAAGATGTGTTGATACAAGGGTTGCAGTTAAAGAATGAGCAGATGGAAACTGAGATAATATCAATTCAAGCAGAAGCCCGTAAGCAGAAGGGTCGAGCGCAATCTGCTCACACCAGCAAAGGACAGATTCTTGAGAAGTGGACTCCTTTCTTGAATCACGCAGAAATTGACACGCATTGGAAAGCAGAAGATTGGTCTTTCTTAGGTCAGCCTATTGATTATGTGGTCTTTGATTGGCATCAGGATAAGCAGAAGAATCTTAAAGATGGAAAAATTGTTTTACTTGATGTTAAAGCCGCCAAGAGCCAACTAACTACGAAGCAACGCAGAATAAGAGATTTAATCTTACAAGGTTCTGTGGAGTGGAGAGAAATTAGATTGGATTAAAATACTATGTGGCGTTAAGAGGGGTTATCATGGGACGATTAGAAGGAACTATAACATATTTGTGTGGGCCAATAGATAATGTCGAAGACGATGGAGTAATTTGGCGCAAGCAGATAGGCAAAGAGTTGTCTGCTCGTTATGGTATGAAAATATTAGACCCTACTGATAAGCCGTTTAAGACACACACTTTAAAGTATGAAGAAATCGGGGAAGAAAAAGTATCGGCTAATAACCTTCGGGCTGAAGGCCGTTATGCGGAGTTGGCGGAAAAGTTCAAAGGAATCGTAAGAGCAGATTTAAGATGTGTGGATTTATCAGATGTTTTAATCGCTTACCTACCTAAAGATGTTTTAATGTGCGGGACAATCCATGAGATTGTGGTTTCCACAGACTCTAAGAAACCTACTCTGTTAGTCGTGGAAGGTGGGCGTAAAAATTTAAGTCATTGGTTCTGGGGGATAATTCCTTCTGAACCACATGAGGAAGATAGGTCTGGTTGGATTTTCGATTCGTGGGACGCTTTGTTTAACTACTTAGATAGGATTAACGAAGCAGAAGAAGATATGCCCCAACCTAAGTCAAGCCGATGGGTTATGTTAGATGTTGGCTCACGATAGAATGATATAGTTGGTTCTCCACTTAATACCATGACTGATATTCCTTCACATCTGCGTGACGCAGATTATTTTGGAGTCCTTAACCTTCAAAAGTTAAGAGAGTTTCCTCGTCAGGCCCCGAAGGATTACCAAGAACTTAAAGAAGTGTGGCCTTCTCCTGCGGAAATATGGCATCCTATTCCTTACACTTCTAAACAACAAGAAACGCTTAAATCTGCTGACCCTGAAGTGACACAAAATATCTTACCTGCATGGAAAAGAACTGCTAAAGAAAGTTTAACCTACCAGAACCGTAGTGATGATGAAGCGTTAAACGGAAGGTGGTTGCCTTTAGATGTGGCTTTTAATTGGGGGCAGAAAAGAGGTTCTGGTCAGCCTTCTAAATTAACTGTGGCCTTATCTCTCGCATCTAAAGTGGCTGACCAACCTTATTCTGACGATGTGCTTAACTACAACGAGAATATGCACCCTTATCTTAAAACCTATTTGATTGAAGATAGTGATACTAAATCTAAAGTGCTTTACTTAGCCACAAGTTTTCAAACAGATAAAAGCATATACTACCCTGTTTTCCTGCGATTCATCTTTAATCCTGATACTGACCAATGGGAGAAGGATGTAGCAGAAAGACGACTTAAAACGGGTGATGAGCCGTATCGTAAGGACAAAGGTTTTACCCCTCACGACCCTTACTTATTAGAATTATGGCAATACCGCACAGGCCGAAGCAGTAAAATTGGTTTATTCACCAACGCGGATAAGATAGATATGGTGGGGGTCAATCAATTAAAAACCAAAAGGCACAGGAAAGATGGGAATTGGAATAAAGAAAGTCTTTGGGGTGTTTTGCTCGACAAGATGAATTACGGAGGGGCTAATCTATACGCCAATTCTTACGAAGCCTTAAGCGATAACATAAACAAAAAGACCTTTACTACTACTATTTCTAATCAGGCTTCTAAAACGAGTCGCCCCCACAGATTAGATTGGGCGCAAAGCAAAACTTTAACGAATAGAAAGAATCGCAACCAGATTTACATTTGGATTCCTGCACAAAAAGAAAAGTATGATAATCCTGCTAATCAATTAGGATTATTTAATTGGTCTTCAGCGTTTTGGGAGAAAGACTAATAAGCGAATACCTGTTCGCGTTAAACGAGGGGTGCAGATGACAACCACAATTCCTGCTGAAGAATGGGTCACTAACTATCCCAGAGAGATTCAAGACCTGACAGCAGTTTGGGATTTTAATCAAGCAGGTGAAATGTTATTGTTCGATGAAGCGTTTGATTGGAGCAGACCTAAAACTTTAACTTCTGCTGACCACATCCAAAGGTATCTTAAACATCTTAACGAGCGTGTAAGCAGTTTTGTAGCAGAGGATGGCTACATCTATCTCACCGTTCAATGGCAATCGGGAAACCACACTTACGACCCGATTTACTTTAGGTTTAGGTATTCAGATTTAAACCCTGATGAAGACTTCTTCGTTTTAGCCAACGATAAGTGGGGCAACACGCACATTTCAGTTAATGCCGTAGGGATGGACACTTGGAAAGTTCAAAAAGACCGATACCCTAAAAGAAGGCAACACCAAGAGATTGATTCCAGAGTGGAAGAAATAATGAATAAGATGATGCAGGGGCAGAATGTGAGTAGCGCAGAACTTCAATACTTACAAAGGAAGAAGCACAGGTCAGGAGGAGAACTTTATTCTGCGTGGGTCAGCAAGTGGATTGGGGATGAAAAAGCCAAATACACATCTAACTTGTCTAAGTATTACCGCCAACCCAAGCATCGAGCAGGTTTAAGAATCTTTAAGCCTTCAGAGAGTGAATTAAGGCAAAAGGTTCATGTAGGACTCTTGAATTGGGATTATCTCTCAATCTAAGCAGACGCTAATGTTTATATCATAAGAGTCGCTACGAAAGGTTGCGTGATATTATGTCCGATGAAACAATAGTTAGTGAAGCCGATTACTCGGATTACACAGTATATGAATTGAAAGATGAACTGAAAGAGCGAGGATTGAAGGTTTCTGGTAAGAAAGCAGATTTAATTACTCGTTTGGTAGCAGACTTAAACGCAAGTGTGGAAGCAGTTGAGAATGTTATCGAGCAAACCGAAGAAGCCGTTGATGCAGTTGAAACTGCGGCAGATGAGGTTGGCGATGTAAGTGAGAAACTTGCAGAGAAGGATATTAAGGGAGCACTCACAGAACTAAAGGATGCTTCTGATGATATTGAGAAGGCCGCCGAAGAAACTCTTGAAGCGGCAGAAGACGCTTTAGAAACTGCTGAAGACTTAGCAGAAAAGGCAGAGGTCGCTATCAGTAAGTGGAACTCTCTTTCCAAGAACCAGAAAATTATCGCAGGTGTAGTAGTAGTAGTTGCTATTGCTTTTGCGGCTGTTTCTGGTGGCTACATAACAGTCTGATATAGTGTCTGACACTATGACGGTTATGAAAGACAGTTTAGGACACCTAACAGGTAAGACTAATGCTCGCCCCCTTTTTAGTGAAAACGGGGAGCAAGTAGGATGGGTGCATATTCCTGTGGGGAATGGGGTTCTTCATAGAAATCTTGTCCTCTCAATCTTATGGGCAGAATATTTACCCACTCCCTTATGCTCTCACACGGCAGAAGACTTTAACAGTTTAACGAGGTGTCAGAGATTACTGCATAAACCTTTTGTGGAAGGTTCAGATTCCCAACCTTTTAATCGTCAATACCAGAGATTCTATTTTTACGATAATGAATCGTGGCATAAAGAAAACGATTCTGTTAATGGGAGTTCCTACCCTTATTCGTTTGAGGATAAGCAGATACCTGCTTACAAGGATTACGGTCTAATAGGTTTCTGTTTAATAGACAATGAAGCAGAAGACCTACTTAAATCTCCTTCTGATTCTGCTCAAAAGATAGAAATTTACTTGCACCAAGAAGAATTACAAAGAGTCGTTAAAGAAGATTTAATTCCAAATAATGCCTTCTGGCAGAATAAAGATGATTTATGGTTTAACTTTGATTTGCATTATGACAACTATTGTTCTGTGTTAAATTATGCTGAAGGCATAACTTCAGTTTATCATACTCCTACTTTAGCGTGGCACGAACCTGTGATTTCTTTTTCACCCTATTTGGGGCTTTTCAATTGGCATTATTTAGATTAACAGGAAACCGACACATTAAAAAGAGAAACAGGAGTGGGAGATGTATGAGGGAAGCGGGCTATGCGTGTATCAATATGACTTTGAGTGCTGAAGGGGTGTGTGCTAATCGCACTCTCCGCATGAAAACCTTAGAAGAAAAAGGTTATGAGTATCTATCTGAGTTGATTCAAAGCAATCTCCACGCTCTCAAGGAAATTTTAGTGTGGAATGCAAAAAGTGGTTATCGTCTGTATCGTTTGTCGAGCGAGATGTTTCCCTTCATGTCCCACCCTGTTTGGGGCTATCAAATTGAAGATTTGCCTGAGAGCCAGACCATTATTACTCTGCTTAAAGAAATTGGCGACTTTGCACAACTCACCAAACAACGCCTTACATTTCACCCAGGGCCGTTTAATGTGTTAGCCTCTCCCAACCCTAATGTGGTCGAGAAAACCATTACGGAACTCAACGGCCACTCACAAATCTTGGACTTCATGGGTTTCACCCCCTCAGTCGAAAACAAAATAAATATTCATGTTGGTGGGGCTTACGGTGACAAAGAATCTGCTTTGGCTCGTTTTTGTGAAAACTTTAACCGCCTTGAGCCGAACACCCAAGCCCGCCTTACATTGGAAAATGATGACAAGGCTAATTTATACTCTCTCCAAGACCTATACGAAGGTGTGCATCAGGTTATTGGAATACCATTGGTCTTTGACTATCACCACCATTACTTTAACACAGGAGGTTTATCAGAAGAACAAGCACTTTTACTTGCTTTAAGCACATGGCCAGCAGATATTGTTCCTGTGGTTCATTATTCTGAGAGCAAAACGCTGGAACAAGGCTTAGATGTGCGAACTCCTGCCCACTCAGATTACATCATTGGCCCTGTGAATACCTATGAGCAGAACATTGATGTGATGTTTGAATGCAAAGCCAAAGAATTAGCAGTTCAGAAATACCTTTCAAACCAGAGTGTTGCATAGTTTGGCCGAAAGTCTTAAATATGAAATCACCCTCGCAACACCATGAAGCCCCAGAAGTGTAAGGTCTGCGACCGAGATGTTATCGCCCACAACAAAGGAAACACCATAATTTACGGCCACTATTGTAGTCGTTATTGTAAGATTTTCGATAGAGATGGACTCAAACTGATTAACGGGGCAGAAAAGCATGGTAAGTCACAGTATGAAGGATTCAACTATTGGCCTAAGATAACGGTGTCCTGTGATACTTGTCAAGGAGATGTCACCCTCGACCATTCCAAAGAAGGGGATGACCGAGCATTTTGTTCGCGAAAGTGTCATATCAAGGTCAAGACTTGCCGAAAGAATGCTATGAAGGATTATACGATTCTTAAGATTCTTCGTGAACACCCTAACGGTTTGCCCAATGATGAGATTGCTTATCTTTTAGGAACAGTTCATCAGCACAGGTGCAATTCCTATCAGATTTCCTCTTTACTCAAAAGGTGGATTGCTTACGGCGTAGTCACTAAAGAAAAGCCTTCCACTAAGAGTCGCATGATTTATCGTCTATCGAAGGACTATCAGAATAAGCCATTAGGAGAAGTTATTATCAAGTTTCGCACTCCAAAGGCTTATGCAGAAAGAACCTACTAAGGTGATTGTATGATTAAAATCCGTAATGTTCTGGGATTGTTTGATGGTATCAGTTGCGGGCAAGTTGCTTTACAAAGGGCGGGAATTAAATACGACACTTACTACGCTTCGGAAATAAACAAATACACTTTGAAAATATCGGAAAAGCATTTCCCTGAAACGGTGCAATTGGGCGATATTAAAAATTGGAAAGAGTGGGATTTAGACAACATAGATTTACTAATGGGTGGGAGTCCATGTCAAGGTTTTTCTTTAGCAGGTCTTAGATTAAACTTTGACGACCCTCGCAGTAAATTATTCTTTGATTTCGTGGATGTGCTTAAACACTACCAACCCAAGTATTTCCTTTTTGAAAATGTGGTAATGAAACAAGAGATTCAAGATGCAATTTCCAAAGAACTCGGTGTTGAACCCATTTTGATAAACTCTGGTTTAGTATCTGCTCAAAGTCGTGACAGGTTGTATTGGACTAACATTCCTAATCTGCACCTACCCGCAGAGAAAGAGATTTACTTAAAGGACATAATCGAAACCACTTTACCTGATACTCAAATTAAAGGTGGAAATCTAAAAGAATATTTTAAACACGCCGAAGGGAAACTGTCTTCCAGAGGATTGTGTCATATAGGAACAGCAGACCTTAACGGTTTCGATTCCATAAAGAGAGTGTATCATCCAGATGGTAAATCTCCTACCTTAACCACTAATGGTAGTGGAAATAGTGAATCCAAAATTTGCACCAGCGATAAAACATGGAGAAAATTAACTCCCTTAGAATGTGAAAGATTACAAAATCTTCCAGACGGATATACAGAGGGCATAAGTAATACTCAACGATATAACGCTATTGGAAACGGTTGGACTATTGATGTAATCGCCCACCTTTTTAGAAACATCCGACCATCGAATCAAACTAAATTCAGTAAAAAGTTCTGAATACCAAATAAAGATGTTATAGTAGCAGACCCTAATCATAGTATGATTGGCTGGACACTCCCTAATTTCAAAGTGAATAAATGCGCTACTCCCAATTGTCGAGGGATAAAATACTATCACACCAAATACTGTTATCGCTGTTTGTTATCCAACGGGTATGACTTCCGCACAGGAATCATGGTAAAAAAGAAGTAATCTATTCGCATAGTTAATATAGGGTCAGTCCCATAAGAGTAGTGATGACCTCCAACCCGCGCTCCAATCGTATTCGCTCACAAATGGAAACCAACGAATTCATAGATGAGCGTAGCGCAGAAATGGGGGAAACTGCCGAGCAGATGTTTGACAAGGCAGTAAAGGCACAGGGAAAATCCGTAAGAAAGGCTTCTCGGTATGAAGAAAGAGTCCAGCACATAGACCGTTGGATGGGTGATAAAAGGTGGCGACCGAATAAAAATCAGACTATGAGGGATAAACCTCAAATCAGCGTGGAGATTAAAGCCATGAAAAGAATAAGTCGTTCTTCGGATGAACCCCAAAGTGAGTGGTTGTGGGTCGAATTCAAAAATGTTTCAGGCGGTAGTGGCTGGTTGTATGGTGACGCGACCCTTTTAGCAACTGAAGTGGAAGAAGGATTTTATTTGCTTTATCTTAAATCTCTGCGGTCGTGGGCAGAACATAAAGTGAATAGAAAAGAAAAGGTCACTAATCCTAACCACGCTTACTATAAATCATACAGCAGGAGAAACCGAGATGATGAAATGAGTTTGATTAACTTACAAGAGTTTATCGGATGGTATGAACAAGCAAGTGGAAAGCCCGTTTTATTCTTCCCCAAAGTGGAGTTGGAGTAATGAGTAAAAGAGGATTAGTGATAGTGGATGCTTGGGAACAATGCTATCCTGACGATTTGAAAGACCACCCTGAGATGGAAATGGAAATTAAAACCTTCGGCAAGTATCTAAATGAAGTTTGTAAAATAGAAAGAAATAAAGGAACAATCATAATACACGCAGTTAATGATTTTACTAATCGAAAAGGAATTATGAAAGAAATAGAGATTAAGCCTGAAGACATTCTGATGAAAAACGAATCTCGCATGAGATATATGGATGATTTAAGGTGGGGAGGAATAGTTGAAAACTTCACGGAACTGTATTGGTCGGGATTTCATTTTGGAAGGTGCGTCCATGACCAAGCCATCGCCATCTGTGGGAATAAGGCTAACATTGTAATGAATCTTAGTTTAATCTTCCCCACAGATAGTTGGAATGAAATAATTCAGGAAGAACCTACTTTCAATTACTTCATGTGGAGCAGAATGGGGTTTGAAAAAATAGAACTCCCTGATTACACAGATTAAATACTCTTAGTGGAATAAAGGTATGTGGCAGAGGAAGGTTAATATCCTAATGGTCACAAAGTAAAAGGGAGGAAAAACAATGGGAACAAGTTGGATAAAGAGGCACAGGCATGAAACTGATGAAAGAATAGCCACAGATAAAAAGGCTTACAAAGCATGGAAGGCTAAGTTCCTAAATACCAGAGGAAAGGTAAGTGAGGCGAAGATAAGAGATTGGTATAGGGCTTATCAAGCCAATGCCTACCCTCATTGGCCTACATCCAAAGCGTATTTTGCCGAGCACGAAGCATTAGAAGATTGAGGCACATCCAAATAGTTGAAACCTCACATAATGGTGGTGAGTGAATGAATTTTAGTGATGAAAGATTGGGTCTTCTCAATTGGGGTTTAGACCGAGCCAAATGGATTGGTATTGACTTTCATCTTATCGAACCCGAAGACCGTCCTGAATATTTAGATTTAGCCGTTCAAAGATTTGAAGACGCTTTTAACGAATCCCCTCAACATTTAGCGTGGTCAAAAGGGCGAGTAAAGTTTCGGTTGGATAAAGGCAGGACAATGGCCAAGTTAAGAAAATTTGAGAAGGGTGATGAGCGCGGAAGAATATACGCCTTCGTGGATATTAACATGAAGAAAGACCCTGACCGATACGGTGGAATGATGAAGCCCGCATCATGGAAAGCCCCCGAACCTAAAAAGTATATCCGAGCGCACCTTTTCTCACCAGACCCCTTGCGAGGAGCAGGATGGTATGGGCCAGATTACATGGAAGGGGGAGCAAAATCGAATACGGAAAAGGATGCGAGAGATAATTGGTTTAGAGCCATGTATAAATGATTGCACCCCTTTATGTCAATCCATATCCCATTCATCCTCGTTTGAGGGGCGACACTTAGGGTTTTTAGTTCGGTTTAATCAACCACAAACTGAAATAGCAAGACCCCCACCTTTTACTGATTCTATGGTAATGAGAACTAAGATAACAGGTGATGAAAGATTCTTAACCCAAGAAACAGGAGAGTTTTCTCCTGAAGTAGTAAAGAACCTCTTTTTCCCTGAATACATTTACTATCGGAATAAACCTAAAGAATGGCCTTATGGTAAGCCCGACTTTATTCCTTCAGACTACAAAGTGGTCACGATGGATGAATTAGTCGGTTGGGCTGGCACACCAGATAAAGTTAATTTGACGAAACTCGCTAAACTTCCTGAGAATAAAGGTAGGTTTCCTTCGGAATTGCGAAAGATAGCATTAGAACTTGAACCTGCTGATATTGGGGGCAATAGTCTTTTGCCTAATAGGTATCGTGAAGAATACATGAGAAAGTTTAAAGAGAATTTCAAGAAGGCTTTTGTCGGTTCTGGCGAAGGGCGGTCGGTGTATATCTGTAAGCAAGGTGTGGAAATACATCGCGTAGTTGTGGGGGAAGAAGACGAGGGTTTAAGAATTTTAGCGGGAAAGAAAAAGAATTGGGCCAGAGAAGATGGTAAGACTGTCTTCAAAGAAGGCGGGAATACCGACAATAAAATTACTTTAGGAGTCGAGTTGGGGGCTGATATTTATCGCTCTAAAAGAAAAACTCAAGATATACCTTCAACATACAGATACCGTGACCGCGATGGAAACATTCAAACCCACAACTATGTCAAGAGGGGGAGGACTCTTGATGGAGTGTGGTTGAAGGCAAAACCAGATAATCCTTCTGCTTGGGAGCGTGGTGAAAGTAAATGGCAAAAAATGAGAGAAGAAAGAACGGGAGATACAGAGCAAACTTGGTTTGAGAAGCAACACGGATTCGTAGGTCGTAAGTTTATGAATTTGCCCATTAGCAATAAAAGAACCCGCGATAAGTATTTATTCTTAGTTCATAAACATGGTTTAGATAGGTTAGGCATCTTCAATTGGGTGGATTTTTGATTTCCCACACTACGAATTAAAGTAGTCAATCCGCCACATAGGTTTATGGCGGAGTATTCTCGTAAGCAGTTGTTTTTCCGAGATAGCCTAACTGCTTTGGTTGTTTCACTCCTTGTTTTAGTGGCTACTACTCATTACGGCTCTCCAATTCCAGCCCATCTGTTAAAAGACCCTGCTATCCCTTATGATTGTGCTTATTTAGATGGCGAAATAGTGCGTATGGTATCGCCTGAAGACAATGTGACTAATGGGCAGTTTTACGGCGTGGAAGTAAATGTTAGTATGGACTTTGACCCAGATGAAGATGGGGTGGTGGATGCGAACAACACTACTAATTACACAGTTCAATTTGTAGTTTCGGAATTAACTTACAACAGTCTTCAAGTAGGGGATAATTACACAGGTTATACTTGTAAGATGGCCGATATTCGTCAGATGGTCGAGGACGGGGTGCTTACTATTTTTTACGCAAACGATAGCAAATAGTTAATTTTGGACTCCCAATGGTTCATATAGCAGAATTGCTTAATGGTTATTAGAAGGAATAGTGGATTCCTTATGAATGCCAAAGAAATTGTGATACAATGAAAAACAAATCAAACAGAGGAATTAAAAAAATAACGAAGAATGCAATAATGAGCGTATTAGTCGCGTTTTGCCTTGTTATGTCGGCTGGCCTTGTAGCCGCCGATGGTTCTGACCCTCTTGACCCTTCAGATGGTGGAGCAGATTGGGATGGTGATGGTTTAACCAACGCCGAAGAACAAAGTCAAGGAACAGATATGAATAACGCAGATACCGATAATGACGGCTTACCTGATGGGTGGGAAGTCAGTTATGGATTAAACCCCTTATCCGCGAGCGATGCGAATGCCGACCCTGATGGGGATGGCTTAACTAATGCCCAAGAATATTCCGCAGGGACAAACCCTAATGCGGCTGATACAGATGGAGATGGAACTCCTGATGGTCAAGACCCTTATCCCAATGACCCTAATGACGGGTCTATGTCTGATTCGGATGGCGATGGAATACCTGATGCTTACGACCCTGATTACCAAGATGGTGAAGGTTCGGGTGACGGTGGAACAGATGGTGGTGGAGAAGGAGAAGACGGTCAAGGACAAGGACAGGGGCAAGGTCAAGGTCAAGGTCAAGGTCAAGGACAGGGGCAAGGTCAAGGTCAAGGACAGGGGCAAGGTCAAGGTCAAGGTCAAGGTCAAGGACAGGGGCAAGGTCAAGGTCAAGGTCAAGGACAAGGACAGGGGCAAGGTCAAGGTCAAGGTCAAGGG
>MDSV01208243.1_pt1 | contig 17311 bp, 17 predicted proteins | sample 810851 | NCBI WGS metagenome assembly MDSV01 (sample SAMN05326640, study PRJNA326480) | marine metagenome | isolation source: seawater | place: Atlantic Ocean: North East | collected 2012 | reverse complement strand
TACTTTGGGACCTGATGAAAAAATATCAGAAATCTCATTAGCCTTTGCATCAAAAAATGTACGAACTATAAAGGAATTGGGGCGTCTTTTATAGAGATTTCGAAAATTTATTAGTGCATTGGAAATAGTCATTTTAGCCTGTTTGGCATCCGTTGACATAATATCCAATCCCAATCTGTGGTAGTCGTATAGGGCAGTTCTAAATTCACTGTAGGTATTTGATAAAACATTGTCAATCAAAGCCCTTCGGGTTTGGTCTCCACCTTGTGGAGGTTCCCAACCCTTGATATTACTGCGTTGGGAATAATTGGCAATATCTCTGGCCTGTTCATAATAGGCTTGACCGCCATTTAATTCAAAACTATCGGCGTCAATGGCTAAAATCATATAAACATGAAAGGCAATGACAGAAATGAGATTTGACTCAAATTGCTGTGAGTTAAAATTAAGATTTTGATATTCTAAGTAATTGAAATTGAAATCTTTATCATTAAAATTATAAATAGAACTGCTGTAGGAAGAGTTGTAGATTGGTCTAGTAGACTGTACTTGAATGCTGGCCTGAAAAGCATCAGAGCTATAGTTTTGGATGTTAATAAACATGCTGCAGTCTATTCTTTCCTGCGACTTAAATGATTTGTTTGTCCAACGGCTGGTATTTACAAACTCTGAAAGCTGCTTTTCTAGTGTTTTAAAAACTTGAACATTTTCATTTCCAGTTTGTTGGGCATTTACTACCAAATTACAGTTGAGCTCCTGAGCCAAAATTGGTAAAGTGCACAAACCAAAAAATAAAAAAAATAAATCTATTTTACGCATGGTTTCTCTTTATGAGCTCCTCAATAATATCATCTGCAACTTGGTCTTTGGGCTTCAAAGGGTATTCCATTTGACTTAAATCCTTATCAATAATAGTAATTTTATTTGTAGTACCACCAAAACCAGCACCAGAATCTCTCAACGAATTTAGAACAATTAAATCTAAGTTCTTAGATTTAAGTTTTTTTATAGCATTATCTATTTCACAATCTGTTTCCAAAGCAAATCCAACCAAAAATTGATGGGTTTTTATTGCGCCTAATGAAGCTAAAATATCATCTGTTTTTTCCAGTTCTATTAACAACGATTGATCAGTCTTTTTTATTTTTGAAGAGGCCACTTTTTTAGGTCTGTAATCAGCTACCGCTGCCGATAAAATCGCTGCATCTACGGTACTGTAATGAGTGTGTACAGCATCGTACATTTCTTTTGCGCTAATTACAGCAATGGTAGAAACGTTACTACTGTCTGAACTGTAATGAGTTGGGCCAGTGATAAGGACAACCTCCGCTCCTTTTCCAGCGGCACTGTTGGCAAGCTCTACCCCCATTTTACCAGAAGAATGATTACCAATAAAGCGAACCGGATCAATTGCTTCATGAGTTGGACCTGCTGTGATTAATATTTTTTTTCCATAAAGTGGTAAACTTTCCAAAATATGGGCTTCAACTGTTTCAATAATTGTCTCAGGCTCGGCCATGCGACCCATTCCGACAAGACCACTTGCTAATTCACCATAGGTAGAGGGAATCAAAATGTTCCCATAAGATTGTAGTGTTTTAAGTGCTACTTGAGTACTAGGGTGTTTGTGCATATCAAGATCCATTGCAGGTGCAAAAAATACGGGGCATTTTGCAGACAGATATGAGGCAATCAAAAAATTATCACTTTTACCACTAACCATTTTAGAAAGGGTGTTGGCGGTTACTGGCGCAATAATAAATAAATCGGCCCAAAGTCCAATTTCAACATGATTGTTCCAAAGCGCATTTTCATCGTCTTTATCTGTAAATTCAGAGATTACTGGGTGATTAGAAAGAGTTGAGAGCGTCAAGGGTGTTACAAAATCTTTAGCAGCAGTTGTCATGACCACACGAACCTCAGCACCAGCTTTGATTAAAAGACGTATTAAAAACGTAGTTTTATATGCGGCGATACCAGCTGTAACGCCAAGGACAATATGTTTACCACGCAAAATGGACATGGCATTTGGCTTAAAACGCTTCTTCGGAATTGTTTCTGTGGTATATCTTACCATCTAACCACTCTTGAACTGCTAAAGCATGTGGCTTTGGCAAACGCTCATAAAACTTGGAAACTTCAATTTGTTCTTTATTTTCAAAGACCTCCTCAAGGCTATCATTGTAAGTAGCAAACTCCTCAAGTTTGTCAATGAGTTCCTTTCGAATATCTGTATTGATCTGTTCTGCTCTTTTGGATATAGCAGAAATCGCCTCGTATATGTTTTCTGTTGCAGAATCAATCTCATTGCGATTGTATGTTACTGAACTCAGTGGTGCTTTTGCTTTTTTTAAATCCATAATGATTAGCTTTTAGTTGTAAAATTATTTTTAATATTTTGGAGTTCCTCACGCATTTGACTACTCAAAGAGAGGTACTTTGTTTCGGGGAAAGAACGCATTAAACTCCTGTAATACTTTAAGGCCTTATCAGTTCGTTCTTCTTGTTTCCACTCAACACTATTGACCGCTAACTTATAGGCGGAATCAAACTTATAAAACAGGGCGTCTTCCCGAAAAACTGAGCCTGGAAAATTATCAAGGAAATTATTAAAAGCTGTAATCGCAGAATTGTAATCTCGATGGTATGGGCCCGTCCTGTTATAGTGTAAGGCAATTTCATATGCTTTTTTCTCCAATTTTAAATCCAGTTCTTGAATCAAGGCATTGGCCTGATCAAAAAACTTGGAGTCTGGAAAACGGTTTATAAATTCTTGAAGTTTCTCTAATGCGTCAGACGTTTCGGTTTGATCTCTAGAAAAAATTGGAGATAAATAGTAATAGCTTTTAGCTCCTAAAAATGCCATTTCATCTAAGCGTTCACTCTCAGGATAAGACTCTACAAATTGTTCCATTTTATAATTGGCAGTATAGTAGTCCTGCGTTTCGTAAAATGCCTTACCATGCATGTACATTAATTTTTCGGCCTGTGGCTTACCGCGATATTTTGGAACAATTTGCAAAAACAATCGATTTGCCTTTTCATAATTTCCATTATCAAATAATTCCGTTCCCATTTTAAATTTATCAGCGATGTCCTCATTCTTTAAGACGCGTTGAAATTCACTACAAGAAGACAGCGAAATCACAAGAATTAATGTAAATGTAAATTTTCTCATATGCTTTATAAAACGGGAAGCAAAAATACATTTTTTAAACGGATAATAAAAACTATGTGGGGACTCATGAGTTTGAAGATTGTTTCAGAGCTTTAAGCGCTTGGCTGATTTTTAATTTTAATTTGTCACTGGCAGTAACAAGCGGCAATCTAACAATGTCATTGCACAAACCCAAATGTTGTAAAACGGCTTTAATTCCAGCAGGGTTATTTTCTTCAAAAATCAGATTAATGAGTGGCATAAGCCGTTTTTCGATGTTCTTTGCCTGTTGAGTTTGAGATTTCAAGCCTTTGTGAATCATCTCAGAAAACTCTTTAACTAAAGCTTGTCCAATAACCGAAATGACACCTGAACCACCTTTAAGTATGACGTCCAATACCAAATCGTCGTCTCCAGAAATTATCAAAAATTCAGAAGGTTTGTTTTGTAAGAGTGCTAAGTACTGCTCTGGATTGTTACCCGCTTCTTTAATAGCGATTATATTTTCAAAATCTTCAGCCAGTCTCAAAGTTGTTTCAGGGTGCATATTCTTAGAAGTTCGTCCGGGAACATTATACAAAATCACAGGAATTGAACAGTTCTCTGCAATGCATTTAAAATGTTGATAAATACCCTCTTGAGTGGGCTTACTGTAATATGGAGAAACAGACAAAACAGCAACAAAGGGGGATAGGTCTGTACTGTTGATTTCTTCTACTACCGCAGCGGTATTGTTACCACCAATACCAATAACCAATGGTAATCGACCAGCATTGGTATTGATAACAGTTTTAACAATATTTTTTTTTTCTTGTTTTGTAATGGTAACACTCTCACCAGTAGTGCCACTGATGACCAAATAGTCCGTTCCATTTTGGATGTTAAACTCTACAATTTCTACCAATGCTTGGTGGTCTACACTACCGTCTTTTTTAAAAGGTGTAACAAGTGCCACGCCCATACCAATTAATGCGTTCATCTAAATTTTATTTAGGGTTTTTAAGTATTTAACAAGTTCGGTTTTGAAGGTATCAATATCCTTAGGCTCAACATCTAAAATTATATCGTGCAGGCGGTTATCTTCTGATGACAATCCAACTTTTAAATTGGCCTTGGACATAGCCGTTACTATGTTCAACTCATAATTGTTAGGCTTATAATAACTGAGCAACAAGTCAAATGGATAATTTATAAATTCATTGACTTCAGCATTTTTACAATGACCCAGCCAATCAAAATTTTCTTTGCTGTAAAAAGCATCCCAACTGTTAGGGTGAGCTTTATCAGAATCAATTAAAGCAATAAATCTAAGCCTGTTTATGCTGAGACCTAAATCGGTAAACATCAATTTAAAAAAATCATAATCTTGGAAGTTGCCGTAGTCAAATATAATACCAACAGAAGCAACCTTTCCATCTTTAAAGTCTTTAACTCTGGTCTTTAAAACAGTGGTCAAGAATTTTTGAGATGATTTCGTTTTGATTCGTTTAAAAAACATGTACCTTTAGTCTTATACAAAGTTAATATAAATGACCCTTAAATTCATTAAATTCACAGCGCTAATTTTAGTGTTTTTATCATGTCATCAACCAAATCCAACCAATAAAGCCAATTACCAACAGATTTCGGTAGATTCATTGTTGGAAGAAAACTCAGAAATTGAGAGTTTTATAATGCCTTATAAACAACAGCTTGAAAAATCTGTCAGTGAAATTTTATGTTTTTCTTTAAATACCCACACAAAAAAACAAGGTTTACTCAACACTGCAATTGGAAATATGATGGCAGATGCTGTTTTTGAATTAAGTGCACCAATCTTAAAAAAACAATACAATCTGGATTTGGACATGGTATTGCTCAACCATGGCGGTATTCGTTCTGACCTACCTAGTGGTCCGATAAGAATTGAAACTGCATTTAATATTATGCCATTTGAAAATAAAGTTGTGGTGGCCAAAATGCGGGGTTCTGCCGTTATGGATATGGTAGATTATTTGATAAAGGATAAGCGGGCACATCCCATTTCGGGGATTGAACTTCAAATTACCAAAGATGGTAAGCTTGAAAAGCTGCGCATCCAAAACAAATTATTAAATCCAAAAAAAAATTATAAAGTTGCAACCAGCGATTACCTTTTTAATGGAGGGGATCGAATGGACTTTTTTAAAAAGAGTGATACGTTGTTCAGATTGGATTATAAAATTAGAAATTTATTGATTGATTATTTCAGCAAAAAAGACACCTTAAACCCAAAGCGTGATGAGCGTTTTATATATGTAAACTAACTTTGAAAAGACGGACATTTATAAACAAAACCGCCGCTTCTACAGCTTTGATGACTGTTGGTGGTTTGGCGCTTTGTTGCGCGGAGCACAAATCGATAAAAATCAGTATTTTACACACCAATGATGTGCACAGCCACATTTTCCCCTTTGGGCCCAACCAAGGAAAAAAATCTCTTAAAGGCGGAATCGCCCGCAGAGCATCACTGATTAAAAAACTCAGAGCAGAAAACCCCAATACACTTTTATTGGATGCGGGTGATATTTTTCAAGGAACACCCTACTTTAACTATTTTGGAGGCGAGTTAGAATTTAAACTAATGAGCATGCTGGGCTATGATGCTGCCACTATTGGTAATCACGACTTCGACAATGGTATTGAGGGATTATATACCCAACTACCCAATGCAAAGTTTAATTTTCTCTCCGCTAATTACGATTTCAAAAACACTCTAATGCAAGGCCTTGTAAGCCCATATAAAACCTTTGAAAAAAGTGGTCTAAAAATTGGTGTTTTTGGCTTGGGAATTGAACTGCAAGGTTTGGTCAGTGCCGATGCATACAAAGAAACTAAATACCTAGACCCAATAGAAATGGCCCAAGACATGAGTCGAATTTTAAAGACCGAAGAAGCATGTGACCTTGTCATATGCCTCTCACATTTGGGGTATTCTTATGAAAATCCACATAAAATATCTGATTTAAAACTTGCAAAGTCTACCGAAAATATTGATTTAATTATCGGAGGTCACACCCACACTTTTTTAAACGAGCCTAAGGAAGTCATCAATTCAGCTGGAAAAACAGTATTAGTAAATCAAGTTGGCTGCTATGGTCTTTTCCTGGGAAAAGTAGATTTTTATTTTAACACTTCATCAAATCGTGTAAAAAGTCAATTGTTGTCAATTTAAATTTTGCCTAAAAATTCTTGTTCATTGATAATGGGAATCCCCAAAGATTCAGCTTTTCGACGTTTACTTGGCCCCATATTAGTGCCGGCAACTAGATAGGAAGTTTTGGCCGAAATGGAACTTACCACTTTACCTCCATTTGTTTCAATAAGATTTTTAAGTTCACTTCGGCTGACTTTTTCAAAAACTCCAGAAATAACAATGCGATCTCCAGCTAAAACGATAGTTTGATTGGCCATAGCTTGTTCGGATAGTTCTAACTGTACACCATATCCATATAGTCGTGACACCAAACGAATGCAATGCTGATTGCGAAAAAATCCATGGACACTTTCAGCTATTCTTATACCAATTTCATCAATCGATTCTAATTCCTCAACAGTGGCTTCAGATAAAGCATTGACATTTTTGTAGTGTTTGGCTAAGGTTTTAGCAACAGTTTCACCCACAAAGCGAATGCCCAATCCAAAAAGTACACGCTCAAAAGAAATTTGCTTGGAGGCTTGAATTCCTTTAATTAAATTTTCAGCACTTTTTTGTGCCATGCGTTCCAATGGCAACACATCTTCAATTTTAAGTTTATACAAGTCAGCTGAATCGTTTATGAGTCCAGCTTTGACCAAAAGCACTACCGTTTCTCCACCTAATCCTTCAATATCTAGCGCTTTTCTTGAAATATAATGTTGGATACGACCTGTTATTTGTGGTGGACAGTCCATTGAATTGGGGCAATAATGCTGGGCCTCACCAGTTTTTCTTACTAAAGTTGTTTGACATTCAGGACATTCTGATATGTAGTTTGTTACATTGGTATTTGAAGTTCTTTTTGACAAATCAACACCAATAATCTTAGGAATAATTTCACCTCCTTTTTCTACAAATACTGTATCGCCAACGCGTACATCTAATTTTAGGATTTGGTCAGCGTTATGTAGTGAGGCACGCTTGACCACAGTACCTGCAAGGGCAACAGCCTCTAAGTTTGCAACAGGTGTAATTGCACCAGTTCTCCCCACCTGATATGATATATAATTTAATTTTGTTGAAACTTGCTCCGCTTTAAATTTATAGGCCATGGCCCAACGAGGCGCTTTGGCTGTATAGCCCAATTCAGCTTGTTGGTAAAGGTTGTTGACTTTTATCACTATGCCATCAATTTCATAAGGTAACTTGTGACGGGCTTTGTCCCAATAATCAACAAACTTCAAAACCGCATCAATAGAATCAACACATTGAGCCTCATTGGGGACTTTAAAACCCCAAGAACGGGCTTTTATAAGATTGTCAAATTGCGAACTGATTCCTGTATTTTCGCCTAAAACACTGTACAAGAAACATTCTAAAGGCCGCTTGGCCACCTCGCTACTGTCTTGTAGCTTTAAGCTTCCTGAAGCGGTATTTCTAGGGTTTTTATAAGGCTCATCCCCAATGGCAATTCGGTCTTTATTCATAGCTTCAAATCCTTTGTAGGGTAAAATAATTTCACCCCGTATTTCAAAAACTTTTGGGAAATCACCTCGAAGTTTTAAGGGGACGGATCTGATAGTTTTAACATTGGCTGTGACATCATCTCCTTGGGTACCATCCCCTCTTGTAAGCGCTTGAAAAAGCAAACCCTTTTTATAGGTAATACTGATAGAGACACCATCATATTTCAGTTCGCAAGTGTAATTTATGGGGCCATCTACTAATTTTTTGATGCGGTTTTCCCAATCAAATAAATCAATTTTAGAATAGGAATTATCCAATGAGTACATCCGATGGGGGTGTACAACGGTCTTAAAGTTTTTTGTAACTGCTCCCCCTACCCTTAAGCTTGGTGAGTTTGAATCATAAAGTTCCGGGTATTGGGATTCTAAAATTTGAAGTTGTTTTAACTTCATATCAAAATCAAAGTCGGATATAACGGGCTTATCCAACACATAATAATTATAATTGTGTTGCCTTAATTCACTGCGAAGTTGAATAATTAATTCTCTGTCTGACATTTTCTAAAAATCCCTATTTAAGCGACCACTAAAATACTAAATTCAGTCAAAAAAAGCTCAGATATATAGCTTAAATACAGCTTATTTTTTTTGAATTTTTAGTAGGCGATCCTTACCAAAAGTGTCTTTTAGTAACGTTGTATTTTGGAATTCTGAAGACTTGAATAGTTTTTGGGTGTCCTTACCAAATGCGGCATTAATTTCTAAATAACAAAACCCTTTTGGTTGTAAATTTTTTATCAAAATATTCTTGATAGCGCTGTAAAAAACCAAAGGTGAATCGTCTGCAACAAACAAAGCCAAATGAGGCTCATAAGCCAATACATTTTTGGCCATCAAAGATTGCTCTTTTTTACACACATAGGGTGGGTTTGAAACAATGATGTCAAAGTATTGATCCGGAAACTCCCAATTTAAAAGGTCTGCCTCCATCAATGTGATGTCAACAGCATTGCGTTTGGCATTGATTTGCGCCACTTCTAAGGCATCGGGACTTTTATCAACTGCAAAAACTCTGGCTTTGGGAAGGGCTTTAGCCAGAGCAATTGCAATACAACCAGAACCAGTCCCCAAATCCAAAATAATGGGGACTGAATCAGCTGGGAAATCCTCTAAAACCAAGGCTACCAACTCTTGTGTTTCAAGTCTTGGAATCAACACTGAAGGATTTACTAAAAATTCCGCACCAAAAAAATGAGCCTTACCTAAAATATACTGAATGGGCTCATGATTCTTCAATCGATTTAATGTAGATTTGAAAAAATTGAAAGTTGAAATTGATACAGCAGTTTCATAGTTCAAAACCAAATCATGGGGTTTTAATCCCATATGAGCCTCGCATATCATTTGAAAAAGAACCTGCCGCTCAGCCAAAGGATAAACTTGTAATTCATTGTTAAAGTGTGTTTTTAGTGCTTTGAGCTTCATTGTAATTGTCTTCTCTTTTGATTTTTCTGATTAGGAATTCTGACATCCTATATATTAATGTTATTTTTGTAAATCGAATATACATATATATAATAAAGAAATAAAAAACCGATATCAACTCGCACTCTCAGTATATCAAACGCTGCATAGAAATTGCCAAAAAAGGATTGGGCACAACGGCACCAAACCCTATGGTAGGTTGTGTAATTGTGGTAAACTCCCAAATTATTGGGGAAGGTTATACCAGCACTTATGGCGGACCGCATGCCGAGGTGAATGCTATTAGGTCTGTCAAAGATCTTAATTTGTTAAAAAAAGCAACACTCTATGTTACTCTTGAGCCCTGCAGCCACCACGGCAAAACACCGCCTTGCAGTGATTTAATTTTAAAGTATAAAATTCCTAAGGTAGTGATTGGGTGTATAGACCCTCATAAAAAAGTAAGTGGTAAAGGAATCGAAAGGCTCAGAGCACATGGTTGTGAGGTTCTGGTGGGTACTGAAGAAGCCCTTTGTAGGAAACATCACAAACGTTTTTTAACTTATCACACAAAAAAAAGACCCTACATCATACTAAAATGGGCAGAGACAAAAAATGGATTCGTCGCCCCTTTTGAAAAAAATGAAAAGCGACCATTTTGGATTAGTGGGAAATTGTCACGCCAATTGGTCCATCAGTGGCGCGCTGAAGAACAAGCTGTTTTGGTAGGTGCAAATACAGTTATTCAGGACAATCCAAGGCTGACTACAAGACATGTAAATGGAAAGAATCCAACTCGAGTTGTGCTGACCAAGAGTGATAATCTATCTAAAAAATATGCAATTTTTAACAAAGATGCAGAAACCATTACAATAAACATTAAAAGTTTAAAGCCAAACAGCCCGCTTGTAAATCAAATATGCAACGAATTATACAACAAAAAAATAACCTCTTTAATTGTTGAGGGCGGTCCAAAAACAATTCAACTTTTTATTGATGAGAACTTATGGGACGAAGCCAGAATTTTTAAGGCAAGTCAAGCCATGAAGGATGGGATTAAAGCCCCTAAGTTATTGACAAATAATGAGACTGCAATGGTGCTGGGAAATGATCAACTTTATTTTTCTTTCAACGAATTTGACTAAAAGCAGTCTTAAAATTAAGTATTAAAAAATCTGCTTAAATGGCCTTTACAATAAGCTGCAATATTTAGCTTTAAAATTTGAACGATTAATTTTGCAGTTTGTCTAAAAATTTTTGGGGACATCGGATTGGTAATCGAGTTTTTGAATCCATAAAAACCAACTTTGAATAGGCCGTTGTTATCATTTCTCCCTCCGAATTATGAATCTTATAATTAAACTCTATTGATGCTTTTGGAAGTTTTACTAATGATGTTTTTATCATTAAAATATCATGATAAAAAGCTGGTTTACAGTAGTTTATATTTAAAACTACAACTGGAAGCATGATGCCTTTTTGTTCCATATCTTTATAACAAATTCCCAAGGACTCCAGCCAGTCGATTCGAGCAATTTCTAAATATTGTGGATAATTTCCGTGGTATACAAACCCCATTTGGTCGGTTTCACCGTAGCGAACTTTAACTTCTGATGTGTGGCTAAACATAAAAAAAAGTATATATTTAGACAAGTTAAAAAACTAATCTAAAAAAAATAAAAATTCGCATAATTTTAATTTTTTTTTTTGAAATTTTGTTCACATATTTGTGAAGTTATAAATTACTTTGCTCTACCCCCAAGTTTGTGATTTTTAACGACGAGCTAACTAAATTTTTTACCAAAAATGAATAATACTGCGGATTCGGTATGGAGAAACTGTCTCTCCTTTATCAAGGACAACATTCAGCCGCAGGCATTCAAAACTTGGTTTGAGCCCATTCAAGCAATTAAACTAACCGATTATTCCCTAAGCATTCAAGTCCCAAGTAAATTTTTCTATGAGTGGTTAGAAGAGCACTATGTGAAAATTTTAAAGGTTGCCCTTACAAAGGAACTTGGTGGAGATGCCAAGTTGGTCTACATCATCAAAATGGAAAACACTTACGGTAACAAACAGCCTTTTACCGAAAAAATTCCAAGCAGCAACAGATCTGCGATTAAATCTCAGCAAGCTGACATTCCGCTTAAAAATAAAAATCCTGAATTAAAAAATCCGTTTGTGATTCCTGGCATTAGAAATGTCCAAATTGAATCACAACTAAACCCTATCTACAGCTTTGAAAACTTTTTAGAAGGGGATTCCAATAGATTAGCTAGAAATGCTGGCATCGCCGTGGCCAACAAGCCTGGTGGTACCTCATTTAACCCGCTCTTGATTTTTGGCGGAGTTGGCCTTGGTAAAACACACTTAGCCCATGCTATCGGCGTTGATATCAAAGATAAATATCCCGAAAAGACTGTACTGTATATCTCGGCTGAAAAGTTCACCCAACAATATATTGAATCTGTAAAAAAGAACAATCGAAATGATTTTATTCATTTTTATCAAATCATTGACGTTTTAATCATAGATGATGTTCAATTTCTGTCAGGAAAATCAGGAACACAAGATGTATTTTTTCACATTTTTAACCACTTACACCAAAATGGCAGACAAGTGATTTTAACCAGTGACAAGGCACCTGTTGACATGCAAGATATTGAACAACGATTACTCTCAAGGTTTAAATGGGGACTGTCAGCCGAACTTCAAAGACCAGATTTTGAAACACGCGTATCTATTGTCAAAAACAAACTCTACCGCGATGGTGTTCAGATGTCAAACGATGTGATTGAGTATGTCGCCAAGAATATCAAAACCAACGTAAGAGAGCTAGAAGGTGCAATCATTTCTCTGATCGCACAATCCTCTTTCAATAAAAAAGAAATTACATTGGGTCTGGCAAAAGAAATTGTCGAAAAATTTGTCAAAAATACAAAGCGAGAAGTTTCTATCGACTACATCCAAAAAGTCGTATCGGATTATTTCCAAATGGATGTTGATACACTTCAGTCAAAAACGAGAAAACGCCACATTGTTCAAGCGCGACAATTGGCTATGTTTTTTGCTAAAAAGTTTACCAAGGCTTCACTAGCCAGTATTGGTTCTCAAATTGGGCAGCGCGATCACGCCACTGTTTTGCATGCCTGTAAAACTGTAGACAACCTCTCCTCTACTGATAAACAGTTTAGAAAATACGTTGAAGATTTGACCAAAAAACTGTCTGTATAAATTAGAATCATGAAAAAGATTCTGATGGTTTGCTTGGGAAATATATGCCGCTCTCCATTGGCGGAAGGTATTCTTAAATCTAAATTACCCAAAACACATTTTTTTGTTGACTCTGCCGGAACCAGTAGATTTCACAATGGGAGCCCTCCAGACCCACGCTCGATAAAAGTGGCTCAAAAAAATGGTTTGAAAATTGAAAACCAAAAATCGCGTCCATTCAGAGGCTATGATTTTCAAAGTTTTGATTTGATTTATGTCATGGACAACTCAAATAAAAGAAATGTTTTAAAATTTGCAGAAAATGAGATAGATCGCCAAAAAGTTAAACTCATTTTAGAACATCCCGGATCAAAAATCAAAGAACTTCCCGACCCCTATTTCGGTGGCGATAAAGGATTTGAATTCGTTTTTAAACTCTTAGATACTGCCTGTGATTACCATAGTCAACAATTAATTAGAGCCTTATGATTGGAAATCTCTACCTAATTCCAAATACTTTGGGAGAAGTTGCACTGCTTGAAGTACTGCCCATTGCTGTCAAAAAAAAGATTGAAGTCATTGATATTTATATTGTGGAAAGTGAAAAATCAGCTCGCCGCTTTATAAAGACTATTTGTCCCAATAAATCCCAAGAAAAAATCAAACTCTTCATTCTGAATAAATTTGCTGAAAACTTGGAAATATCAAACTATTTAAACCCCTGCTTAGAACACGGTAAACCTATTGGGTTGATATCGGATGCAGGTTGTCCAGCGGTAGCAGATCCTGGCTCAGAAGTTGTGCGCTTAGCACATGAAAGAAACATTAAAGTAGTTCCAATTGTTGGACCATCTTCAGTTTTACTGGCCATTATGGCCTCAGGGATGAATGGACAAAATTTCGCCTTTAATGGCTATTTACCTATTGATAAAAAAGAAAGAAAGGCTAAGTTAAAACAATTGGAAAAACTATCTTTTAATATAAAACAAGCACAAGCTTTTATTGAAACACCCTATAGAAATCAGAAACTCTTGGAAAATCTTTGTCGTGTTTTACATCCCAATACTAGGATTTGTGTGGCTTGTGATCTAACGCTCTCATCTGAATACATAAGAACACTATATGCTGCAGAATGGCTCAAAAATAAAGTTAATCTGCACAAACGCCCTACAATATTTGTCATCCAAAAAGATTAAAGTAAATCTACCTTTGGGCGTCTCTCGGCTGTGACTGTACTGGTGTCAAAAGCTGAAAATTGACGGATGTAGGAATTGATGTTAGTCCCATAGGCATCTTTAAAATCGATGGCTCCATTACTTCTTAAATAACGTTTGACACTTCCAGGACCCGCCAAATGTGCAGCAGCTAATATTCCTGATTCAGTTACACAGGTGCCTTTGATATTATGTCCAACAAAGCGTCTGATATCACGTCTTAATATCCATTTATTGCGCTTAAGGTTCGCAATAAAAACTTTTTCTTGCAGTTCTGCGCAGTCTAAAAAATCTGATGAACTATAAACCCCTAAAATTTCAAGTGTTGAAGCACCAAATTGAAATTTACCTAAATAACCTAGAGTATTGACCACATGGTAGCGACCCCTAGACTCCTTAAATGCTAAAGCCTCTTTAAAACCAACAAAAGATTGGTCTAATAAGATATAATTGACATGCTCATAGGGATGAAAATCATTTGGGATTGATGGGGTTGGTTGGTTGTAAATCAAAATATCCGAATGGTTGTTGGTTGCCATCGAAAAATTGAGGAAGCTAAGGGATGTAAAACCATACAATAGAAAACTCAGCAAAACAACTGAAAGACGTAAGTTTTTAAGAACGACTGTTCTCATATATTCTAAATTTTACCATTACAAAAAAAAATTTGGTGCAAATATACGTCATATTTTAATATACTAACAATTAGCGATTTTGCCTATTTTCGAATCCCTTGGTTGTTCAAGTATTTGTGATAGCGACGTGCATTGTTTTTATGCAAGCTTAGAGTTTTGGCAAAACGATGGAATCCTGGCTTGTCTGGGTCTGCTGCAAAGTAAAAATAGGAATGCTTTTCACAATTTAAAACTGCATCTATTGTTGATAAATCCGGCATGGCAATAAGACCTGGTGGAAGCCCTGTATTTTTGTAGGTATTATAAGGGGAGTTAATTTTTTTGTGTTTATTTAAAAGCCGCTTAATGACGGTGTTCTTGTAGGCTTTTATTTGATATGCCGCAAATTTAAGGGTAGGATCTGCTTGGAGTGCCCAATTATTTTTTAAGCGATTGATATACACCCCAGCAATTCTAGGTTGTTCTTGGATCTGTTTTGATTCCTCTTGAACTATTGCTGCTAAAATAGACACTTGGATTGGACTCAGACCTAAATCTTTGGCTTTGGATTTGCGCTTGGAATCCCAGAATCTATTGTATTCTTTTTGAAGCTTTGAACGGAACTTGATTGCTGTTGTATTCCAAAAAAAATCGTAACTATTTGGCAGATACATGGCCAATGCTGTCTCTGACGTAAATCCATTAGACCTTAAAAAAACAGAATCTTTAAACGCGGTTATCAAACTAAGGCTGTCTGCTTCAATTTGACTGGAAACTCTTTGGGCAAGTACTTCCAAATTTTGTTGGTTGTTAAACGCTACAATCACTGTCAAATTTTGACTTCTCAAAGAATTGATAATGTCGTTGTTGGTCATGCCTTTGGAAATACGATAACGTCCCGGTTTTACATTTTTGGTGTATTTTTTTTGCTGGGCAAGCAGATCAAATTTTTCAATATCCAATAGAAGCGGTTCTAAATCTGAGCGAACTTCAGAATAGGATGCGCCGCTGCGGATAAACACAAATGCCTCAATAGAGTTAAAAGCCGTGTTTGGAACCAACATAATGCTGTATATGTAATATGAAAAACAAGCAATGCAGACCAAACTAAGCATGACAACAGCGATTGCTATTTTTTTTAAATTCATTTGTTGTATTTAAGTAAGGTTTTCTATTATCCCTTCAAAAACATAGTTTACAGATCCAGAAAGCCAAACATTCACATAGGTAGAATTCTCAGCTTTGAAACGAACTTCCAAATCTCCACCTTTTGTTTGTAAATTAATTCGTTGTTTAACTGTTTTTTTTGAGGCGTGCATGGCAATAGCAACGGCTGTAACTCCAGTGCCACAGGAGAGTGTTTCACCCTCTACGCCTCGCTCATAAGTACGAACGGCAAAACGTTCTGGGCTAAGCGCTGTGACAAAATTAACATTGATACCTTCTTTTTCAAATATAGGACTGTTTCTTATCTGTGATCCTTCAATTTGCATATTTATGACACTCAAATCTGAACGCATTGAAACATAGTGCGGAGAGCCTGTATCAATTACAAAACCACCATCAAGCTTTGATATTTTTATGACATCTCGCATTTTTATTGAAACTTCACTACCATGAATTGTCGCTTTGTGAGGCCCATCAATAGCTATGAAGTTAGTATTATCTTGGATCATTTCTAGGCGCTTTGCCAAGGCTACAATACATCGTCCGCCATTTCCACACATGCTACTTTGATTTCCATCGGCGTTATAGTAAATCATTTTAAAGTCATAATCGGCAGTAGTTTCCAACAGAATTAAACCATCAGCACCAATGCCAAAACGGCGGTCGCAAAGCTTTGCAATGAGTTTGGTATCATTTTTGTAAAAATTTTGTAAGCGATTATCAATGATTATAAAGTCATTGCCTGTGGCTTGATATTTGAAAAATTTAATTGACATCTGCTATGCAAATATAGGAATATTTACACGGAAGCATCAGCTGTAAAATATCGCTTAATTTTTAATAAATCAGTCAATTAAAATTAATTTTATAAATTTGAAATAAACATCATGATTATGAAAAAATTTCTCTCTTTTGTGGGCGTATCCGCTCTTGGTGGAGCTTTGACGCTATTCGCCTTCACCCAATGGTTTGAACCCAAATTCATAAGCGAAGATAATAAGGCCAAAAAATCCCCAATTATGCTTCCTGTAAACTACCTACCAAATAGCGATGGAGGTAGCAATGTTGATTTTACATTGGCTGCTGAAAAAACACTACATGCAGTAGTGCACGTTAAAAATACAACCATGAGCAAGGGTTATACCAGTTTTGAAGATTTGTTTTTTGGACGCCCTCAAGGCCGTGCTCAAGTCGGTACTGGCTCCGGCGTAATTATTGCTCCAGATGGCTATATTGTAACCAACAATCATGTTATTCAAGGTGCACAATCCATTGAGGTAACTACCAACGATAATAAAACTTATAGTGCTGAACTAATAGGCGCTGATCCAACAACAGATATTGCTTTGCTTAAAATTAATGGGGATGAAGATTTTGACTATACAACCTTTGGAGACAGCAATACTACAAAAGTTGGAGAATGGGTCCTAGCGGTTGGGAATCCTTTTAATCTTAATTCCACGGTTACTGCCGGAATCATCAGTGCAAAATCAAGAGATCTTACAGGAAGAAACACCCAATCTTTTATACAAACGGATGCTGCTGTAAATCCAGGAAATTCAGGGGGAGCATTGGTTAATATTTATGGGGATTTAATTGGCATCAATACCGCCATTTCTTCTCAGACAGGATCCTATATTGGTTATTCTTTTGCAGTGCCCAGCAATATTGCACGAAAAGTTATAGAAGATATACTTGAGTATGGCAATGTACAAAATGGTATTTTAGGGGTCATAGGCCAGGAACTGAATAGTGAAATTTCAGAAAAACTTGGAGTGAATGATACAGAAGGATTTTACGTAAATGATGTTCAAGAACAAAGTGGGGCAGATATATCTGGAATTAAAAAGGGTGACATT
>MDSV01126752.1_pt1 | contig 17311 bp, 11 predicted proteins | sample 810851 | NCBI WGS metagenome assembly MDSV01 (sample SAMN05326640, study PRJNA326480) | marine metagenome | isolation source: seawater | place: Atlantic Ocean: North East | collected 2012 | reverse complement strand
CGGAGTTGAAAAATATGAGCGAAGATATGAAGATAACAAAAAATGAGTTAAACGAATGCGATGATTGCGGTAGCAAGAATCTAGAACGAGTCCCACAAAAAGGTGAAGTGTGGTGCAACGATTGTGGCCTAGTACACAACAACCAGGAAACCGATGCCAAGGACAACGGGGCTCTTTTGTTTGGTGAAGCAGCTCACTACCATGCTGTTCGAAACGATGCAGACCGAAACAGAAACTTGGGCGGAACAGGTCCTAAAATGCGTTACGGGTCTCGAGGTGTAAACAATCCGAGCAAATACTACCTTTTGGAGAAAATGGACCGTAGTTCTGTTCGAAACCCTCACCCATTCGCCAAGCGCGTTAAGCGAAATATCGAGAAACTGTATGGTCGACATGCCCTCCACATCTTGGAGTTCTTGGTCGAGATGTCATGCAAGCCACTCACTGCTGAACAGGAAGCTGTCCGAAAGAAGCAGAGTAAGTCTATGGCTAAGCGACTTGGAATGCCAAAGCAATCCATCTGTCGAAAGGTGAAAGGAATCAAGGGTTCCTCAGAAGAGCAAAACGCAGTCATCATTGCTGCAGCAATCGTTGAACTTGCAGGTGAGATGGGGCTTATGCCCAAATTTGACCGACGTGCTACCATGGAGCAAGCAGGCATTAGCCCAAAGCAAATCATGAATGCACGCATTCGAATTCTTAGCCACTGGAAGGCCAAAGTCACAATGGGGTGGGAAAAGTTGCCTAAGCGCAAAAACGCCGACGACCGAAGAGAAGATGCCATTGACCAAGCAATCTGGCACATCCTCGAAGGACTAGAAGTTCACTTCAGCGCCGAAGAATTGGAACTCTTGAGTTACGAGACTGAGGCCCGTCTAAGTCTACTCAATGAAGGCACCAGCAAAGCTCTATCAATCAATGTCGAGGCTCGAATGATTGTTTGCGTCACCATGTATGCAAGCATGAATTACTTCGGGTGGCAGTCCGGAGCAGCCGACCTTTTGGCAGACGTCTTTGGCCTAACCAGCAGCGGCATTCGTTCCCGATACGACGCATTGGTGAAGGAATCCGAAGCAGGAGTATTCCACGACAACGGAGCATTTGATGTTTCAAATGCATGCTACGACCCAACAAGTGAGATTCACAAAAAGAATGCTTTGATATCCAAACAGCGTCTCGCCAAGATATGCGCAAAGCAATCCTCCTGATTGGGATCTTAATGTTGACAAGCGTTGGGCCGGCCACAACCGTGGCCGCTCCGGCAACTCAAACCGAAGTTGGCTTACTTATTGGAGGTCAATGGGCATATGCAAACAGCACTGGCAACTCCACGCTTAATTTGAGTGATTTGCCACCAGTTGTAGAGGTCTACACTGCGACATGGTGCTCAAACTGTGTTGACGTTGAGCATGCTCTTGATGCTATCGAAAATGATTCCGGCATTCAACAGTACCACATACATCGGGCAATCAATGAAATCCAAGACCCTCTTGGGAGTATTGAAGTTGACCAAAGATTCCACGACAGGTACGGTGTTTTCGCACCACCCGTGGTGATATTTAACGGTACAATCATCAAGCCAGGAAGCGTCACGAGTTCAGAATCTCTAGAGGTTGAATTTACCCAGCACGCACAAGAATCACTTGAACATGCAGGAGATTCTCTGTTTGTATGGTCACCTACATCCAACACATCTGGTACAGTAGAATGGGCCTTGAACATTGAGAGTTTAACAGCACCGAACGGAAGTTCGATAGTTGCCCAAGCATGGATTGTTGAAAAGTCGGCAAACTTCGAAGAGGGAACAAATGGCTTAGAGGATTACCCTCATGTGGTTCGCGGAATCCTTGAACTTGGGCAGTTGGATGTTAATGGCAGTCAGATTTCCATGTCGGGTAACACCAGCATCACTCTTCCGCCTGCATACGACGGCAACGATCTATCTGTTCACCTACTTTACCAGTTGAATTACCCTGTTGAAGATGCCTCCGTAGAAAACCAAACCTCTGACGAATTAGAATGCATGCTTCCAGAAGGATGCGATGAAGATGAAGGGTCACTACCGGGAATCTCAATGATTTCAAGTGTGGGGATACTCGCTGCAGTTGCCTTGTTACGTAACCCACGCAGAGAAGATTAACGATTTCTTGGAACCCCTTTACGCTTGCCATCTCGCAAGTCTTGCTCGAGTTCCCATCGAAGAGCTGGTATTTCCGTTGGCGTTTTTACCACTTGGACATAATGCCAACGCCATGGGGAGGTATTTGCCGCATATGTATTCCCTTGTACGCGGTTTAGAAAGGTCGACAGGTCTCTGAATGCGGTCGTTCGAGCATGGTCTCGACGGACAAACACCATCCTTTGCCCAAAGGTTCCATTTTCAACAAAACCGAGTAAATTGGCGAATCGTCTGATAATTCGCCTCTCTTGTTGGCCTCGAAGAGTTACACCAAGGTGGCAATGCTCGAAAGTCAAATCTCCGCCGTCAACAACACCCATGCGGAATGTAGAGCCAATTGGGTGGTGCATCATCGCCTCCCATACACGAGAAAACACCTCGCAAAACCGGCGCTCTCCGTTTCGTATATCTCCGGTTGGTAATCGATTATTGGTCGCTATTGGAATCTGCGGAGGAACTATGTCTCTAAGCATCCGGCGGTGAACGAAATTGTTGTGCATATGGCCTTCTTCCCCTTTTTCCAGTGATTCATGCCACAGTTCAATGAATTGGGGGTGAGGCAGTGCAGAATCGGCAGCAAGAGCATGCTCAACCAATGTATCGCATCGTGATGTTCTTGGCCTCCTGTGATTATCGAATTGCCACCTGTTGCGGTTGAAAGCAATGTTTCTGCGGAAAAGATGCATCATGTTCTGTCCTTGAATTTGTTCAAATTCATTTCCATTCTCTCGAGATGATTCCTTCAACCATCGAATACGGGAATCCCGACTTTGATTAACAATCTGCTTGAATTCAGTAAGGGTCGAAGCATTGAGCAATCGTAGGTGTCCTTCATGAAGGAGATGAGGGAAACCTAGCGGAGGGTGATGGCAAAGATATTTCTGAAGACTGTCAATTTCTGTAGAGGTTTTAACATCATCAAGAAGTGCAAGTAACACAGATACAATGGTATCGCCCAACGGCACCGACGAATGGAATGAGCTGTCGTAAATGCAGAGCGGAGTCGATGAACGAGGTTCAAGAGAATCGATTGAGTTGATAATGAATGGAGCGCCGTGGGCCCCGCGGCCAACTTTAATCTCGAAGAAATGCCCCAAACGGCCTATGACAAGCATGTATTGATCGTGGACGAAAATTCGGTCCGAATTGCCGTCAATAACTTGACGAAGAAACTGTATCGAGCGTTTGATTGGAGATGAAATCGATGAGACGGTTGACTCAGTATTGGTCCAGTTGTACTGGAGTGCATACAGTAAATTTCCAGCTTCTGAAGACATCGGGGAATAGATGTACGACAACAGTAGAGCCCATAGTGCAGGATTATCTGGTATCGAGGTTTTTCGTGAGGCGTTGTTTTTCGACCGAACAATCAACTTCAGTTTTTCATTGACAATCTGTAGCGGCCATGGCCGATTTGTGCTCACTTGGCTTGGAGACGTATACGTCATCCAACGGGGAATCCAAGGGAACTGGACAAGACACTCGAGAGTTGGAGGGTGATGGACAAATGCCTCTTTCAAATTGGTTTCAAAAGTTGAACCATTCGGTGTGGTTAAACATGAGCGAACATCCCGAGACCATGCTCCTAAAGGATGAATCAAACAATGCTCAGGCGGGGATAAATGATTTTCAGATACCCATTCAACCCAAGAGAGAACTGCTGCTGCACCTGGTTTTTGTTTCGATTCTAAAATGTGGTTATGGCGCATGAAGCGTCTGTGGATGTGATGAGGCAAGGTTGCTGAAATAGCGGCAGTATTCATTGACCCAAGAGCGATGAATAATTTTTCCAAATCCCAACCAATTCTCGATTTTTTTGAAGAAAGTAAATTGAGAACCGAAAGAAGCGGAACTTGAGCCGGAAGAGAACTTCCATTGATCATCATCTTTCCTTCTGCAATTGAAACATGTACATCCCCCACGAGTTGAAAGCCTCGCTGCAATTGTTGCTTTTGAGGATTTGAGAGCCTCTGGCCGTTTGAAATTCGAATCTTTATTTCTTCCAATTCTTCATCGGTGCATGGTGAACAAAGCACGGGGTCTTTCGAAATGTCGGACAATCGTGCCCATTGAACATCCTTGGATTGTGATGTGCTTTGAGCAATAGATTTCCATCTTTTTTGAGCGGATTTATTTCCGGGGCCAAGCATTTCGATTGCTTCATCGTGCGAACCTTGGCTTACCTGGCACCCCCATTGCTGTGTTTTGTTCGTATTGATGATTGAATCGCACAGCAAACACGTACTGGATGACGACGGGTGTTCACAAACCGAACAAATCGAGGCATTGCTTGTATTCCTCATGCCCCAAAAAATTGGCGACATGTATTAAACTTAGAAAGAGGAAAATGCGTCTATTATTCGCTGAACATCCTCGTCAGTAATGTGAAGATGCACCACAATTCGACAAGCATGAGGTTGGATATCCATAACATCGATGCCGTGAGACTTCAATTTCTCCATCACCTCAACAGCGGGCACTTGCGAATGGAAGTAAACCATGTTTGTCTCAACAGTATTGAGATCGACATCAAAATCATCCAACTCGTTTATTGCGTTGGCTAATGTTCTTGCTCTTTGGTGGTCCTCAACCAAACGTTCGACATGATGGTCCAAAGCATGAAGGCAACCCGCAGCGAGAATTCCTGCTTGCCTCATGCCGCCCCCAAACATCTTGCGCCATCGGTGAGCACGGGCGATGAAGGCTTGAGACCCGACCAAAACCGAGCCCACTGGAGCACCTAAGCCCTTGGAAAAACAAATCGAGGCTGAGTCAAAATCGCGAAGCATTCGCTCGACCGAGGTATTGGTTGCAATGGCAGCATTGAAAATTCGGGCACCGTCCATATGTGTGGCGCAATCGTTTGCTTTTGCAACAGCAACTATTGAATCAAGGGTTTCTTGAGGATAACAAGCTCCACCGCCCCGATTCGAAGTGTTCTCAACACAAACCAATGAACCATCTGGATAATGGGATAGGGACCCCGCCTGCTTCCGAATGGCCTGCTCAACGTCTTCAGGCCGCATGAGGCCGTCATGAACATCAACCAAAGCGATTGAAGCACCGCATAAAGCGGCATATCCTCCGCCTTCGTAAAGATAGATATGACTGTTTTTTGCAGTGATAATCTCATCTCCTGGACTGGTATGTGCTCTTAGTGCAATGGCATTGGACATCGTTCCAGATGGGACAAACAGGCCAGCCTCTTTACCGCAAATCTTTGCAAGTCGCTGTTCAAGAAGTTTCACTGTAGGGTCATCTCCAAGTACATCATCGCCTACAGTGGCGATGTTCATGGCTTGACGCATCGATGGAGTCGGTTGAGTGACCGTATCTGATCGCAAATCAACACGGTCGGAATCATAATCACGCATAGACAGGCGAAGAAGGCCCCATTCATCAAGTCAATGGAACTCAAAGTAACTTTAATTCACCAGTAATTTCGTCAAGTATGTCGTTTACATGCGGTCCCAACGCCAATACAGTTAGCGAGCCGCTCGGAATTTGAGTGTGTCCAGCATCATGAACAAGTGTCGTCAAAATTCCACCACTATCTGCCGAAGTTTGCAAATCAAGAAGATGGTCGGCGTCTGTTCCTTTAACGCAAACTTTCTTTTGCCCTGAGGCTAACCATTTTTCAAGATACATGGGCTTTTTCTCACCAGCCTTCATGGTCGCAAGAACGGCGCCGTGTCCGACTTGAGCAGCGATTTTCCCTTTGCCCATCTTTAAACTGTGATTAACGACAAAAACCATCTTACAGTCCCCGTTTGGAGATGGGCCGCTCGGAGGCGGAGCGGTAATTCTGTGTAAGAAGGAACGGAAACCCATGCTGAACACCTAATACGGTTTCAAATCGGAAACAAGCGCATCGATTGAACGACGAGGCGATGGACCAATACCGAGTACAGTAACAGTACCTGGAGGCAATTCTGTATGTCCGGCATCTTTGACAAGAGTCGTTACTAGTCCTGCTGCTTGAGCCTGTCCAATGAGTCGCTGAATGGTTTCTAAATCATCTGAACTCAAGCATATTTTCCTAGCACCTGCATTTATCCATCGCTCAACCAACCGTGGATGGCTCTTTCTCGCACTCAAAGTGCAGGTCACTGCGGCATGAGAACATTGCACGGCCAATTTACCTGCTGACATCTTCAAATCTTTCCGAGCGATAAGGACCATTGATGGTTCTTCAACCGTCGATGGCATGACTGTTCACCACCGCAAATTCAACCTCGTCAAGAGTTGTTTCTTGCTCAAGCAAACCAGCAAACCAGCCACCAAGCCATACAACAAACGCCAAATTGCCGGCCATGTGAAGGAGGTCAAATGGCAGACCATGGCCTAAATAGATGAGGAATTCACCAAAACCAATGGTACCATCAAGGATTGAAAGAGAGGCGACCAAGTCAAACCACAGAGCGGCAAAAGCAGATGCAAAAATTGTACGTCGTATGTTCAAACCTTCTGATGTAATGAGGTTTAGTCGTGAGCCGAATACGGCAACACTCGCCCAACCTGCGGCTTGAAACAGCGTCCACCAACCGTTGCCAATGAAGAAATTAGAAATCATCGTGACGAGCAGTGCGAATGCTGCGCCTCGTCGTGCACCAAGCTGTGCTCCAACCAGCAAAGCGGCTACAGTAACAGGCTGGATATTCGGCAGAGGTTGCATGACAACACGGATTAAAGAGACGGATAAAACCAAACTTGCAAAGAACAGCATGTTGGCAATCGGCCTCTTGCTTGGTTTAGCCAGCAACAAAAAAGCAGTTGCCACTAAAGCAGCGTCCAAAAACATACTCGCAACAGGAGAGAGAGTGGGCCCGTGTACGCCCATCGCTTGGAACATACACCGACCCAAGAGGGCCGATGATTTGAGGCTTACCTAACTTACAACAGAACCCAACGGACTCTAGTGTCTGATTCAGTGGGTGATTTGTCTGCTGAAACAACTTCCTTTTTCCCATCAACAAAGTAGTTCCATCCTTGCCCTTGACGGTCGTCTATTGAAGAGACATACCACCCCAACTCCGATTCCTCTGCAGTGAATTCAAACTCAAGTTCATTCGCTGCTGCTTGAGTAAGAGAGAGGACATCTTCATGACCGGTTAAACCACCAACAGTGAAGGTTTGACCTTCAATCTCAAAGGTAACAATTTGAGTATCAAGCCAAGCGTCTGGCCATTCGTCATCCCAATCCTCGTCAAAACTGTTCTGAGGGAATTGCTCATCAAAAGCCTTCGACCACTCCGAAGATAATTCTGGTAGTATGAGAAGTGCAATCATGAGCATTAACGCACTCGAGGATTTGAGGAACAAATCCTTGTTTCTGTTAAGGAAAAATATCGCCGACATTGACAAAAAGACATACATGACGAAAAGCAATCCCTGTTCACTCCAGTCAAATTCATCTTCATTCTCTACCAAATCCCCTCCTGCTGCCGGTTGAAGCGGGGGTTGCGAATTTTGTGCTCCGGCCTCCTGAAAAACCCGCAACAGAGATTGGTCGTTTCCAAAAACGGTGTAATTGATTCCATCCAATGAAAACCACAGAGGGGACGAAGTGCCGTAACCATATATTCCGACATCAATTTGTGAATACGATGCAGTTTGATTTTCATCATAAGATACTACACCCCAATTGGAGTTTGGAATGTTGGTTGGAACGACAATCCAACCTTGAGGAGAAACGCCAATTTCGCCGTTGGTATGGTGCGAAAATGTATCGATTAATTGGCACGTGTTGTTGCACGAAAACATGTTCAGAGAGGACGAGTCCCCTGTTGTAATCTTACCACCGTGGAGTGAAGGAATTCCTGGAGAAGGGCCGGAGGGAAATTCCTGCAGGATACTGCCGTCTTCTGGATCAACGAGTGTAACGGTGCTGCCCAATGCGTATTGCACGTGGACCAAGAGGCCTGCATTGGTTTGGATTGGTGCATGACGGATTTTACCTTCGAAAGATGCAAGAAGCGTCGCATTTCCTTGAGGGGATACTTTCCACAAGTTGCCAATTTCGCTACCAACATAGTAGCCTTGCGAAGAAACTGTTACTCCATTTCGCCAGCCTAAATCGGTCTCAACCCACCATTGCTGATGGCCATCTGCAAGACAATATTGACCAACTCCCTTACGAGTAGGAACTACTACACTGTCCTCTTCAACAGAAAAGGCACCAGTAATTCCCCATCCAGCAACCTCAGTTTGTGTCGACCAATGAACAGTACCGTTGTTTGGGTGAATGGCATCGATGGTGCCGTCGGTCCATCCAACGAGAATCATTTCAGGCCACGAGCCACAACTTCCTTGACCCGCTTGAACATACACCAATGGAGACATGTCGTTGCTCATTGTTGTTGGATTCGAATGTTTCCAATGAAATTCTCCATCAACACCCAATGCGGTTACTGCAGGTTCACTGATTCCTGAAGTTCGAACGAAAATTTTCTCATCGTGATAAAGTGGTGCTGTTGTGATATATCCAAATTCGAAATCATACTCCCAGACAAATGAGTTCTCCTGCTCCCATGACGATGACGTGCTTTCAGCAGTGGCTGTTGATGCGAGGAAAAGCAGTAGCAAGATGTACGCAACAAAGCGTCGACCCACCTCAATCACTCCGAAAGTTTCTGAATTGCCTCTCGCAAAAGGGTGCTGACAACTTTTCCGTCTGCGGCACCGACTGCCTGCATGACCACACCCATAAGAGGGCCCATCGCACCCATGCCCCGTTCTTTGACAAAGTCTGCACGTTCTGCAACAATCGATTGTATTATTGCACTTAAATCGCCTTCATCGGCGGGTTTGAAACCGTTTGCTTCTCCATATTGAGCGATTTCTTCTTTCGTTGGCAGGTTCGAATCGTAATGCTCAATGATTTCATTGATTGATTCACGAGTAATTAATCCAGCCTCTTTCACCTGTAAAACCGCAGCGCACAACTCAGGATTTGCAGAATCGTTTTCCAAAAGGACACTGGCCCAACCTTTGTGAGGCAAATCGTTCGCAAAGTGAACGAAGGTATCATCCAGTTCTCGTGCGAGAAGTTGCTGACCTTGGTCATCCGATACATCATAACTGGAAAGGCGGAGTTTTCGTTCATCGTCCGTCATTGGCATGTTGTCAACAACAGTATGCCAACGCTCATCGGTTAGTGCAAAAACCGGGACATCCGTTTCAGGATACATACGCGCCCCGCCTGGCAATGGACGCATGGGCGATGTGGTTCCATCCTCCGGAGCGCCTTTCTTTACCACTACATTTCGAACTTCTTGCGCGATTCGATGCCAAGCCATGCGCGCTCGGTCAAGTACGCTTTCAAGTGCAAGTTCTGCTTGCCATTGTGGCGCTAAACAGAGAACAAACCCATCTGCATCATCCAAAGAAAGTTGAGTGCGAACCAAGTTTACTTGTTCCAAATCAATGCCATAGGCAGGCAATTCATCGGAATGGAATACGCCTTTGACGCCGGCCAGCTTCGCAGCACCTGCCAATTCGCGTCCAAGACGGGGCAACTGTGCGCCTTCGACATCCATTGCTTTTACACCAAACTTTCCAGATAAACCCCGGAGCGGTAAAGCAAGCATGACTGAACCTTTGTCAAGGCCACTTTTGACCATTTGAGAGTCACAAGCAGCAAAGCATTCGCTGACGTCTTCAAGAACGAGTGGAAGGCGCTTATGAACGGACAAAGAAACCTCTTGTTCTACAGAGGGGTCGTCAAGACGGCGGTCTGGCGGAAGTGGTGGCAAATCCATGGATTGGCGTAATTCGTTAGCCAACCGATAGAAGTGGAGTTGTCGAGCCATTTCCAAACGAATGATTCTTGGAATCCATGAGAGGTCTTGACACCCTTTGATTTCAACTCTGTCGCCACAAGCGAGAGAGACGTTCAGGTCTTGTCGAATACTTCCAAGACCTCGACGGACTTTTCGAGTCTGACGCAAGCACCTACCAAGTGCTTTGGATGTCTCTTGGGCATGCTCTGGTGAAACCACATCCGGTGACGTGGCAATTTCAATCAATGGCAGGCCCAAACGGTCGAGATTGTAAATGACTTTCTCACCGTTTGCAGTCGAAACAGTGTCAAGTTTCCGTGCGCTGTCTTCCTCTAAACAAAGCACATCAATACCAACAGGCCCTGTTTTGGTTTGCAATACTCCATCGACAGAAATGAGAGATGTCCTTTGGAATCCACTGGTGTTTGAACCGTCAACAACGGTCTTTCTCATCGTTTGAAGCATGGTAACTGGTTTTGCTTCAAGCAGAGCTGAGACGGTTAAGGCAATCTCAACAGCATCCCGGTCATGAGGCAAAGGCGGTTGTTCATCCAACTCGATAAGGCCTGCATTTGGCGATTGAACGTAAACAAAAGAACGGTTACGTCGAGATTCAAATCGAGCGGCGATATCAATTGCCCCTCCTTCACCACGAGCAGCTCGTAAACGGCGTTGGAAACGAGGCCATAGGTCAGGGACCGTGTCGATGGTCACATCATAAAGCACACCAGGTTGACGAGAATGGAGTTTTCCAGTAGCCAATTGCTGATGGACTTCGATGCCACACATGAAACCTAATTCGTTTGGAGAAAAGGCACTCGGGTTGTCGACATCACCAACCGGTTCGGTGACAATTGGGTCGGCCATACCACAGCGGAGTCGTTCATACTTCAAGACTACAACCCTTCACCGTCAAGCAATTTGGAGTGTGTCATAGCCTGAAGGACGTAGCATTCGGCCGTGCTGACAAAGTTTCTCGATGATGTCTTCGGCGGTTGCCCGGTCGATATCGTATCTTTCCGCTTCATTGAACACATCAAAGAGCTGCGCAACACCACCGTTGTTTGCGGAAAGAGAGGCGACAATTTCCATAATTGCTTTCTCTCTGTGGCGAACTGAACCTTTCTTTCCAGTTACAAGCGTGGTCTCGTCGAAATTACCGCCCATCAATTCTTCTCGCCACAAACGAGTCATACGTACGGCTCTTTGAGCGTCTTCAAGAGTTGCTACTTGGGATAGTCGAATCCTTGCACTGGCTTCTGCAAGCCGTGCCAGTGCCTCCAATGCACGGGCGGTGATGGCTACGCTGTCGTTTGAATCACCTGTTTGTTTGCGAGTCTCAACATAAAAGCCAACCAAGTGGTCACGTGCATCTTGTTCAAGGCTCGGATGGACTGTTCGCTTGGAATAGGCGATGTACTTTCGAATAAGATCGCGAGTCAATACTTCGCCGAGTTCGTCGTTTTTATCGAGCCCAGAACGCGAATTGGACTTCGTGGGGTCAGGAGCGCTGCCTTCATTGACAAGCAATTCGCTTGTTCCCTGCAAACGGTTGCCAATGATATGGTGTGCAATTTTAGCGTCTTTTTCCATCTCAGGGTCGTCGGTTAACAGCCAAATAATGTCAAATCGAGAAATCAATGGAGGTGCGAGATTGATTTGCGCAGTAAATGGAACCTCTGAAACCGGCTCAAATCGGCCGTTTTTGGGGTTGGCCGCTGCAAGGACTGCACATCGAGTTCGAAGGCTTGCATTAATTCCCGCTTTCGAAATTGAAATTTTTTGCTGCTCCATAGCCTCGTGCATACTGGAGCGGTCCCCCTCATTCATCTTGTCGAATTCGTCAATAGCTGCCAATCCTAAATCAGCAAGAACCAGTGCTCCTGCCTCCAGCGTCCATCGCCCATCAGCTGCTGAATCCTGTACTGCAGCAGCAGTCAAACCGGCTGCAGAAGCCGATTGTCCTGATGTGAATCTTCCCCGAGGAGAAATCGTTGACATGTAACTGAGTAACTGGGATTTTGCCACACCAGGGTCACCCATAAGCAAAATATGGATGTCACCTCTGTTTCGTGTACCGTCTGAATTGAGTCGAGCAACCCCTCCAAACAATTGAAGCATCAACGATTGTTTGACATAATCCATGCCAAAAATGGATGGCGCTATGCTTTTGGTAAAGAGGTCATAGATATCAGGCCGCCTTGCAAGTTCCTTAATCTCAAGCTCCTCATCCTCAGTGATTACAATTTCTTCCAGCGGCACATTTTGTCTTTCAAGTGAGTGAATTCGTAGGAAAATATCGAATACTGGCGTGTCTTTTCCGCCTTTTCTTTGAGAACGGATAAACAAGACGCCGTTTGCTTTGACGCGGTCGCCCGGATTGAGTTTGCCGGACAAATCATGTTCTGCTATGCAAATTATTCGCTCGGGCTGAATTCCGCCTTTCATTTGCTCCGGTAATTCTTGAAGTTCCATAAATTGAGAGTTGATGAGAATCGAATCTTTCTGGTGCAATTCGAATCGAGTCTGGCGCTTTGCTCGTCCACAACCACCGTCCAGTTGCTGACACTCTATTGGCTCAATCAATTCTTGTTCATTGGGTTGATTGATGACCATTGTATGGCCACAAGCAACGCACTGAAACGTTGCAGCATAAATCCGAGGGCGTACGCCCGAAATTTTGGTAGTCACAGCATCGATGGCAAGCATCATACCAATGTCATCGGCACGAAGTTGAGAGACAGTACGAACTTGGTCGACTGGAAGATGAACGATTCGTACGAATGGGTACATATTCGAATGTCCTGCATCCATCAAAAACTGTCGTAATGCTTGATTCGATGCATGGAAATGGAGTTCAGGATGTTGGACAATGTCGTGTGCAAATTCGTGGTCAAAGCCTTCGATAACCCGATATGAAACTTCAAGAGACTGCTCATCTGGCCACATCTGAGCAAGATTGTGAACGGATTCTGCAAAGTGATCTTGAATCAGAGATGTCCAACGAGCAGGGAGGTCAAATTCTTGAAGCATGGAGGTCACCTTGGACGGCGGGAATGTCTCCCGACTTTCGAACAATTATGGCAACCGTATTTAGCCATGCCCGAACAAAAATCCCACCCCCTGGTTTCCATTGGAGAAAAGCGGGCCCGACAGTCATCGTTTTCAGTGGAAATTGATGACCACTGCCTATGAGCGGGAACCGCAGAAAAGATGAGGTATGGTGGAATGGGTGTTCACATGCCGAAGCATGTATTCACCCCAATCAAGGGTCGCATTGAACGATGGGTTTTGGATTCAAAATTGCTGAGTAACAGATTAGGTGACCCAACCGAAAGAGAAATTCTGACACATATTACACCCGAAGGGCTTGATATGATTGAACAGGGGGGGGAATTGCCGGTGCTGATTTATCTGGCACCATTTACCTCTTCAGGTCCTGCTCGAGCCGGATGGAAAGCATTTGCAGAAACATTGCCCCAAAGGCACGAACGTTTGGTGAAATCTGGTGAAATGAAACCAGCTGTTTTGGTCATGCCTGACACCTTCACCACGCTTGGAGGAAACCAGTTTGTGGATTCTCCTGTCTTGGGTAAATGGTCATCATGGCTTTCTCAAGCACTTAAGCCGGCAATAATCTCACGCTACTCGACGAATGGAAAATTCGCTTTGGTCGGTAAATCTTCGGGCGGATATGGGGCTTTAGTCAACGCAATGCTTCAACCTGGTAAATGGGACGGCGTCGCCTGCCATTCGGGCGATATGGGTTTTGAGACAATGTTTCTTCCTACATTCCCTGAAACACTAACCCATGTTGGAAAATTCGGTGGCGCACCTCAATATGTCGAACACATACGGAATGCTGAACGCATGTCAGGACCGGATTTCCATTCACTCATGATTTGTGCAATGGCTGCATCCTATGACCCACGCAGTCCAAGCGATGCTAACCCGTTGGGAATCGTTTTACCTCTCGAGTCCAAAACTGCCGAAGTGCACGAAGAGGCTTGGAGTCAATGGTTGAGTTTCGACCCTTTGACAATGGTTGAACATAAACACGAGGCTCTTCGACAACTCAGTGCCTTGTTTATCGATTGTGGAGGACAAGACCAGTATCACATCCAATACGGCAGTCGACGATTTGTTTCCCGATTGCTCAAGTTGGATATCAATCACGCCTGGGAAGAGTTTGCAGGAACGCACTCCGGTATCGATTATCGGCTTGATTTGAGTTTTGCTTTCTTGACTGAAAATCTTTCCTAAACCACAAATGCACGGAACGGTGAGTTCTTCATCCGCCTTCGGTTGAGTTGATTTATGGCCGAACCTATGGATTACGCAAGTGCTGGAGTCGATATCGACCTTGAAGGTTCTGCAGTAGCATCCCTTATCGCTTCACTGAGTGCCTCTTCACGACCTGCTGGAACACCTGGCGCACCCGTCCATCTACCAGGAGGTTTTGGTGGATTGATTGAATTTGGTGATTCGCTCCTCGCTTTAGCAACAGATGGAGTTGGAAGTAAACTTCAAATCGCTTCAGCGCTGAAGCAATGGGGTGGAGTTGGTATCGATTGTATGGCCATGAACGTCAATGATTTGCTGTGTGTCGGAGCAGAGCCAATCGCTTTTGTCGATTATGTCGCTGTTCCAAAGCCGGACCCAGAAACTCATGCGGCGCTGGGTGCTTCGCTTGCAGAAGCATGCAGGCAGGCACGGGTAACTCTCGCCGGAGGTGAGACGGCTTCTCTCCCTGGAATTGTCAATGAGCTGGACCTCTCGGGAACCGCTCTTGGCTACGTCAAAAAAGGTCAAGCAATCACTGGAGAGCATCTAAAGTCAGGCGACGTGCTCATTGGACTGCCTTCATCTGGAATTCATTCGAACGGCTACTCACTTGTGCGCCGAGTTATGGAGCACACCGGCCATCAATACACCGACAAGGCGCCATTTAATGTCCCTAGTATTGGCCGTACAGTGATGCATTTTGATGGCAACGACGATCAGCAGTTTACCCTTGGAGAAGTGTTTCTCAACCCCACACGAATCTACTGTGACCCCATCATCGATATGCTGCAGTATGCCGAAACTGACGGAGCACAATTCCAACGCTCCGATGTTCGTGCAATTTGCCACATCACTGGCGGGGGACTTTCGAATCTCCTCCGACTTCATGAGTCATTAGGGTGGCATATCGACTCACCGCTTCCCCCTCATCCCGAATTTGACTGGCTTCAGTCTGTGGGAGGTATTGAGACTCGTGAAATGTATCGCACATTCAATATGGGAACCGGAATGATTCTTGCTGTGTCCTCTGACAAAGCAGAACAAATCACCGCTTGGCTCGAAGAGCGTATGCTAGGAACCAAAATCATTGGACACGTCCACGACCAAGGTCACAAGGTCACTCACGCCCTTGAAGGCGTCGAGTTTTCCCATTACTGAGTCTGCTCAGTTTACTCGGCAGGTTCTTCGGCTGCAGATTCAGCAACATCGGATGATTCTTCATCATCCTCGTTCATCATCTTGATGGCCATACCCAAACATGCTATTGCTCCAATCAAAAGAAGTGGAGCAAGATAATCGGTACCGACGTCAAAGTTGGTCCAGTACGTCAACGCCTTTTGATTGGTCGTTACACTGGATGCAAGAGTTTCAGCATCGTCGTCTGAAATTTCAGAACTGGATTCAATTGCAAACACCGCTTGCAAATCGCTTGCAACCGGAGCAGTGTGCTGATCGGTAATTGGGCGCATGTCCAACCAGAAAGTCGATTCAGAAGAACCTGCGATGATAGCACCACTGAGTTGCTCGGCTTGCAAGCTCACTTCACTTCCAAAGTAAACTGGGAGTGCACCTGGAACTGCATCAAGCAATGTATCGGTGTCCAAGAGTTTTGCTTGGATTGGGCGAGTCAACGGGTCTAGGGATGCTGAGCAATCATCGACTGCAATGTCTTTCAAAGTCGAAGTTCCATCGCAAGTGATAGCAGCAGTTGCGTATCCTGAAAGGTCAACTAAGTCTCCATCCATTGTGAGGAATCCACCGGTAGTATCGGTTCGGGATTCTGCAGTGATGAGGCCAAAGGTGTTCTGCATCTTCATTGGGTCTTTCCAAGAGAAGTATGAGCTTCCGTCAACAGCCAGCATCTCACCCTTGTCGCAAGAGGAGTTTTCTCCGGTACAGATCATGTAATCTGTTCCTGTGTCACTGACAACTCCACCAGAGCCATAGTATGTCGCATTGGATTCAAGACTGGTCCATCCAACAGTCATGTCCATTGGGTTGCCTGTAGCGAGGAAAGCAACAACTGGGTCATGCCATCCGAGCAACCAATTGTTAAACTCTTGAGTGAGGTACGGGGAAGTTCCAAACGAATCAATGAGATAATCTGGTACGAAATCTGCAAAGATTGGCGAGGATACAAAGTAACTGAGGGCATCTGCTGCGTTTGCATCAATTCCATATATTGCTCCAATAGTCGCACTGTTCCAAGGCATTGGCTCGCCAGCCTCCATGGTCATCAAGTTCACTGGAGGGGTCATGCCGCTCAATTCACCGTACATGAACAGGGTCGCACCTGTTTGAGTGGTTATTCCGAGAGGGCCATACAAAATGTTTGCAGCCTGTGTTTGGTTGATTGATACAGGAGTTGCTCCAGCGTGTCCTGGAATCATACCGCCACCCCATGCGCCACCCATGTTGAGGGAGTTGCTGAGGTAAGGGTCGCCAACTGGACTCATTCCACCGAACGTTTCGTTAACAAATTGCTGAGCGTTCATGGTACCCGTTCCACCAAGCAGACCGAGTTGAACAGAGGATGCGGAGGTTGCCCATCCACCAGCCCAAGTAGCAACTGCGGTGTATTGGTCAACAGTGAGGTTGAATGCAGCCATAGCATCAGCTACTTCCATAGTAAGGAAGGCTGCAAGACCGAATCCTGTTCCATCAGCATTGGTTGCAATCAATCCTGTTGGAGTGTCTGTGAGATGTCCGGCAACCATGAGAGCAATACCGTTGGCACCATCAAAGTCAACGCCCAAGAGGTTGTGAAGTCGACTGGTGATGTCGTCATTGTTGCTTGCATTAAAGTCAGAACCACCGCCGTAGCCTTGGAAACTTGTTCCAACGGCTGCATACATTGTCCAATCTCGAACGAATGTCTTGTGGAAGTCTGGCATTGTAGCACTGGCCATGGCAACATACCCATAGGTGTTGGCTCGAGCCATAACAGTTGAGTTCGATGGGTCTGCCATAACTTGGGAGACCAACATTTCTGGCTCGCCCATTCCAATGAAAGCAACAGGGCCAAGCGAATCCATCAATGAAATGTTGAAGTTCGGATCAAAAGGAT
>MDSV01129386.1_pt1 | contig 17314 bp, 21 predicted proteins | sample 810851 | NCBI WGS metagenome assembly MDSV01 (sample SAMN05326640, study PRJNA326480) | marine metagenome | isolation source: seawater | place: Atlantic Ocean: North East | collected 2012 | reverse complement strand
TGTCAAACTCTCCATCACTTTTTCCTACTCCTCTAAAATTTACTCTACAAACTGAAAAATTATTGTCTACAAATGCGTTAAAAGTATCAACTACAACTTTATTATTCATTGTTCCTCCATATTGTGGATGAGGGTGTAGTACTAGAGCTATCGGAGAAGTTTTTTTTTTACTTTTATAGTACTTAGCTTCTAATCTGCCAGCAGGTCCAGGAATAAAAATTTCAAATATTTTGTTGTCCATAAATGTTACTGATTATCAGTCTCAAAAAAAAATTATGTTTTTCTATCAAAATTGAGCGTCAAAATGCAAGATTTAAAATACTATAAATCTTGACTATTTTAGTCGGGTATATATATAAAACCCAGTAAATACTGAATTATGAAACTATCTACCAAAGGAAGATACGCTGTAATGGCTCTAGCAGATCTAGCAATGTTCGATCCTAGGGAACCCGTGTCATTAAGAGATATATCTTTAAGACAGGGCATTTCATTGCTTTATCTTGAACAAATTTTTCTAAAGTTAAAGAAAAATAAAATAGTTAGCAGCGTGAGAGGTATAAATGGTGGCTATATCTTAAATAAAAAAGCATCAGACATAAAGATATCAGAAGTACTTTTTGCAGTTGATGAAAAAATAAAGACCATTGGTTGTGATAAGCATTCAAAAAAGGCTTGCAATGGAAAATCTTCTAAATGCATAACACATAATCTTTGGGATGAATTGGAAATATATATAAATAATTTTTTTGAGCAAAAAAGCTTAGGAGACTTAGTAACAAATCAAAAGGAAAATAGAATTTAAATGAGAGAAAAAGAAATTGAAAAAATAAAAGAATATAAATATGGTTTCTCTACCGACATAGAAAATGTTAAGGCACCAAAGGGGTTAAATAAAGAAGTAATTAAATTTATATCTAATATAAAAAAAGAACCTAAGTGGATGTTGGAATGGAGGCTTAAAGCATTTGATAGATTACAAAAATTGAAAGAACCAAATTGGCAAAAACCAAAATATCCAAAAATCGATTACCAAGACCTTTATTATTATTCTGCTCCTAAAAGTTTAAAAGATAAACCAAAAAATCTTAAAGATTTGGATCCTAAATTATTAGAAACTTATAAAAAGCTTGGCATACCTTTAGATGAACAAAAAAGATTGAATGGTATAGCAGTTGATGCAGTCTTTGACTCAGTTTCAGTAGCCACAACTTTCAAAGAAAAATTGACAGAAAAAGGTGTAATTTTCTGTTCTATATCCGAAGCAATTCAAAAATATCCAGAGTTAGTGAAAAAGTATTTGGGTTCAGTTATACCTTTGACTGATCATTATTTTGCTACATTAAATTCAGCAGTATTTACCGACGGATCATTTGTTTATATTCCAGAAGGAGTAAGATGCCCGATGGAGCTTTCAACTTATTTTAGGATTAATGCATCTGACACTGGACAATTTGAAAGAACATTAATAATTGCAGATAAAAATAGTTATGTGAGTTACCTTGAAGGATGTACAGCTCCAATGAGAGATGAAAATCAACTTCATGCTGCGAATGTTGAGTTAATAGCATTAGAAAATGCAGAAATAAAATATTCAACTGTGCAAAACTGGTACCCTGGTGACAAAGAAGGTAAGGGAGGAATTTATAACTTTGTAACAAAAAGAGGATTATGCAAAGGTAATAACTCTAAAATATCTTGGACACAAGTTGAAACTGGCTCAGCAATTACATGGAAGTATCCAAGTTGTATATTAAAAGGAGATAATTCAATTGGAGAATTTTACTCAATTGCAATTACAAACAATCACCAAAAAGCTGATACAGGAACTAAAATGGTTCACATTGGAAAAAATACTAAAAGTAAAATTATTTCTAAAGGAATTTCAGCAGGCTATGCAGATAACACTTATAGAGGACTAGTAGATATATTTCCAAAAGCAAGCAATGCAAGAAACTTTACTCAATGTGACTCATTACTAATGGGTAATTTATGTGGAGCACATACAATTCCTTATATTAAAAATAAGAATCCAGATTCTAATATCGAACACGAAGCGACCACTTCTAAAATTAGTGATGAACAACTTTTCTATTGTCAACAAAGAGGACTTAATCAAGAGGATGCAGTTAGCTTAATAGTAAATGGTTTTTGCAAAGAAGTTTTGCAACAACTACCTATGGAATTTGCAGTAGAAGCGCAAAAATTAGTAGGCATAAGCTTAGAAGGTAGCGTAGGTTAAATGTTGGAAATTAGAGATTTAAAAGCAAGAATAGACAATAAGGATATTCTAAAAGGAATAAATCTAAGTATTAATTCTGGGGAAGTACACGCATTAATGGGTCCAAATGGCTCAGGAAAAAGTACTTTATCAAATATTCTTTCAGGCAAAAAAGGATACGATATGTCAGGTAAAATTTCTTATCAAAATCAAAATCTTTTTGATTTTGAAGTTGATGAAAGAGCACATAAAGGAATTTTTTTAGCTTTCCAATATCCAATGGAAATACCAGGCGTTAATAATAATAATTTTTTAAAAACATCATTAAATGCAATTAGAAAAGCAAATGGTGAAAAAGAGTTAGACGCATTAGAATTTTTAAAATTAGTAAAAAAAAAAGCTTCACAATTAAAATTTGATGAAAAAAATTTAAGTAGACATTTAAATGTAGGATTTTCTGGAGGAGAAAAAAAGAAAAATGAAATTTTACAAATGTCAATTATTAATCCAAAACTTTCTATTTTAGATGAAACAGACTCCGGTCTAGATATTGATGCAATGAAAGTAGTTTCTGATGGAGTCAATTCTTTAAGAAATAAAGGAAATGCATTTTTAATCATAACTCATTATCAAAGACTGTTAAACTATATCAAGCCAGACTTTGTCCACGTTTTAATGGAAGGCAAAATAGTTAAATCAGGTGGATTTGATTTAGCGTTAGAGTTAGAAAAAAAAGGATATGAAGGCTTTAGCAAATGAGCAACCAAATTTTAACAGACTTTGAAAAAGTCACAAAAACACTTCAACTTTCTAAAGAAAATATTGATTTAAGAAAAAAAAGTTTAGATCAATTTATGCAAAAAGGATTTCCAAATAAGAAACAAGAAGATTGGAAGTTTTCTGATTTAAATCAAATTATTTCAACACAAATCAAAAATTTAAAATTTTTTGATGAAAATTCAAGCAAGGAAAAATTTGAAGAAATTTCATTAGATTTATTTCCTAAATATATAACAAATAATAACGTGATTTTATTAGTTAATGGATATGTAAAAAAAATAAATTTAGATTATGAAGATTTAAACAAAATAAAAATAATAAACTCAAAAGAAAATAAAATAAACAATACAAAAGAATCTTTAATTTCTTTAAATAATGCTTTCTCTTCTAATTATTTGCAAATTACAGTTAAAGAAAATTATAAATTAAATAGACCTTTAATATTATTAAATATATCAAGCAAAAAAGTTAAATTTACCAATATAAATCAACGATTAGATATTTTTTTAGAAAATAACAGTCAGATGAGCATCGTTAATATATTTGAAGATTATTCTGATAGTAACTTTATAAACATTAATCATCAATTTACGATAAGTAAAAATGCAGTATTAAAAAATTATAAAATTGATTACAAAGCAAATTCTAATATTAAATATTTTTATAATAACATAGACTTAAATCAAAATAGTGTTTCTGAAAATTTTATTTTATCTTATGGATCTAACTTCATTAAAAACGAAATAATTTGTAATTTAAAAGAACAATATAGTTCAGCTTTTGTAAGTGGAATTATGAATCTAAATGAAAAAAAACATCATGAGATAAAATCAAAAATAAATCATATAGCAGAAAATACCAAAAGTTATCAATTAATTAAAAGTGTGCTAAGCGAAAAATCAAAAGGCATTTATCAAGGAAAAATTTTTGTAGACTCTAAAGCTCAAAAAACTGACGGATATCAACTTAGTAAAGCATTACTTTTAAGCAATGATACAGAGTTTGATGCCAAACCAGAATTAGAAATTTATGCAGATGATGTAAAATGTTCACACGGATCAACTTCAGGGAATCTAGATGAAAATGCAATATTTTATTTAATGACAAGAGGAATAAAACGTGATGATGCAAAAAAATTATTAATAAATGGTTTTTTGAAAGATGTATTAGAAAAAATTACTGACCCTGAGATTAAAAAAATAATAAATAACATTATAGGAATTTAAAAGTGAATATAGATAACATTAAAAAAGAGTTTCCAATTTTTGATAATAAAGTTCGTAATAATGACCTTGTATATTTAGATAGCGCTAATTCATCTCAAAAACCTTTGGTAGTTATTGATAGGATTTATGATTTTTATACTAAAGAATTTTCTAACGTAGGAAGAAGCGTACATTATTTAGCTGTAGCAGCTACAAATCTTTATGAGAATACCAGAAACTCTGTTCAAAAATATATTAATGCTAAAGATAAAAATGAAATTGTATTTACAAAAGGAGCTACTGAAGCCATTAATCTTGTAGCTAATACATTTGGTCAAAATCACCTAAAAAAAGGAGATGAGATATTGCTAACTGAACTAGAGCATCACTCTAATTATGTTCCTTGGCACTATTTAAGAAAATCAAAAGGAATTAAAATTGAATTTGCAGAAATAAATGAGGTGGGTGAAGTAACGATAGAAAGTATCGAAAAAAAAATTTCACCTAAAACTAAAATTATAGCGATAACACATTTATCTAACGTCACTGGTGCAATTTTACCAATCAAAGAGATAACTCAACTTGCTCACTCAAAGGGAATACCAGTATTGGTGGATGGTTGTCAGAGTGCTCCACATTTAAAACTAGATATGCAAGATTTAGACTGTGATTTTTATGCTATTTCATGCCATAAAATGTATGGACCTACTGGACTTGGAATTTTATATGCAAAAAAAAAATGGCTAGAGCAATTACCTCCATATCAAGGTGGTGGTGGGATGATAGATTGGGTTAAAAAAAATGATATAGGTTATGGTGATTTACCTAACAAATACGAAGCTGGAACAATGGCAACTGCACAAGTAATTGCCTTTAATGAGTCTATAAATTTTTTAAATAAAATTGGAATAGATAATATTATCAAACACGAGCAAGAACTTATCAACTATGGGCAAGAAATATTAAGAAAAAATAATTCAGTTAAATTAATTGGAAATCCAAAAAAAAAGGGAGCAGTTCTATCATTTACAATAGACGGCATACATCCACATGACATTGCAACAATACTAGATGAAGATGGAGTTGCAATAAGAGCAGGCCATCATTGTTGTCAAATACTTCATGACAAACTTGGCTTAACTGCATCTGCAAGAGCCTCTTTAGGAATATACAATACAAAGGATGATTTTGATCAATTAAATATATCAATAAATAAATGTAAAAAAATATTTGAATAAATGAATTTAAAAGAACTTTATCAGGAAATAATTTTGGAACACGGAAAAAATCCCAGAAATTTGAGGAAGACTGAAAACTTTAATAAAGATGCAAAAGGTCATAACCCACTTTGTGGAGATAAGGTTCATATTTATTTAAAATTAGACGAGGACAAAAAAGTTGAAGATATTTCTTTTGAAGGTCAGGGCTGTGCAATTTCAATGGCATCTGCATCGATAATGACTGATTTAATAAAAGGCAAGGAAGAGAAAGAAGTAAAAGAAATTGTAAATGATTTTTTAGAAATGATTAAAGAAAAAGATGAAATAAAAACAAACCTTTTAAAAGAAGATGAAAAAACTAAACTCATGTGTTTATCAGGTGTTAAGCAGTATCCAATGAGAGTTAAATGTGCAACTCTTTCCTGGCACACTTTAACTTCTGCTATTGACAAATCACAGAACGAAATTAATACAGAAAGTGTAGAAATTTGATGGAATTAAAGGACAAAGTAATTGCTGAAATTAAAAAAATTTATGATCCTGAAATACCTGTGAATATTTATGAGCTAGGTTTAATTTACGATATTTCAGTTGTTAAAAACGACGTAATTGTAAAAATGACTTTAACAACACCAAATTGTCCAGTAGCTGAAAGTTTGCCGAAAGAAGTCAAAGATAGTATAATGCAAATTAAAGGAATTGGTAAAGTTGATTTGAATTTAGTTTGGGATCCGCCTTGGGATCAATCTATGATGTCCGAAGCAGCTAAACTGGAGTTAAATTTATGACAAAACAAATAATATCATTAAGTGATAATGCTGCAAATAGAATAAAAGAAATTATGTCTGGAGCAGAAAAAGACTCTATTGGAGTTAGAGTTGGCGTGAAATCTGGAGGATGTGCTGGAATGTCTTATGTTATGGAATATGCAAAAGAAATTAATCCAAATGATGAAATTATTGAAGAAAAAGGTGTAAAAGTTTTTATAGACTCGGGTGCAATTATGTATCTTTTAGGCACAGAAATGGATTATAAAAAAGAGCAATTTTCATCAAATTTTGTATTCAAAAACCCTAACGAAACCGAAAGGTGTGGATGTGGAGAGTCGTTTAAGGTATAATATAATCGCTATGAGAGATACAAAACATTTAGAAAAACATTCAAGCAAACTTGCTACTAGTAGAAAAGAAAAATCTTTATTTAGAAATCTTCGTAAAGAGGTTGAAGCAGGAGCTCACGGCACATTAAAATACACAATTAAAGAAGGTGTAAACAAAGATAAAATTGCCGACGATAAGATTTTAAAAAATAAAAAATAATACCTAACAACTGTAGTACATATCAAACTCAATAGGGTGAGGTGTATGTTCAAAGTTATGAATTTCCTCAAATTTTAAAGCTATATATGCATCAATTTGATCATCAGTAAAAACTCCTCCTTGTTTTAAGAAGTTTCTATCTGTATCAAGGCTTTCCATTGCCTCTCTTAGAGAACCACAAACAGTCGGAATATTTTTTATTTCCTCTTCTGAAACTGAATACAAATCTTTATCAAACGATTTACCAGGATTAATTTTATTTTTTACTCCATCTAATCCTGCCATTAACATTGCAGTAAAAGTTAAATATGGATTGCCCGCAGCATCTGGAAATCTTATTTCACATCTTGCTCCTTTTTTGCTTAAGGTAATAGGAATTCTGCATGACGCAGATCTATTTCTAGCTGAGTATGCTAATAATACTGGAGCTTCAAAACCTGGAATTAATCTTTTATAACTATTTGTAGTAGCGTTTGAAAATGCATTTATTGCTTTGGCATGTTTTAAAATTCCACCAATATAATGTAATGCAGTTTCTGATAGACCTGCATATTTATCACCTGAAAAAACTGGAGTATCTCCTTTCCAAATAGATTGATGTGTATGCATGCCTGATCCATTATCGCCTTTTACTGGTTTAGGCATAAATGTTGCAGTTTTACCGAAAGAGTGTGAAACCATTTGAACTACGTACTTATATAACTGAACGTTGTCAGCTTGATTTACCAAAGTTCCAAATAGCATCCCAAGTTCGTGTTGACTAGGAGCAACTTCATGATGGTGTTTTTCAACTGTAATTCCAACGTCTCTTAATCCTTTTAAATATTCACCTCTCATGTCTTGAGCACTATCAACTGGAGGGACAGGGAAATATCCTCCCTTTATACCTGGCCTATGTCCCATATTGCCATTGTCGTATTTTTTACCTGAGTTGTAAGGACCTTCTGTACTATCAATTGAAAACCCAGTTTCATTCATATCATTCTTAATTCTAACATCGTCAAAAACAAAAAATTCAGGTTCTGGTCCAAAATACGCCTTGTCTCCAATTCCTGTTGATTTCAGATAAGCTTCAGCTTTCTTTGCAATACCTCTTGGATCTCTTTCGTAAGGATCTTTTTTAACGGCGTCCATTATGTCACAAAATAATACAAGAGTATTATGAGAAGTAAATGGATCCATAATTTTTCTTCCCAAATCTGGTTTTAATATCATATCTGACTCATTTATTGCTTTCCAACCAGCAATTGATGAACCATCAAAAAAAACTCCATCATTTAACATTTCATCATCTACAATTGTTGAATCCATTGTTAAATGCTGTAACTTTCCTCTTGGATCAGTAAACCTAAGGTCTACAAATTCAACTTCTTTTTCTTTCATAAATTTTAGCACATCATCAGAACTCATAAGCTTTCCTTTTTAATTCTGGTTTAATATCAAAATTAAGTATAATAATATCGCTCATAAAATTGATACCACGTATGCGCATTGTGCATAGGTTAAAACTGTTGTTATTATTGTTTTATGGAAGAAATATTAAATAAAGAGCCAGTAAAAAGAGTTCAAAAAATTCTTAAGGAATTTGACTCTGAGCTCAAGATTCTAACTTTAGATCAATCCGCGAGAACTGCAAAAGATGCAGCTCAAAGCTTAAATACTGCAGTTGGCTCTATAGTAAAAAGTTTGCTTCTAAGAACCAAAAGCTCTTTCTTGTTATGTTTGATTCCTGGTGATAAGAGATGTTCTCTAAATAAAATTAAAAAAATATTAAATGAAAAAGATGTAAGTATGGCAAATGCTGAACAAGTAAAAAAAGTTACTGGATTTACAATTGGTGGCGTATCTCCAATAGGCCATTTAAGTAAAATTGATATATTTATAGACCAATCTTTAGAGAGATTTCCAAATATATTTGCTGCTGCAGGCCATCCTAATGCAGTTTTTAAAATTGATTATAACAATTTAAATAAAATTACTATGGGAAAAATTATGGATGTTTCTGAATGAAACAACCCACTTTAACGGATTATGTATTTTTAGTTATTCTCTCAATAATTTGGGCATCAGCTTTTTTTAATATTAAAATTGCAACAGATTCATTTGGACCAGTCACAATTGCTTTTATGAGAGTATTCCTTGGTTCCATTCCTTTAATAATATTATGTTCAATTAAAAAAATTAAAATAGAAGCGTTCACAAAAGATTGGCATTGGTTTGCTGCTATTGGTTTAGTAAATCTTGTACTTCCATTTTTTTTAATTGCTTATGGAGTTAAATCTGTTCAAAGCAACCTAGCGGCAATATTAATGTCAACAACACCACTAAGTTCAACGTTACTTGGACATTTATTTATAAAAAATGAAAGAATTAATATGTTTAAATTAGTAGGTGTTTTAATAGGTTTCTCCGGAATAGTTTTTTTATTTTCAGACAGTCTTTTAATTAACGAAAATAATTTTTTTTCTGCTATTATGATTTTATTAGGATCTACAGGCTATGTAATTGGAGGAGTTTTAACTTTAAAAATAAGTCAGAAAAAAAATGAGAATGTTACAGCATCAATTTTAATTTGGGCTACAATAATTTTAATTCCATTAATGATATTAATTGAGCAACCGTGGAAATACACACCTAGCATTAATTCATCAGTATCACTTATATATTTAGGCATAGTTGCCACAGGTATTGCATGGTTATTAAGATTCAGAATACTTAAAAATAATGGTTTAGTTTTTCAATCTCAAGTAGCTTACCTAATTCCAATATTTGGAATTATACTTGGATTTATTTTTTTAAAAGAAGTCATTACTCCCAAGGTTATAGTATCTTTGTTTGCAGTTTGTTTAGGTATCTATTTTGTAAAAAAATCAAATAGTAAAAAAATTACTTCAATTTAGAAATTTCCATTATATGTTGAGGTTTTGTTTCGCAACAACCTCCTATAATTGTTGCTCCACCTTTTGCAATTTTTTTGGCAAAATCATAAAACATTTTTCCTGTCACATCGTTTCTAATGCCTAGTGCAATATTAGGGTTTTTCCCAATCTCATTGAATTTTGCTGTGTTAAATTTGTGAACAGGCAATGGCTCATCCACTCCCCACAGATTTGCTTTAAATCCATATGGAATATTTAAATTATGCATTTCATTAGAAGAGTTCTCAACTATTTCCAAAGAAACACACGCAGAAATTAAACCTAGCCAATTATTATTTTTATATTTTTTTACTATTTCAGTTATTGTTTCTCCCGAAGGTAATTTACCATTTTTTTTAATATGTAAGCCTACTAAAACAGGCATATTAAACTTTTCGGTAGCTTCAAGTGCGGCCTCAACTTCTTGACTGCTAGAAATTACATCAAGATAATAAAAATCTATATACGGCTTAATTAAATTAGCTTGATCATAAAAATTTTTCTTAATTATCTTTGTTTCTCTTTTGTCAGCGACGTAGGTATCATTTTGTGCCGGTAAGCTACCAGCAATAAGGATATTTTTTTGAGATAAGTCCCTCGCTTTTACAGCTAATTCACAAGCTTTTTTATTTAAATAATTAAATTTATCCTCGACTCTGTTTTGTATTAATCTTTGCATTCTACTACTGAAGTTGTTGGTAACAATTACATCTGCACCTGATTCAATAAACGATATATGAGTATCTATGACTAATTGGTGATCTTTTTCTTCTAATAACGCAGTTGACGACCATAAAGTTCCTTTAGAAATTAACCCGTTTGCAAGGAGTTCTTGTCCCATACCACCGTCGAGTATTCTTATATTTTTAAAAAAATTTAAATCCATTTTAATTAATAAATAATTTAAAACCCATTCTTATTGCTACAAATAATACCAAACCAGAAGTTATTAATGCCAAGACTCGAGTTGGAAATATTTTTAAATTTAAATAATTACCTATTTGACCACCAATTAATACAATTAATAATAAGTACCAATAATTTGAAATTTCATTTATTACTGAGTTTTTTGTTAATTGTCCAAACACACCTGAAATAGAATTGATTAATATAAATATTGATGCGGTAGTTACTATATGTTTTGGTTTTCCAGCTTTAATTAGAAACAGAATGGGACTTAAGAAAATACCACCGCCTATACCAACAATACCAGATACGAATCCCAAAACTCCTCCAATTGGAACTGATAAAAATAATGAAACTTCTTTATAGCCTGCTTCTTTATCATCATATGATTTAAAATTAATGAGCAACATTAAACCTGCAATAGATAAAACTAAAAATAGGAAAATTTCGAATATATTTTTTTCAACTGGGTAAGAACCACCGATAAATGCAAGAGGCACTGATCCAATTAAATAGGGAAATAATAGTTTATAATTTAAATTACCAGCTTTTATATAATTGAAGCAATTACCTGATACTACAATTATATTGCAGCATAATGCAATTACAGGAAAGATGTAATATGGGACCCCCCATATAAGTAGCAAAGCCAAATATGTTGATCCTCCCCCAAAACCAACACTTGAATATAATATTGCAGTTACAAAAAATAAAATTGATAATATAATCATTTATAATTTATGAAAGTAAATATAGCACTTTTAACTGTTACTGATACTAGAACTTTAGATACAGATAAATCTGGAAATATTCTTGTAAGAAAAATTAAAAAGGCAAAACATAACCTTATCTTCAGAAAAATTTGCAAAGATAGCAAAAAAGAAATTAAGACAATCTTAAAAGACTGGTTAAAAAAGAAAAAAGTGGACATAATTATAACTACTGGAGGGACGGGACTTACGGGAAGAGATATAACCCCAGAGGCTTTAGAAGACATTGCTGATAAGCATATACCAGGATTTGGAGAGGTGTTTAGATTTGTTAGTTTAAAAACAGTTGGCACTTCGTCAATCCAATCAAGAGCTTGTGCCGTTTTGGCAAAAGGAAAATATATATTTGCACTTCCCGGATCATCAGGCGGAGTTACAGATGCATGGGATAAAATTTTAGTTCATCAACTTGATGTTAATCATAGGCCTTGTAATTTTGTTGAATTAATTCCAAGGCTGAAAGAAAAGTAATTATTTTTGATATTTTTCTTTCCAATCAGAATATGACATACCATACACGTGTTTTCTAGCATCAGGATCAGAAATATTTATGCCTTTTTTCTCGGCTTCTTCTCTATACCATTTTGACAAACAATTTCTGCAGAATCCAGCAAGGTTCATCAAATCTATATTTTGAACATCCTTTCTCTCTCTTAAATGATTAATTAATCTTTCAAAAGCTGCTGACTGTAATTCTTTTTTAGTATTATCATCCATAATAATTTGTGTTAAAGTTTTTTATCTATGAAGTTATCAGGAGCATATCAAATTAATTTAGAAAAACAAAAAGTTTGGGATGCCCTAAATGATCCAGATGTATTAAAAAAATCAATTCCAGGATGTGAAGATTTTAAAAAAAATTCTGATACTGAATTTACTGCTACAGCAACAAACAAAATAGGCCCATTCAATGCAAGTTTTACAGGCCAAATAAAACTAAAAGATATTAATGCACCTCATAGTTACATTATTGAGGGAAATGGTAATTCACCAGTTGGGTTTGCAACAGGAGAAGCCAAAGTTAAATTAGAAAATCACGATGGAGGAACTAAGCTTATTTATGATGTTGAAGCAAACGTAGGTGGAAAAATTGCTCAAGTCGGATCAAGGTTAATTAATATGACTGCAAAAAAAATGGCTGATATTTTTTTTGGAAAATTTTCAGAAATAATTTCACCTCAAAATATTTCACGTGAAACAGAAATTAAACCTACGAGCGAAAATAAAAAAGTTCAAAAAAACTTCAGAAATAAAAGTTCTATTTATATTACGGTTCTACTTTTATTATTAATAGCTATTTACTTAATTTTATAAGTCGCGTTATACTAGAATCTCTTTTCCATAAGTAATTGATCATTGTTTTTTAATATGGTTAAATGATTTTAAGAATTTTGTAACATTTTTCAGAGGAAGGCGGATACAATGAAAAAGGTTAGTCTAGAAATAAATGGTAAGAAAGTTACCAGAGATATTGAAGATCACACACTTTTATCAGTTTTTTTAAGAGACAAATTAAATTTAACAGGAACCCACGTTGGTTGTGATACTAGTCAATGTGGAGCTTGCGTAGTTCATGTTAATGGTCAATCTCTAAAAAGTTGTACAGCGTTAGCAGCAGATTTAGATGGCTCTAAAATTACAACAATAGAAGGTTTAACAACAAATGGAAAGATGCATCCAATGCAAGAAGCTTTTAAAAAAATGCATGGGTTGCAATGTGGTTTTTGCACTCCTGGGATGGTGATGAGTGCAATTGATTTGCTTCAAAAAAACAAAAAACCTAATGATCAAGAAATAAGAGAATGGTTAGAGGGAAATATTTGTAGGTGCACCGGATATCAAAATATAGTTGCAGCAGTTAAAGAAGCTGCTTCAAAAATGTAAGTTAACCGCGAGGAGGAATTTATGGCAAGTTTAGTTGGATCAAGAGTTGAAAGAAAAGAAGATAAAAGATTTTTAACAGGCAAAGGTAGGTACACAGCAGATATAAATCTTGCAAATCAAACTTATGCTTATTTTGTAAGATCACCGCACGCAAGGGCAAAAATTAATAAAATTGACACTTCAAAGGCTTTAAAAGCTTCAGGTGTAGTAGATATATTAACGGGTGAACATATAGCAAAAGATAAAATTGGCGGTTTGATTGCAGGTTGGGCAATTCGTAGTGAGGATGGGTCTGAAATGAAATGTCCAGCAAATCCACCTCTTGCTAAAGATAACGTAAATTTTGTAGGAGATCCCATAGCGGTAGTTTTTGCTGAAAGCTTAGACCAAGCTAAAGCTGCAGCTGAATTAGTAAAAATTGATTATAAAGTTTTAAAAGCTGTCGCAAATTTATCTGAAACAATGAATAGTGAATCAATTCACGAGGGTATAGATAAAAATTTATGCTACGATTGGTTGCTTGGTGATAGACAAAAAGTGAAAGAAGCTTTTGAAAAAGCAGATAAAATCATAAAATTAGATATTACTAATAATAGACTTGTACCAAATGCTATGGAACCAAGAGCATGTGTAATTGATTACAATACAGCATCAGAAGAGATTACTTGTTACACAACTAGTCAAAACCCTCATTTATCAAGATTAATAATGTCAGCTTTTGGAGGAGTGGCTCCAGAACATAAACTAAGAGTAGTTGCTCCAGATGTCGGAGGAGGCTTTGGCTCAAAAATTAATTTATATAATGAAGAAATTGTTTGTAGTTGGGCTTCTAAAAAAATTGAAAGACCTATAAAATGGGTTGCAGAAAGAACAGAATCATTTTTAACTGATACTCACGGAAGAGATCATATAACTCATGCTGAGTTAGCAGTAACTAATGATGGAAAGTTTTTAGGTTTTAAAAATGAAACAATTGCAAACCTAGGTGCTTATGCGAGAGTGTTTGGAACTGTAACACCAACATATTTATTTGGTCCATGTGCTACAGGCGTATATGTAATGCCTGCTGCTTATTCTAATGTAAAAGCTGTTTACACAAACACAGCCCCAGTTGATGCTTATAGAGGAGCAGGAAGACCAGAGGCCACTTATACAATTGAAAGAATTGTTGATAAAGCAGCTATAGAACTTGGAATGGATCCAATTGAGTTAAGAATGAAAAACTTTCCAACTGAATTTCCTTTTAAACAAACATTAGTTCACCAAGTTGACTCTGGAGATTATTTTGCAGGACTAAAAAAAGCTAAAGAAATGTCAGATTATGATGGATTTGCAGCTAGAAAAAAACAATCTGAGTCTAAAGGAAAACTTAGAGGAATTGGAGTTACAACTTATTTTGAAGCTTGTGGTATTGCACCATCTCCCGTTGTAATGATGCTTGGCTGTGGAGTGGGCCTATGGGAGTCAGCAGAGGTAAGATTTAACCCAACTGGACAGGTTACTGTTTACACAGGTTCTCATAGTCATGGGCAAAGTCATCAAACAACTTTTGCACAAATAGCTGCTGATGAGTTAGGTGTGCCAATTGAAAATGTAGATATAGTTCACGGTGATACTGACAAAGGAACATTTGGAATGGGTACTTATGGCTCAAGATCTTTAACAGTTGGAGGTATCGCAATAATCAATGCCTGTAAAAAAATTGTAGAAAAAGGAAAGAGGGTAGCAGCAAAAATGCTAGAGGCTGCCCCAGAAGATGTAGAATTTAAAGATGGTGAATTCGTTGTAGCCAAATCAAACAAGAAGAAAACAATAGGAGAAGTTGCGTTTGCTTGTTATTTACCTGGAGTTAGAGATGAAGTTAAATCACCATTACCAGAGGGCGATGAGCCAGGCTTAAAAGAACAAGCATTTTATGATCCATCTAATTTTTCTTTTCCAGCTGGTTCACATATTGCAGAAGTAGAAATTGATCCAGAAACTGGAGACGTTAAACTTGATAAATATACTGCCGTTGATGATTTTGGTACAATTGTAAATCCAATAATTGTTGAAGGACAAGTCCATGGAGGATTAGCACAAGGCATAGGGCAAGCATTAACAGAAAATGCTGAATATGATGAAACTGGTCAGCTAATTACAGCCTCATATATGGATTATACAATGCCACGAGCAGATAACTTACCTAATTTCCAGTTAGGATTTACATGTACTAAAGCGACAACTAATCCATTAGGCGTTAAAGGCTGCGGAGAAGCTGGAGCAATTGCTGCACCACCAACTGTTATGAATGCAGTAATAAATGCATTAGATGGACAAGAGATACAAATGCCAGCTACGGCGGAAAAAGTTTGGAAAGCTTGTAAAAATTTGAAGAAATCAAATTCGAAAGCAGCATAAGGAGATTATATGAAAACATTTAATTATCATTCAGCAAAAGACAGCAAAGAAGCTACAAAACTATCATCTTCTAATTCAGCTTTTTTAGCTGGAGGTATGACAACAATCCCTTCAATGAAATTAGGATTGGCAAGTTACAAAGATATAATTGATATAAAAAAAATAAAAAAACTATCAGGCATAAAGGTAAGTGGAAAGTCAGTTATCATTGGAGCAACAACTAAACATGTCGAAGTTTCAAATTCTAAGGAAATTAAAAAAGCTATACCATCATTGTCAATTTTAGCCGAAGGCATAGGAGATCCACAAGTAAGAAATAGAGGAACAATTGGTGGTTCAATAGCTAATAATGATCCTTCAGCAGATTATCCTTCTGCATGTATAGCTCTTGACGCAACAATTCACACTAACGATAGAAAGATAGAGGCTTCAAAATTTTTTAAAGGAATGTTTGAAACAGCATTGAAAAAAGGTGAGTTAATTGAAGCAGTAGAATTTAAAATACCAGTTAAATCTAGTTATCAAAAACATCCCAATCCAGCTTCAAGATATGCGGTAGTAGGAGTGTATGTTGCGAAGTACAAAAGCGGAGTTAAAGTTGCTGTAACTGGAGCAAAAGCATGTGTCTACAATGATGCAAATTTATCAAAAGCTTTAAGCTCAAATTTTTCTCCAGGCTCAATAGCAGATATGGATTTGGATAGCTCTGAAATGAACTCAGACATCCACGCTTCTGCTGAATACAGAGCTAGTTTGGTAGTTACTCAAGCAAAAAAAGCTGTTGAGGCTTGTAAGTAAAGAATTATATTTTATCAAATGAAAAATTCATTTGATGAGAAGATTCTGGAAGAAGCAAGCGATTGGATAAATGCTAATCAAAAAGTAGTTCTTGCAACAGTAATTCAGACCTGGGGTTCTTCACCTAGGCAAGTTGGAAGTCGTATGGTTGTTAATGAAAAAGGTGATTTTTCTGGATCAGTATCTGGCGGATGCGTAGAGTCAGCAGTAGTTAGAGAATGTATTGGTTTAATAAAGGATAATAAACCTTGCAAAAAAATTGAATTTACAGTTTCCAACGAAAGCGCATGGGAAGTAGGACTAGCTTGTGGTGGTGAAATTGCAGTTTATCTTGAGCAAGTAAACTAATGAAAGTTAAAATACTCCAGGAAATAATTAAAAAAAAAGAAACAAAAACTGAATTTGCAATAGTCACAAATTTAAAAAATGGCGAAAGTGAAATATTTGAACCAGGAAAACCACTAAGCAATGAATTTAAAAATCATCAAGAACAAATTGAAATATTTTTCAAAAATAAAAAAAATGGCGTCTTAGAAAATTCAGAAATTTTTATAGAAAGTTACATTAGACCAATAAAAGTAATTATTGTTGGAGCTGTTCACATTGCTCAATATCTAGTTGATTTCGCTAAGAGTTTAAATTTTGAAATATCTATAATTGACCCAAGAGGTTATTTTGCAACATCAAAAAGATTTCCAGATTTAAAAGTAATTAATAAGTGGCCAGATGAAGCTTTTAAAGAAATAGAAACAAATGAAAATTCTGCACTAATTGCCTTAACTCACGATCCCAAAATAGATGATCCAGCATTACAACATGCTATTAATAAAAAATTTTATTATATAGGTGCGCTAGGTAGCAAGAAAACTCATGAAAACAGATGTCAAAGATTA
>MDSV01202702.1_pt1 | contig 17315 bp, 13 predicted proteins | sample 810851 | NCBI WGS metagenome assembly MDSV01 (sample SAMN05326640, study PRJNA326480) | marine metagenome | isolation source: seawater | place: Atlantic Ocean: North East | collected 2012 | reverse complement strand
GTTTGCTTGCTTTTTGTTCTTTACGCTTTTTTCGATTGTTATGTGCCTGTGCTGCCAAAACCATTACTCCCTCGTTGTGAGGTTTCTAATTCTTCTCTTAAGAGTAAAGAGATAACAGGAACCTCTTGGAATATAATCTGCGCGATTCTATCCCCACGGTTTATTTCTACATCCTCGTCGGAAGTATTATAAAGACAAACCATGATCTCTCCCCTGTAACCAGAGTCTACAACTCCAGCTAACACATCCATACCCTTTTTAACTGACAGACCAGAACGAGGCCAAATTAATCCAGCCATATTTTCTGGCATGTCAAATGATATGCCGGTTTTAATTACTTGTCTTTCTTTTGCGAATACCCAGACTGTCTCATCAGCAAATAGATCAAACCCAGCGTCTGATCTATGCGCCTTAAATGGCATTTGTGCTGACTCAGTTAACAATTTATAAGATACGAATCCCATCATGAATATTCCTCCTAAATAATATCACATTTTCCACCAGCACAGGCTACTTCCTGAACTGGATTTACATTATTCTGCTCCTCAATAACATTAGTATAATCAACATCCTTGTATTCACGTTTCATATCTAACCATTCTTTCCAGTTATACACATCCTTCATGCAATATGTTAACTGTTTTAAATCTCCATCCATGTATCTGTCGGCAAACTTTTGACATTTATCCTGATATTCTTTTTTGCCATTGCCTTTTATTTTTTGTCCAACACCTAGTAAGCTGTCACAAGCTGCCCACAAGTTGTCTTCATAAAGAGATAAACCAATTTCTATAAGCCCACTCACAAACATTGCTGCATCTCCATGATGCTGTATTTGTTCGCTTGGTAAGTACACTGTAGTAAACGGTGCTTGTGCATAATCTTTATCGCCAGCAATAGGGAGCAAAGAGACACCGCAAAAATACTTACGATTCTTATAGATGAAATCTGTAACATCGTCCCACTCATCTGGCATTACATTTATTGTATTAGATACATTGTGAGTTAGCCAAGGCTGTGTACACTGTTTACTATTTTTTCCATTCATGACCCAGTTACGCTGTGTGCTTTTAACATAATCAAGAAGAGCGATAGCATCTACTTGGTTTTTAATTTTTGCACCATCTGGAACTTCTACACAAAATGAAACTACATCATCTGAATCATTGTTTGACCATACGGATTCTTCACAAGCTCTAGGATTTATTGTTCTAAAGTATTGATAAATTGGTTCCATTTTATTGGCTTGAACTCTACGAATATATCTTTTTGCGTGATGGGGATGAATGCCAGAAGACGTACCAAGAATACAACTTGATGTACCTTCTGGCTTCACGCATGTTGTACGTGCAGCTTGATTAACACCAATTAATTTAGCGATTCTTGCATTTGTTTCTTTAACTATTTCTGCTCCTTTTTTTTGCACTTCTGGATCAAGACAGATTTCATGTTGTTCCATAACACCTGTCATTGAAACACCAAGCAAAGCTTCACGACTAATAATTCGTTCCGAAACTTCTCCCAAATATGGAAAGCTAGCGAATCCAGCTTGCAGTGTGCCAATAATAGCAGCAGAAGCACATGCTTCATAAAATTCTTTTTTAGTATTTACCTTTGCACAATTAATAGTGGAAAGATTACATGCTTGCCATCCAGTTTTACCTGTCTCTTCGTCTACGGGCCACATGCCAATCTCAACGCACGGATTTACAATCAACTCCGTAGAGTCAGACCACACGAATCCGGGTTCGCCAAATTCTTTTACAGACTCCATCAACTTAGCAAACTGTTCTTTGGTTGTTTCATTTCGCAATAAAAGTGCAGAGTTGTTTGATCTTCCTCGTTGTGGGTTTTCTGTAAACCAATTCCCAGTTTTAGCCTTCGCCATTTCCTCATCATCAGCAGAAAATAGGCAAATCGTAGCACTTCGACGTACACCTCCACTAATTACTGCATCTGCCCCAAACATAACTATATCATAAGCTTGAATAGGTTTGAGTTTCCTCTGTCCATTTTTAATAGCCCCGTCAAGGGTCTTCTTGATGTGTGTAAGGGCATTTCTTAAAGGATCTGGGCCGGGAGCCTTACCTCCGCTAGACTTTAAATAAGAGCCTGCTGGACGTATCTCTGAGTAATCAAATGCAACAGTTTTACCGTTGTATTCTGGGAATGAATTATCCCCCTTAAAATAACTAGAAACAAGCACACCCACAGCGTCTGACCATCCCTCGATAGAATCATCAATTACATATTTCTTCTGACCAGTTTTCTCTTTAATTAGATTAGGGAGTTTATTTATGTGATGTTTTTGTACAGAGAATCCAGTACCGCAACCACACAATAGTAGATACATGCATTCTTGGAAAAATCTTGTCCTATCAATGTATGAAGCAATACAATTATATATTCTTGCATTGTGCTTAAATACTGGATCTCCACCAAACTGCAATGCTCTTTGAGATCCCAGTATTTTTTTCTTTTTCATATCGTCGTATGCTTGATTGATTGCTTTTACGACCTCTGGGCTAGAACCGTCAGGCATATATTGATCTAGCATCATTTGTCTTACTCTATCAACTGACTCAGCCCACGTTTCCCTTCTTAGTTTATTACCGTCCCATCTTGCATATTTAGACACGAAAGTGTAATTCATCAATGACTTGAGTGACATCTACGGCCCCATATTGTATAAAGAATAAATTTAATCGAATAAACGTTCTAACACTTTGTTTACAACCCATTTAATAATCATGGGTAGCACAACATATACAAAAAGCCATGTAAGAATGACTGATCCATAACGTTTTTCAACATCGTTTTGAATGTTTTCTTCAACAAAATCATAGCAATTATTGTAATGAACGTACCTATCTGAAAAATCGGCATTATCAAAAGTAACACCTGACTGATGACATATTGTAGCCCATTCCCTTGCATATTGCAAGCACTTCTTTGCAATTTTTCGATCTCTATCTAAAGAGTATTCTGAACAAATTTCATCTTCAATTTCGGCACATTCTTCTATGTGTTGCGAATCAATTCTATTAGGGTCTCCTGAAAACACAGAGCCTTCGTAAGAGAAACTTAGGTCTGGAAAATTTCTAAGCTTTACGCTGCCTCCCGTCTCGCCAAATACAATACCCTCAACGTATGCATATAAAGTAATAATTCTAGTCACTTCTGCCTTGGGCGGATTGGAACCAAACGATATTTCTGTTAGCCCGTCATCATGTTCAATGTTAGCAATTAGAGGTGATGTGGACTTTATCTTAAAACCATTTACCATATAGCCATCTTCTGAGAATAGCTTACTGAATATTTCTGATATTTCTTTTGGTGACATTTTTTACCTCGTATGAATTAAAACCCATGCTAGACCTAAAAAGTTTTCATTAAGATCATTTTTCTCCTTTTGGGTTAGTGTGTGATTATCTTTGCCTACGCAACTTTGCATTAAAGCTACTATTTTTTCTGCTAAACCATCATATTTATCTACTAATTTATTATCAAAAAATATTTTACCAGCTAGAGAGTATACATCATTTACTTGTTGTGAGGTAGTTTCGTAAGAAGTAATTCTCTCTGCAAATTCATAATTAAAAATAGCTATTTTAGCCCTGTCGTCTGGATCGGTAATTAAACCAGAAAAATTACTGACTCTACCTAAAACTTCCCGCGAAGGTTCTTGGATATTTAAAATCTTAGCCGCTGGAGGTTCTGGATTAAAACTTGGGACTAAGCTTGTAATGTCACTCCCAAACACTCCAAATATAATTAATAGTAGTGCTATTAAAGTTTTTGTATTGTTTTGCATTTTATTCCTCTACGTTTAATAGTGGAAATACCTCATCTAATTTACTGCCAGCTTCTTTTAGTCCGTATGAGTCACAACTTTCTTTTAGTTGATGCCAAAGATCAACAATCTCAAGAAATGTTACCGTTTCTGGTTGTGTTGGAACAACAATTTTTGGACTTCTTTTAAAAGGCCACTTAAACACAGATTTAACTTTACTAAACCAATAAGAAAAATCTATACTTGAAAGTAACAACGCTGCTGCTAATGCTACAGCTGCAATTCTGATTAATGTATCTATGTCCATTTTTACTCCACGATTAAAAGGGGTCTATAAATCAAATTTCTATCCTTAACTTTCATGCTCATCTTTTTGCCATGATAAGGACACGGCGTTTTGTGACCGTCTCCCTGAGTTATAACTCCAGAGCCTCCACAGATACACTTGTCGGGATCTGGATCTGGACCTACAATATCAGGAGTAGGTTTTGTTCCAAATACCTCAAGCTCTGCTTTGTCAAAAGATTTGCTTATACCAGATTTCCATTCTGATATATAATCTGCATACATGTCGGTAATATCTTGAGTATCACACTCACACACTGGGTCGCTAAAGTTATAATTAAAAGCATCGCTCCAAGGTCTTTCTTTATCAGAAATTGCAACCCAAGCGCATGTAGACACTAAAATTAAAACGACAGCATTCAATGTGTTTTTCATAGTATTAACTCCTATATTATTATACCCCAGCCGTATGCTAAAAACCAGAAGGTAGGATGGGAAGAACTAAACTTGGAAGATTCCACTTGAAGGCGGGTGCGTTTACTCCATTTCCTTCGTTGGTTAACCCACAATCTCCAGCATAATCTTTTAATCCTACAGGATTTGCAGCATGACCATATCTTTTCCAATTATGAGTTCCACTTCCGGTCATTGATGCTGGATCTGGACAATTATAATCTGGAGGATAATCTTCTGGATCTGCTTCGTGTTGTTCCCACAGATAATTAAAGGTTTTAAGCGTTGAAGTAGTAAAGTGTTTAGTAGCATCATATAATATGTCGCCGCTACACACAACGAAGTAAGCCGCACCTTGCAGTCTTTCATAATGATAACTGTCTTCATAATCTGAAAAACGGTCTGCGCTTTCCTGATCAAGTACTACGCCGTATGTTAACCCGCTAGCGTCAAGATGGTCTAAAATCCCACTACCAGAGGCGTTAGTGACATAATTAAAATAACGATTTACATCATCAATCGACTGAACATAACCATCGTTATAACTAGGGCTAGACGAACGATCTGTTCTGGACGAATGTACTACTCTCCTTAGGTTGTAGTTCTGTGGAGCAGTCCCGCCATACGAGTCACAATATCCATAAGCCTCGTTTGGATCATTGTCGAGATCATAACCACTTAGACAATCCTCGTCGAAAATATTAAGTTCTACTGGGAGCGCACATTCATGTCCAAAGCATTGGGGTGTACTATTTTGCCCGCCGTTTCGGGCGTGTACTACGACTCCAGTAGCGGACTCCTCGCACCACTCAAACCACCATGCGGTTCCAGCACCAGAAGCTTGAACGCATACTTTTAAATCACAAGCATCATATTCCTTCACGCCGCTTACATATCCATCAAATACACCAGACCAATACCCATGTGGATATTCGGAATACATTGCAGGACTCATATCTTTAAATCCGGTACTGACCTCTCCTGTGTCAGCGAGTTCAAATTCTTGACCCGCATCGTTTACATAAGACACTATCATTCTGTCTGGAATAACATAAGTTCCAAACTTGATAAACATTGAAGCATCTCCATATGCCTCACATTCAGGAGCAGCTGTGGTTGTGGTTGTGGTTGTGGTCGGGGCAGATGTTGTCGTTGTTGTCGTTGTTGTCGTTGTTGTCGTTGTTGTTGGTGGTGAAGTGGTGCATTCTTGACTTCTTATTTCTGCTACATTGCTAAAAAGTCCTGTAGGTACTACGCCTGAGTCAGCTATTTTTATATCAGTACCCCTAACTTTGAATTTATAATCTTTACTACACGCAGCGTTGTAATCATACAATAGTACATTATTATTTACTGATGCAATCTGTGTGAAAGATCCTGTCGTTGCTTTGTGGATTTGATATTTTCCACCGTCGTTCGTAGTTGGGTCTGTTACTCTTGCGCTAGGATGATCCCACTCTAATCTTATTTTTTGATTAAATCTTGTAGCAGTTAGGTTTAACGGTGCTGTATTAGTAGAAATATTTGAACCATTTATAGTTATACCACCAGTTGGTGGAGCTGTAAAAACTGGATTAACACTATTGTTGGAATCATCTGTAATGCTATCTGAATTTACAATTTGAACAGGATCAGTAAAAACTAGTGCGCCAGAATCAGTAGTTTGAATCGTGTACGTAAAGGTAAGTGTGTCAGTTCCACTGCCCGAGGTCAGTGTCATAATTTGATTTACACCACCGATTGTAATATTTACCAAAGGTGTGTTGACAAAAGTAAGAGAAACGCCAGTATCACCAGAGCCAGAAACAATATCATTTGATAAAGTAATAGTTTGACCCGAGCCGCTTCCGCTCATAGCAGAAATAGTTGTGCCTGCTGGAATATTAGTACCAGTAATGATCATCCCTACGGACAAGTTGGATGTATCAATATTAGTAATTTGATTAGGGTTTGAACTGCCCGGAGCGGGAACGTTGCCGGTTACGGTAACGGTAGTAGTATTAACAAAAACTGGATTGTTAAATACTATAGTAAGTACAAGACTATCGCCATGAGAAAAGATGTGAGTAAAAATAGCATTAGAACTGCCAGTTGCTTCACTCAAAGAACCAGATGAAGTTTCTCCATCTAAAGTAACGTTTTCTGGATTGGTATTATATAATACCGCACATCCAGTGGGAAGTATACTGGAAATTTTGTCTTTATCACTTTGATATTGATATCCAACGTCATCATATCTATTTTGCAATTTGTCGTATATCTGCTGGTATATTTCGTTACCTGTAAAGTTGTCTTCAGTAGACGTTTCACCAGCGTTGGTAACATTCGTGGTAGCCGAACCATTCTTAACTCTTAAATCACAGCTTTTTATATTTGTTATAATATCATCAGAATTGACTCTAGACATTTGTACGCTTTCTTGTGTGTGTTCTACATTAAGGAGTGCCGCCATCTACTGCGTTATAGTATGCTATATCATCAAACCTAGCTGTATACTTTGCTTCTAACTCAGCGTATGTAAGACTTGATTCAAATGTAGCGTCTATGCTATGAGATGTGCCAGTAGCGGTGCATGTTACAACGCAAGTTCCATTTGTTATCGCCTCTCGGGTCGAATCTGTGTTTTGAACAACATCTGTTGTTGATACAATTGCCATTTTATTTCTCCTTTAAAAGTTAGTTTATACTAGATTATACACTTATGGACTTGGGATAACATTAACAATCCAGCTGGTCGTTGACTCGTCCCAGTAAGAATATTCGTTAGGCTCTGTTTGTGGTGGAGGTACAGGAGATTCCCAAACACACGAACCTTCATTCAAAGTCCAACTAGTAAACGGTTTTGGTGGAATAAAAGCATCTCTTGATGCATCGTAAGTATATCCTATACCAGCATAATTTTTTCTAAATGGAGTCCCGCCACCCTTGTGTACGCCTCCTGTTGTATTGTACGATGTTCTTTTACAGGTTTGTCCATGTAGATTCCCGTAGTATTCTTCCCAATCAATATCACCGCCCTCATCGTTTCCAACAATTACTTGTTGTACTATATTACTATCATCAGTCAAAGCGTAATGTGCCATTTATAATCTCCTTTATCCGTCTTCGTCAATGACAATACCTGTAAGCTGGTTGGACTCTTGAGATACTGCCTCGTATGAATTATTAATTGCTGTAATTTTTACTGTTACGGCAGTAGCTCCATTATCATTATGTGCATATATTTTAACTTGATTACTTGCAGTTACAAATCTAGCGTACATGTTTTTATTTTGAGGTCCATTGTCTGATGGGTTATTTGTTATGCCAGCCTGTGTGTTAACGTAGTAAGGTGTGTTATTTGTTGGGCTTAAGACAGCAAGTATTACACCAGTAAATGCCGAGCTTTCGGTTCCGGTCATTTCTAACTTATAACCAGTTGCGCCTGCTGGCAGAGTTGGTAATTGTATTAATCCGTATGCTTGGTAAGTGGATGATCCATCACTTACAAGAGATATGGTATATGAAGGAAGTCCAAAGCTAATAGTATCTGATCCAGCGGTAAACTGTGTGATTTTATAATCTCCTGACGTAGAAGTAGATGATGTTAATCCACTTCCTATATTTAGATTTTTCGTATTTGGATATTTAAGAACAACAAATCCAGAGCCACCATTACCGCCCTCGCCTCCAGAGTTAATATTGTAACCTAAGCCTGTATCCCATTGATAATATCCACCGCCTCCACCTCCACCGCCTGTGTTGGCAGTGCCATGTCCACCCATCACGCTTTGGGGTGGTGCGCTAGAAGATGAATAAGTAGTGCCTGTATAAGTTCCGTCACCACCAGCACCTCCTCCACCAGCTCCTCCGGTTCCTGCCGATGTAAATAAACTTCCTCCACCGCCACCTCCAGCGTAAGTCACTGAAGAACCAGTAATGGAATTAGCAGAGCCAGCACCTCCGTTTGGAGTTGAGCCAGCAGCATTGTGACCACCTCCACCACCACCTTGATTACTGCTACCAGCAGCTCCGTCTTTACCTTGTACGTCTGATTCTCCACAGTCAACTGCTAACGCATCGCTACTGGACGATGCGCCTAGACCGTCACTGCCAGCTCCAGAGCCTCCATCAGTTCCTTCTACACCTCCACCATGAGATCTTCTTTCTATGCTACTATCGCCACCAACAGATCCCGCTCCTTGCCCTCCAGCACTTACGCTCGCGTGCGCACCTCCAGCACCAACTGTTAGGGTGTAATTTGTATTTTCGTAAAACTTTTTAGTTCCCGTCCTCATTCCTCCAGCACCACTACCCCCTCTAGCTAGACCACCATTGCCACCGCCGCCACCAGCGACGATTAAAAAATCTGCAAAGAATGGTTCTTTTTCAGGAACGAAGGCTGTTTCTTTACAATCAAACACTCTTTGTACTTGATTTTCACCAGAGTATATTTTTCCTAGAGCATTTTCGTTATTGTATACCCCGGATGCATATGTAGGCATAGTTTATCCTTATGATATAATAAAGTATAAAGTATTAGCGTCATAACTACTCAATGCGTCATAGTTTGTTTGAGTAATCATTACAATGTTACTTACTGCTACAGAATTACTAACAGCAGATGTATTGCTGGCTACCTTAGTATCTGCATAATCCTTAACAGCAGCGGAAGTTGGAAGAGTAGTATCATTATCATTACTACCAATACCTTCAGCTTCTGTAACAATTGTTGCAGCAGAGAAGTTTGTGGTATCTAGATTTGTAGTAGATAAAGTTCCGAAGGAAATATTTCCAGCACCGTCTGTTTTTAGTACTTGGTCCGCAGAACCGTCAGCTGTTGGGAATGTATAAGTGTTGTTAAATGTAACAGCACCAGTTTCAGTATTAACTTGTAGTTTTGGATAGTAAGTTGTACTTAGACCAGTTGTGTAAGCATCATCTAGAGAGATAATACCTTCACCCATCCTAATGACATTTTTAAGAGTTTGTGTTTCAGAGCCACCATTTTCATTACAGTAATGAGATAGGTATATACCTTTAGCTCCTGCCCCACTAAACCCTTGAATTACTAGATTTTGAATGTTACCCGAGCCTACCGGACCAGTTGTGTACCATCTAGTAAAACCAGCCAAGTCTTTAGTATCTTTTTCAACTTGGAAAAGGTAATCTGGATCGTTTATACCAATACCAACTTTGTCAGCACTTCCGTCTACGAATAACAAGTTTTCATTAGTATCGCCTTCTACTCTAAAGTCTACAGAAGCACCAGCTTCATTGAAAACAGAACCTCCTGATCTTAGATCACTAATTTGTGACTCAGTAATACTGAGTGCTGCTTGATGTTGTGTTACAGATCCTTGTGTAATGTTAGCATCTGGAACATTTGCCCAAGTTACGGCAGCAGACAAATCGTTAGTTTCTGCGGTTAGGTAAGTGCTGCTATCAACACTACCGTCAGCCTTCAAGAACTGTGAAGATGTGCCACCAGATTTAACCAAGGTTGTAGCGGTCAACGTTCCGTCAACATCTAAAGTAGAAGCAGGAGTGCCTGTACCAATACCAATTCTGTCTGTACTAGCATCAAGCCTAAAGAGATTAGTATTGCTAACGCCTTCCATTCTAACATCCCTATCAGCACCCTGCTCATTGAACGTAATACCAACGCCCCCAACTCCTACATCTTTAACTTGGATTTCTGAATTAGAATCATTACCACCGCCCCTAAGAATTACAGCACCGTTATTAACAGCACTAAGAAAAGTAGTAACTCCATTGCTAATCATCATGTAGTCACTAGTTCCGTGATCACTGTGTTTTATTCCAGCGTAAGCACTACTGGCATCTAAAGCACAATCACCAATATGAAGACCAGAACCTCCAGTATCTTCGACTTGTAACCCGCACATACCATCAGCATGAACGAATCTACCCATACCAGTAACATCTAATTGATGTTGTGGACTAGATGTATTAATACCAATCCTATCATTCGTTGTGTCAGCGAAGAACAGGTGAGTTATATTGTCACCTTTTATTTGGAAGTCTGAATCATCTGCACCATCATTATTAAATGTCACACTTTTCTTAACAGTCATGCCAGCGCCAAAGGCTGGTGAGTTAAGAATCGTGCCAGTAGATGCAAGAGTAACATCGCCAGCAACTGTGAAAGTTCCTGTTACCGCTACATCTCCATTTACATCTAGAGTTGCAGCCGGTGCGTTTGTTCTTATGCCAACACGATTCGTTGAGTGATTAGTTTGAATTAAATAGTCTTCACTACCTCCACCTTTCACTTGAAAAGCAGAACTAATGTGAGTACCATCATTATTAATAATTAATCCTTTGTTAAACCGCGATGAGTAGCCATCATTAGTAAACGTTCCTGAAGAACTCAAAGTGCCTTGAACATCCAAATTTTCATTGAAAGTAGCACCACTATTAACAATTGAAAATACAGTATCATCAGCTACACCACCATCTACTCTAGTTAAAGAGTATGTAGTTTCACTTGCATCTTGCCTCCAGTAATTAGCAGTGGTAGTGTTGCTACTATAATAATGTATTCTATTATTAGCACTACCAGTAGATGGTCCAAAGATAGCAGAAATGAAAGCACTGCCAGCTCTAACGGCGAAGAATGGTTCTGCGTCAGCAAAGTCATAGACTTGTAATGGAGTGCCGACAGTTATTGCTGAATCTAAATCAATACCAACAGTGTCGGATCGGATGCCACCAGTTATGGCTTGACTATTAGTATCTAGAGTTCCACCAAGTTGTGGGGTTGTATCTTCTACTAAGTTATACATTCCACCGCCACCCAGCTGTGTATCTATGTAATCTTTCACAGCAGCAGAGGTTGGAAGCGTAGTGTCATTATCATTACTTGCAATATCTTCTGATTCTGTTACAATTGTAGCAGCGTCGAAGTTACTTACAGTGATACCAGAAATGCCAGTGAGATATCCAGCTGTGCTATGATCACCCCAACCATAAGCAGTGTCCCAGTTACTAGAATTACTTATGTCACTACTATTTGCTAACTTGTTCCAAGATCCACCATGAGCAAAGTACATAGCTCCATCACTATGACTATGAGCGATAGCTCCATGATATGTTGTTGCGCTTGGAAATGCCGATTGGTTAGCATAGTAAAAAGGTATTACAGATGTGGTCGTAGTCGTAGCACCTCTACCAGTAACGTTAGCGAGAGTATCTGTTTCTGTATAGGATGTTAAATAAGTACTAGAATCAACACTACCGTCAGCTTTTAGGAATTCAGATGATGTTCCACCAGACTTAACAAGAGATGTGCCAGTAATAATTCCTGTAACGCCTACATTCCCAGTAAAAGTAGTAGCACTATTAGTAATTGAGAATACAGTATCATCAGCTGAATTACCATCTACCCTAGTTAAAGAATATGTAGTTTGGCTTGCGTCTTGTCTCCAGTAATTACCAGTAGTAGTATTGCTACTATAATACTGTGTTCTACAATTAGCGCTGGCAGTAGATGGTCCAAAAATAGCAGAGATGAAAGCACTTCCAGCTCTAACGGCAAAGAACGGTTGTGTGTCAGCGAAGTCATAAACCTGTAAAGGAGTTCCAACAGTTATTGCTGAATCTAAGTCAATGCCGACAGTATCAGATCGGATACCGCCAGTTACACTTTGACTATTAGTATCTAATGTCCCGCCTAGCTGTGGGGTTGTGTCTTCTACAACATTCGCCAAGGCGCTTGCAGACGTAAGATACGTGTTTGAGTCTACACTACCATCAGCTTTCAGAAACTGAGAAGATGTTCCACCAATTCTTTTGATAGAAGATCCTTGAATTGCTCCGTCAGAGTCTATAGTACCTTGAAGATCAATATCTCCCGTACCTGTAATATTTTTACTGTTTAGGTCTAGATTGCCACCAAGTTGTGGAGTAGTGTCACTTACTATATCTACAGTGCTAAATTCTATCGCACTTTCAGCAGAATTAACTTTAATAAATTTACCAGCAGAACTTGTATAATTTGCAGGACTGTCTAATAAATCTGTAAATATTGTAGAACCGCCACCACCTCCACCGCCACCAGAAATACCACTGAGGCTTGCGAAAGCTGTAGTTCCATCACCAACTTTTAATATTTTATTTGTTACATCATATCCCGGCTCACCACTAGCTAGAACGGGATTAGCAGCAGCCCATTCTGCGAATGTTCCTCTTCGGAATTGAAGTCTTGTGTCTGAGTAATCTGGCATAATTAAACCTCTTTTAGTAATTAGTGTGGAGTGTTATGGGCATGATGAGCCATCGTTTTCCCCAAATGGGCGTTCTGGGGTTCGTGTTGAAGAACTGTATGTATCTGAGTATCTGGCTGCATTAGTGATCCTAACTTCATCTAGCAGACCATGTTCCAAGGAAACCTTAGTTACAGCACCTGCGGAGTAAGTTACTGGTGATGATTCAGTTACAGCACTAGACCTATTTTCGTCTGACCATAAGTAATTCATACCAGTTTTTCTTACCCATGCTATATGATGCCAAAGTTCATCTACTGGTAAAGCCACAGACAGAAAATCATCTTCAAAGGCATCTACAACTATTTTATTATCTACATATCTTATTTTCATTTTGTCAGTTCCGGTATTTATATTAGTTAATTCTAATATTGTGCGAGCAGTTGATCTGTCTGTAGGCTTGTACCAGAATTCTATTGTAAAGTCTCCAGCAAAACTTAAACTATCTGGTGTGTCGTAACTAACAAAATCGGGAGAAAGTGGATTTACTGCGCTACCAAATTTTCCACCATCCGTGCTAACTGGACGAACAGAAGAATCAGTTTGGAATGTCATGTTATTCTTAGAGTAGTCTTTGAAGAATGATATTCTTTCTCCACCAGTATCTTCAACGTCTCCATTAAAGTGACCTAAGAATTCTACATCACAATAACTTGGATCTATTAGAGCAACGGGAATTACCGGATGGCTAGTTGAGCTGTAATCACTGCTACCAAAAGCATTGACAGCCTTTACTCTATACACCCGTTGATCTGCCGTTGCCGATGTGTAGGATATTATTCTTGTCTTTGGAGGATCTAAAGATTCGGTAAAGCTTAGTGCGGTCCATGTAGCTCCAGCGTTTACAGATTCTTCTAATATATAGTATTTTACACCATCTATAAGTGAGCTATGATTTACCCATGTTACTTCTACTTCGTAATGACCAGCTATGCTAGATGAATTTGCATTTTTAGCAACTATACTGGTTGGGGCGTTTGGATAGTAAGAAAATACACCAACGAGAGAATGAGTTCCACCGGCAGAGGGTTTGGCGAAGTTGATGTCACTTTTAGTTTGAGTAATGTGACTTCTATCAAGATTGTCAGTTAATCCTAAAGCACCCCGCTCGTTACTACCAGCTGCCCACAAATTTCTATATTGGTCAACAATTAGAGTATGATTAGACCCCGCACTGATCTCTGACCAAACTGCACCTTCTAATCTAATTGGATAATTTCTATTTGTTTTATCACCTAACCCCAACTTGCCGTGTTCGTTAGAGCCAAAAACAAAAACTTCTTTATTTTCGTTTAATAGTAAAGAGTATCCATTTCCGGCAGATATGTCTGTTACTTCGCTGCTAAGAGAATCATAATGTAATAGGCTTTGACCGCCAGCGTATGTAGACTTTCTACTATATATACTCATTGATCCAAAGTCTTGGGTGACTTTAATAGTTACATCGCCTGCGTAGAAGTCGTAAGTTCCATCGTTTACTGTTCCCGCAACAGTCTTTGACTCTTGGAGTATAGTACCTGTTATCGCAACACCGTCAACACCATTGTTTAGTAGAGTAATTGCATCTCCCGTTGCTATATTATAAAGTATGTATGCTCCATTGTTAACCACGTATTTGTTTCTAGGATTATAACTTGTTGTAGAAGTTTTAGTAGGTAAATTTATAACTAAGTTATTACCATCCATCCTTGTAAAACTATCATTTTCTAACGTAACAACATTAAATTCTGACAAAGACTCTGTAGTTGACGCAACCCTTGTAAATCTAAGCCTGTCGGTGCTATCTTTTTGTCCTAGCTGACCAAAATCATTTTGACCAGCAGACCAAACTCTGCCAGCGTTATCCAAAGCAAGAGAGTGGTAATCACCAGCTGAAACTTTTGTCCAATTAGCACTACTATTTACTAGTCTAGGTTTGCTATAATTAGTATGTGAATTGTCACCAAGTTGTCCAAATGTATTATTGCCCCAAGCATACAGTTGGCCTCTTTTAATTCCTAACATGTGTTGATGACCAGCAGATACGTCTGACCAGCCGCCATCAGGGTCTTCATAATTAAATATGTTTTCTCCACCAGCGAACCCATTGTCTAACGATCTAATGCTGACAGTGCCATAGTCTCCAGAAACATCTATTGTCATGTTCCCAGAATAGAAAGGGTATCTTACACCACCAACAATGCCGCTATTAACAAAATACTCACCGCTATAAGAAATTTTATTATCATTAATACTACTATTATCTTCGTGGTTTGCTCCTATAATAGCCATAGCGTGTCCAGAAGTAGGAACATTTAGTATTTTATGTTTACCATGTCTGTTCATTACCAAGTGTTGTGTTCCAACATAGCTACTATTGAAAATGCTAAAATCATACTTGTTATCAGATATAGTTACATCTATACCATTGAAGTAATCAAAGGGTATATTTCTTTTTCCATTTTCCTTAGATACTAAAATAAGATTGTCTCGTTGGCTTGTATCTCCAAGTCCTAAAGTTCCATAAGCATTATTACCAACTGTGTAAAGTCTACCATCACTATCAGTAATTGCTGCTGTATTATTAGCACCAGCTGACACTCCACTATAAGCAAGACCTGTGAGGGCAAATTTTGTTTTTGCTGAGTCTTCTTCAAACACAGAAGTTACTTCAGTAAACACATTTTTATTTGTAGAAGGACCGCTATCACCTTGACCTAATTGACCATAGTAATTATATCCAGCAGTATATAGTTTATTATCTTTACCAACGCCAGCAGAATGATAGTTGCCCGCTGACAAATCTTGCCATTTAAATGAAAGATTATCTATTAGCTTGAGCTTATTGATGTCTTTTTCATTGCCTTGACCAAGTTGACCAAACTGATTGCCTCCAGCAGAATAAGCCTCATCAATCAATGGTATGGGGTCTGGTGCTTCTGTGGTAGTTACTAATACTTCATTTACAGTATAGGCTGTAACATATAATTTAACACTAGTAGTAAGAGCAACATCTCCACCAACTGCTGAAAGTTCTACTTTCACCATATTGTTATTAAAAACATAACTATAATCTATTCTTAGATTTGCAGGTAGCTGCGTGTCAGGATTTGTGATGACAAAGTAATCATTGTCTGACTTTAGACCTTCAAATGTTAAAAGCACAAACCCCGTACTACCGTCAGTAATAGCAGGAATTGTAGTAAGAATTGCATTGGTTTTTAATGTTCTTGTAGATATAAATTCAGGAAGGTTTCTCCAAGCTTTTTGCCCGTCACCAATTTTAAGAATATTGGTGTCTGTAGCAAAAGCAGATTCACCCTCTTTTAATATAGGGTTTGCTTTATCTAAATCTGTTTGTGTAGCTCTTCTAAATTGTATATGTTTGTAAGATGCGCTCACTAGAATACTCCATCTATAGTCCAATCGACTTTTCGTGGTGGAAAACCTTTAACATCACTAAATGCCCATGCGCCATTCTGATTTAACATTCCGGCAGCATCTTTTTCTCTAATCCAAAAACTACCATCTGGTTGACCATGCAGTTTAGGCCCACCATTAAATACACCCCAACTATTCTGTATTAAGAATAAAGTTTCGTCATAAATTTCTCTAGAATCGTCCATAGCTACCCATGCCATTGCGTGATTCCACGACCCCCTCCTTTGGGCTATTCCATGCTCATTACGAGTGGAAGAGTAGCCATAATTACTACAGACACTTAAAGCATACCCGTTGGCTATTGCGTCTCTAGCTTCGTCTACAGTTTTAACAAGACTAATTGTTTTTACTTGATGTTTCTTTCCTTCATCTTTTACCTTTTTAGGTACACCAGATCTGCCCCAATTTGTTCCGGTTCTACTGTTGTATCTTGATAGATCGACAAATCCATAATCTTTTCTGAGTAAAATACCACCATTTTGGTGAACAAAGCGAGCGGCGACAGAGCATGACATGCCTTGACCACCATGACCGCGAGAACCATATATGGCCTCTGTCGCTCCTCTCGCCTCGAAACTTTCAGTTTGACCACCATCAATAATTTCATGGCATCTGGTTACATCAACGGCAGAACGAGTAGAATGTGAAACACAATCACCCGTAGTCTGCCTTTCGTGCGCTCCAAATGTTGGGTCAAATTTTTGTACAGACTTATATAATAGTGCTATTTTTCCTTCGCCACTACTATACAAATCTGATGCAGCTACACCAAACAAAGGATGTGGAAGTTCTCCCAACAGTTTGTCAGTATCTTCCGGGTCACACCATGATCCTACGAATCCTTCATCGTATGATTTAAGCAAATCTCGCGGATTTCTAAACATTATACTTACTCCGGTACGTTGTTTTTAGCCCATTTAATAATAGTATTAATAACAACTGCCGCAATAGGTACTAACATGACTCCCATATTACCAAGGTCTAAGTCAGCCATGTTCTCGCCAAAATATGTTAGACCAGCAGCTAATGCAACCAATGCGGTATTCTTAGCGATTTCTACTGTGTCTGCTACATTTAGAGTAAATGCTGCCGATTTC
>MDSV01195936.1_pt1 | contig 17325 bp, 5 predicted proteins | sample 810851 | NCBI WGS metagenome assembly MDSV01 (sample SAMN05326640, study PRJNA326480) | marine metagenome | isolation source: seawater | place: Atlantic Ocean: North East | collected 2012 | reverse complement strand
GTAATGGAAAAACAAAATCAACTCCTACTGAAAAATTATCAGATGTTAAAGGTGGAAATGATCCCAATGAAAATGCTGTTGATGCAGCATATCAACCAAGATTAAATACTGCAAAAGCTGGAAAAGATTCATATGAACAACCAGTAGTAGATGATCCAACACAAACTATAAGTCCGAATGTACCAAATGATGCAGCTGTCTTAAATGCTAGGTATAATGCCCAAACTAATAAGGATATAGAGAAACTTGAAAGGCAAAAGAATAGACGAAGTACTAGTGAGGAAGAAAAGATAAGACTTCAAGAGTCAATAAATACTTTGAAAAAAGATCAAATAAAAGTTAATAATGATTTTAAGGGTTCACAAAGTATTGTAGAATATCCAATAACTTCAAGTGAAAAGTCTGAGGTAATAAACAAAATTAATAAAAAAAATAATATAAACAATGCTAAAGAAGTTTTAGATGGTTCTGCACCTGCTGATGATAAAGAAGTTTTACAACTTCAGTATGATTATGCAAAAGAAGTTGAAAATGTACAAATTAAGAAAGCAACCAAGGAAACATTTGGTTCTAGTTTAGCAACTAATCAAGCTGAATTAGATGATGTTTATAATAAAAATGCGGATGCCGATATCGAAAAGTTAAAATTCAAATTAAGAAGAAGAAATTTGAGTGATGAACAAAGAGAAAGCATACAAACTTCAATAGATACAATAGAAGCAGATAGAAAAGAATATAATAGTGAATCACTTAATATGTTTTAATTATTCATGATAAATAATAAAAGGAGGAATTACATACTATGACATCATCATATGATCAAGGTAATCTTGATGCCAAATCCACATATAATACTGGCGGTGTAAATCAGGATGCTGATAATATTGATAAGCTTGCAGCAGAAGGTGGAACAGGTGGAAGTAAAAAATTTAGTTCAGCTGAACTTAAAAAGTTATTAGATGAAGGTAGTACCACAGATCTTAATTCTACTATTAGTCAAGCTCTTACTGATCAAACTATAAATGGTACTGTTGTTAGTAATAAGGTAGAATACAGACAAGATGATAAGGGCAATGTTTATGAAGATATTGATGGTGGTGCTCTTCAGGGTGGAACAACAACTGTAAAAATAAATGCTACTGTTGAAGAGGGTGGTGTAAATGGAAATGAAGTAAATGAAAAACCATTTATTCCTGCTGTGCCAACAGAATTTCCTTCCTTTCAACAGATCAAATCTTTTGAGAATCTTATAAAGGACAATCCTCCTGGTGAAAAATGGCAGGGTGCAATTAAGAATATTAAGACTCAATATCCAGATCAATTTAAAGATATAACTTCATTTGATTCGAGTCAAGTAGAAAATTTATCTAAGGATGCTTTTAAACAATTTCAAAAAAGAGCTGAAGAATATAAAAAAATAGATTTTCCAGATGTAGATCCAGTATCTTTAACTTCTGGTATGGCAGTTCTTACAGCAAATCCAGATAAAAATAATTTCTTTGCAGAAACCCAAACTCAATTGGGTAACTTTATGGATATAGCAAGTAAAGCAAGTAATTTTAGTCTTGATCTTCCTGGTGAGATAAAAAGTGTAGCGAATATGATTAGTAGTTCGTCTCAAACGTTTATTGGACAAATTGGAAATTCACTTACTGATGGATTAATAGATTATGCTAAAGGTGGATTGGATGGTATTGCTTCAAGTGTATTCGCACAAAATCTTCCATTTAACAAAGCATTATCGAAAATTACTTCTTTGCAAACAAGCATGGTTGGACCTATCCAAGGCATGTTAGGTTCAACAAATTGCTTAGTAAATAAAGTGTCTGGTGCTTTATCTGGTTCTATTGAAGATATGTTGACAGGTATGGTAAAGAATGTATTAAATGCTGGTACTTGTGCTGTTCAACAAATGGTAGGTGCTATAACCAATAAAATTACAGGAATGATTGATTCTATCGTTTCTCCAGCAACAAATGCAGTATCAGGATTACTTGAGAAATTTGGAGTAAAGGCTTTTAATGTAAAAAGTTTTATTGGTAAGGGAATGAATATAATGGGTAAAGTAAAAGATTTATTTAGTTGTGGTGGTAAAGCATCAAAACCTGTTGATACTGATAAATTTGTTATTGATAAATTAGATGCAAAACCAATGGGTAGTAATGAGCAACAAAATTTTATTGATAAAGCATTTAAATCTGCAAATGAAGTTGGTGGTCAAATTGAAAATGCTAAAAACAATATTTTAAAAGGTCTTCCTTCTGGTTTAAATAAGTTTGAAGAAGCATATGGTAAGTTTTCAATATTTGGTTCTAAAGTAAGTGAGGCAGGAGATACTGTAGGAACTGATTGTTATACTGGAAATATATTTAAATGTGGAGCACCTAAGGTTGAGATATTTGGTGGTAATGGTATTGGTGGAGCAGGAAAAGTTTTATTTGGAAACTTTATAGATAAACTTGACCCTGATGATATTTTTGGAGATGTGAAGAGAACTGCTAGTATTGTTGGTGTTGAAATAACTGATCCTGGTGAAGGATATAGTGAAGAACCTCTTATATCTTTTACTGATAGTTGTGATCAGGGAGTTGGTGCTTTTGGTAAAGCAATTGTTGATAAAAATATAAATTCTCCTACTTTTGGTCAAATAACTAATGTTGTAGTATTAAGTGAGGGTGAAAATTATCCTGTTGATATTCCAGGAGAAGTTGATGAAGTTTATATTGAAAAAATTATAATAGAAAATCCTGGTGCTGGATATCAGAATGCAAGTATATCTGATGAGTGTATAAAACTTAATGTTGTTGACGGACAATGTGTTAGTTGTGATGTTATTTGTCAAAAACCATATACAACATTACCCGAAATAGAAGAATTGATTGAAAATCCTGGATATGGTGCTATTTTTAGAGTAATTATGACATTGAACAAACCAATTGTACCTGATCAAACACTTGAAGTTGTTGATTGTGTTGGTGACTTCCCTACTGGAGGAGATAGTTAATATGAGTCAAGAGAATTATACTCAGGAAATATTTAATCAACAGTTAATTGTTGAAGCTTCTGGTCATATGGTTGGATTGCCAGGAAAAGTGGCATATTCTTTATTATCTCAAACTAAAGACGGTGTAAAATATAATCAAACTCTTTCTGAGGGTAGTGGTTTATCAAGAGTTTATGCTGAAAAAACACTACAAGTAGAGTGTGGATTTAAAAATAAGGAAAATGAGCATAGTTATAAATTAATTGTACATAAAGGTAACTGTGATTTTAATGCAGATAAAGGAAAATTATTACAAAAGGCAAAACAAATTACATTACAAGCAGCAGAAGAAATAGTATTACAAGCACCTAAAATTCGTATAGGTTATGATCAACCAGGATCTACTGATGAGGTTTTAATTTATGGTAGTAAGGTTCATGTTGATGAGAAAGGTCTTAAAAGTGGAAACATAGCAGATTTGCTTAAAAAATCTAGTATGTTTAAGGCTTTTTCTTCTAGTATGATTGCTGGTGGTGGAATGCTTGGTGGGGGAGGACTTGGTGGACTTGGTGGAGCAATTGGTGGACTTGGTGGTGGAAATTTAAGTCTTGGTACTCTAGCTCAAACTGCTGCTACTGCCTATGGTGGTCCTGTTGCAGGTGCTGTTGCTGGACAATTACTTAGTGGTGAGGGTTTAGATGCTGGTTCTCTTGCTGGAAGTGTTGCTACTGCTTATGGTGGTCCTGTTGCAGGTGCAGCTGTAGAATCAGCAGTTAATCAATCGCAAAGTTAGGAGGATAATATGGCTGGAATAGGTAATCAAAACGCACACACTGGAGATTCTGTATTTGAGAATGTTTATGTTTATGGAAAGTTATATTATGATTTTAGTGGTGATGATTTAAAACTTCCTGAAAATTTAACGGTAAAGAATCTAACTGTTTTAGAGAATTCTTGGTTTGGTGGTATTGCTACATTTAAAGATGATGTTTATATTGAAAAATTAGATCTTTTTGACTTATTAGTTCGACATAGATTAGATGTTGGTGTTGGTGGAACTGTATTTACTGGAATTAATACAGGACCATTTCCTGGTAGAGTTGGTGTAGCAAATACAGCACCATTTGAAAGATTCCAAGTTGGTGGTCCAAATACAATTGGCAATTCAGGTGAAACGGATGATAGAGCTGTTGTAATTACTGGATTAGGTACAGTTGGTATCGGAACTACTGCTCCTGCTAATTTTGTTGGTATGAACACTGGATTTACTGGTGAAGTAAAACTTGATGTATTAGGACCTATGAGATTGGATGGTCATTTATATGACGCTGGTGGATCTCCTGGTGTTGATGGATATTATTTGAATATGGATAATGATGGTGTCCGATGGATTCAGGCATCACCAGTTGAACAACTTGGTATTCTAGTTCAAGATGAAGGAGTTTATATACCAAATCCTGGAACGGCACAAACATTCTCTGTAATGAATTATGTGCAACTTAATAGTTTAGGTCTTGGTACTGATACTATAATTCCTATACCAGATCCAGATAATCCTACAATGATTGCTAGGATACAATCTCAGGATTTATGGGGATTCACAACAGCTGGTGATGTTAATAGTCCAATCTATAGGATGACTAATGTTGGTATCAAAAATAATAGTCCAGCAGTAGAATTAGATGTAACAGGAGAACTTCATGTTACTGGTAATGTTGATTTTGATTCACAATTAAATGTTGATGGAGCTACGTTTCTTAATGATATTCTTGATGTAGATGGAAAAACAGATCTTCGTAATGATTTAGAAGTTCATCAAAACACTTTATTAAGTGGTACATTAGATGTTACTGGTGTTGCTAGATTTAATAATGTTGCTGATGCATCAAGTTCTACACAAGGTGGTTCAGTAACAATAGATGGTGGTACTGCAATTGCTAAAAAACTTTATGTTGGATCAGAATTACATGTAACTGGTGGTGCATATCTTGATAGTACACTAGATGTGGATGGACTTACAACATTTAATGATACTACGGATGCATCTACTATAACAAATGCTTCTGTACAAATGGATGGTGGTGTTGGTATAGTTAAAAAATTAATTGTTGGTGGACAAACTAAATTACAGGCAAATATAACATCAACTGATAAAAATACTGGTGCTCTTGTAGTAGAATCTGGTGGTGTTGGTATTGAGGAGAATTTAAATGTTGGTGGTGTTGCAAAAATAGGTTCTAATCAATCATCAACTAGTAAAGATACTGGTGCTCTTATAGTAGAATCTGGTGGTGTTGGTGTTGAAGAAAATGTAAATGTTGGTGGTAACGTACGAATAGGTGTTAATGAATCATCAACTAGTAAAGATACTGGTGCTCTTGTAGTAGAATTGGGTGGTGTTGGTATTCAGGAGAATTTAAATGTTGGTAATAATACAAGACTTGAAGGAACGTTAGAGTTAGAAAATGCTTTTATTGATAAATTAAATAGTGTTGGTTTTGATGTTAGTAAGTCAAAAAATGATTATAGATTGTCAGCAGTTGGTGCTGGTGTATCATGGAGACCATCTGGTGTTGAGACTGAAAATGCTATCTGGGTTACCGTAGATGGTGATGATACTAATACTGGATTTTTAGAAGGTGATGCAAAGAGAACTGTTGGTGGAGCAGCTGCAATAGCAAAAGAAGGAGATACTATTATTATTCGTTCTGGTAGTTATACTGAAAATAATCCAATTGGACTAAGGACTGATGTTTCTGTATCTGGTGAAGACTTAAGACTTGTAACTATTGTTCCTGAAAATAGAGATAAGGATGTATTTCATGTTAGAAGAGGTTGTTTGATACAAAATCTTAACTTCTCTGGTCCTCCTGATGATGGTCAGGGTGGAGTTTCATATAATCATACTGGTGCAGCAGTTGCTTTCCCTCCATTAGTTGTAGCAGATCAAGCAAATACAGGATATATTGCATTAGGACCAGCAAATGAAGGTGCAACTGGTAGGTGGAAGTCTCCATATGTTAGAAACTGTACTAACTTTATGACAGGTAGTACAGGTATGAGAATTGATGGAAATCATGCTAATGCTGATTTTAGTGGTACTAATAATCTAGGACAAGACTTTAAATCTTTTGTTTGTGATGCATTTACACAATATAATCAGAATGGTATTGGTGTATCAATTACAAACAATGCATATGCTCAGTTAGTTTCTATCTTTACTATTGCGTCTGATATTGCAATTTATTGTGATACTGGTGGGCAATGTGATTTAACAAACTCTAACTCATCATTCGGTAATTTTGGACTTTTTGCTGATGGGGTAGGTGCAACAGAATTTACAGGAGAAGTATTTACTTCTGCTCCTGCTGATAGTGATGTTATTGAACTTACTAATCTTACAGATTCTTTGGGTAGATTTAGAAAACCTTTTGACGGTCAAGGATTATTCTTTAAACTTAATTTGGCAAATTATCTTGATACTACGGTTAGTGGTATATTAAATGAACCATTACAATTAATTAGAGGTATTACTGTTGTAAATGGTGGATTACCAGGAGAATATAATTCAGCAGCACCTCCAGTTATTACTGTTCCAAGACCATTAGGTCCAGAATCTATTGGTGCAGAATTTTCTGTAAATGTGAGTGCTGCTGGAACTATTACATCTGTTGATGTTGTTGCAAGTGGTAGAAATTTCCTTCCAAATCAAGATTTTACAGTTAGTGTTAGTGGTGGTGGATCTGCACAATTAGTTGCAGATACTGATCCTATTTTATATACTGTAAGTGTTGCTGGAGAACCATCAAATGTTGGATTAACAACAGTAACATTCGATCAGTTTATTCCTTATGAGATTTTTGCTGGAACTGATATTGAACTTGTAAGATTAAGTAGAATTATCACCAGTTCTCATTCATTTGAATATATTGGTGCTGGTACGGATATAAATAAAGCGAACCCCTTCCAAGGTGGTGAACCTATTACTGCAAATGAAGTTGTTGCTATAAATGGAGGTCAATGTCCATTTACAAGTACGGATCAAAAGGGTAATTTTAGGATTGGTGATGGTTTAACTGTTGATCAGACTACATCTACTATTCGAGGAAGAGACTTTAACCGAGCGATTCAAGCACAATTAACACCATTAATACTAGCGTTGAGATAATATGGCAATAGCACCAGTCAATAAGTTTATATCAATTGCTGTTCCTGTAGCACCAGGATTACAGGAATTGTATGAAGTGCCAACAGGAACTTCTGCTTTGGTATTATATGCTCAGGTTGCAAATGTGGGTGTAGGAACATATCCAACAGTAACATTTGTACAAAGAAGAGAATCTAGAAGCACAGGATTAACAAGAGATATTAGAGTTATAAAAGATGTAGAAATTCCACCTAATGATGGTGTAATTTTAATAGATGGTAGAATGGTTCTAGAAAAGACACCATTAATTGTAGATCGTGTATATATTTCAGCTATACAAAGTGGTGTATCTACAATTGTTGATGTTCAATATACCGAACCAACAGGAGTTTGTACTGTGATGACTGAAGGTAATCATGGTTTTTCTGTTGGTGATCAAGTTACAATGGCTGGAATAGCATTTACTTGTGCTAATAATACCTCAGGTATTACCACAACAATATTTCCAGATCCGCAAGCATCATATATTGTAAATACTGTTGCTGATAGTAAAGTATTTTCTACAAATGTTGGTAGAGCTAATGGTATAATTCATTTTTTCAATGCAGCAAACCATAGATTTATTCGATCTGTAGATAATGCAATTACAATAGTATCAAGTAGTGATAAGTATACACCATCAGATGCGACATATACTCCAAAAAATGGAAAATTAAAATTAAATCTTGTTAATAATAGTTTATTTACATCGTCAACTTCTCATACTCCTAGTGATATAGAGTACAATGCCCATGTGGGAATATTAACAGTTTATACTGCTACTGCCCATGGATTTTCTAGTGGTAATCTTATTAAATTTGATGATTATGCATTAACAGTGAAATGTAGTATGGATGGTAAATCTACAAATCATACTTATCCAAGACCCACTGATCCTATGCACAATAAGTGGCAGTCTATTACTGTAGAAAGCACTACTAAATTTAAGTTAGATGTAGGAGCTTCTCCTACTAAATGGTATAATGCTAGTTTTGCTGAATACGATCCTACTGTTGGAATTACTACTCTTACTGTTGGATCAAATACATTTAGAGGACCATCAAAGCATACTCCAACTAATGCGGCATATAACCCAACTACGGGTGTATTTACTATTACTCTTAATAATCATAGATTTAACAATGGAGATTGGATTAATATTGCTACTGAATCATTAGTAATGAGTTGTAATTATAATGGAGCAAGTGGCACTGCTGCTCAAAAATCATATCCTAGAACAACTGATTCTGCATATGGTAAGTGGATTCGTATTTCTAATGTTACTACAAACACATTTGAGGTACAAGTCTTAAATACTACTCCTTCTACAAATACTAATCCTCATACTTTTGTATCTTGGGCAGATAATGCTATAAGTAGAGCAACTTCAACAGTTAAAATAGCAACAGAATCTCTTAGATTTACTTGTGCTAAAGATAATAATGCTACTAATCATGATTATCCTCGTGCAACTGCTGGTGATGGGTCTCCTGATCCTGCATATAATACTTCAGTTCCTGTTGTGGCAAGAACAGATACAACAGTTGCTTTAGGTATTGGAACGGCAGATTTTTCAGATGTTGGACTTCATACTTTTGTATTACCAACTAAGCAGAAACCAACTGCTGCTACTTATAATGCATCAACTGGTGCAATGACTGTTACTATTGCTAGTCATGGATTTGAACTTGGAGATGCAATTAAGATTGATAACAATAGTATGACTTTTGAATGTAATTATGGTGGGGGTGGTGAAGAGAATTATCCTAGAGCAACTGACCCTGCTGCTGATACTTGGTTACCTATATCAAATGTAACCACAAATACTTTTGATGTTAATGTTGGAGGTGCAGGAGCTGCTGCTTCAAATGCCCATACATTTAAAATAGCAACTGCTGGTATTAGTAGATCTGTTGTTAGAGCAGGTGGTGATTATGATCATGATTTTGTCAGTGCTGTTAACAATAGTATGAAGAGATCAACTGAATCTATTACGATTGATAATAGTTCTTTAATATTTTCTTGTAGTCAAGATGGATTTGGATCTGAACACGCATATCCACGTCCAGGCGATCCTGCATCTGGAGTAAATTTAGGAATTATTGAAGCAGATCCAAATAGTATAACTGTTAATGTTGGAATATCTACTGCTGGTGGACTTGTTGCTCCACTTCAAATGGAATTTCTTGCAAGTATTCTAGAAAATAGTAATGCCTAAGTATTTAAGTGGAAGGGTTAAGAGAACCCCGCAGAATAAATTAACAGACGATAGATATCAATATCTTGATATAGGTCAAGCAGAACCTAATATTGGTGATCCTCCAACTGCTTCTGGAACTCCTGGTATTCCTGCTGGTCAACAATATCAATTAGTATCTGTTCTTTCTCATCCAGGAGAAAGGTATTGGATTCCAATTGGTGGTGGTTTAATACCTGGTGCTATTAGCATATATGAAGAAGGATCATTAGTAAGTGGAGTAAGTAGTATAACCCAACTTAATTTTGTTGGAAACTCTTTAACTGCTGATGCAGCTCCTTATGTAGCAGGTCTTAGTGCAGGTAATATTGCTACAATAACAGCAGCACCTCCTGGTTCTAATACAAGTGTTTTGTTTAAAGAATCGGGAGATTTTGCAACATCTACTGATTTAGTATTTAATACTGCGGTTGGTATTCTTACTGTAGGAAATGGGATTAATATTGGAATTGGTGGAACTATTATAAGTGCAAAAACCTCATCTTCAACTGGTTATCCATTAGTTGGTATAAATGAAGCAAATCCAACACAAGAATTAGATGTTAATGGTGATATTAGAATAAGAGGAACAATATATGATATTAATAATGAACCTGGAGATCAAGGAGAACTTTTATTAAAAGGTCTTAATGGTCTTGAATGGACAAATCAAAATGCTATTACAGCAGGTGCTGGTGGAGATATTGGGCAAGTACAATATCATAATACTGCAGGTCTCGTAGATGGTGCAGATATCTTCTATTATGATGCAGTTAATGATAGAGTTGGTATAGGAAGTACACAACCAGCTCAAGTATTAGATGTATTAGGAGTATCTACTTTTATAGGAGGAGTTACTGTTGATCATTTATATGTTACTGGTATTACTACAGCACTTAATCTAATTAATGCTGATGGTGGTATAAAGGCAAACACAGCACAAGTTACTGATTTAACAGAGGATCGTGTTGTTTATGTTGGACCTAATGGTGAATTAGTTGATAGTAGTAATTTAACGTTTGATGATTATACTTTTGGTGCAAGTGGAATTAATGTTAGTGGATGTACAACTACTAGTCAATTAGAAGCAACAGGAGTTTCAACCTTAGGTAATATACAACTTGATACTAATACTATTGATACTAAATCAGGTAATTTAATTTTAAATTCTGCTGGTGGTACGGTACAAGTAAATGCAAAAATATTTTTAAATAATGTTACACAATCTACCACTAAGAGCACTGGTGCATTAACCATATCTGGTGGTCTTGGTATTATAAAAGATGTTAATGTAGGAGGTGCAGTTTCATTTAAGGGAAACAGTGATCCTACGGGGGTTGCAGTTACTCTTGCGGCTGCTGGTGGTATTACTACTACTGGTGGTGATTTATATGTGGGTGGTGATTTATTCATTAAGGATGATACTGTATTCTCTGATGGAAAATTTGAACAACTTCTTGTAAATCCAGGTATTGCAACATTTAGAGGTGATGTAGAATTTTGGAGTAATGCTGATAGTGATAAAATAGCTTATTGGGACAAATCCGAAGATTCATTAAGATTTAATGATGATGCTAGAATAAAATTAGGAAATTCTGACGACTTACAATTATACCATTCTTCAAACATTAATTATATTATTAATGAGATAAGTGATGGTGAATTAAGAATTGTAAATGGAGTTGGACCTGCAAATATTGCAAAGTTTATTAATGCTTGTTCTGTTGATTTATACTATGATTCTGCTAATTTTCCTCTTCCCAAATTACAAACTTCTGGTATAGGAGTTACTGTTACTGGACAATTAGATGCTGCGACTGCAAATTTAAGTAGTACTCTAACAGTAGGTGGTGCTTCTAATTTAAATGGGGATGTAAATTTAGGTAATGCTCTTACAGATGATATTGTATTTGGTGGAAAGGTAGATTCTCATATTCTTCCAAATATAAATGAAACATATGATTTAGGTAGTGGTTCTAATAGATGGGATACTGTATATGCTAGAACATTTGATGGATTAGGAACTCTTACAGTTGAAGATTTATATGTAACTGGTATTGCTACCTTTAAAGATGATGTTGAATTCCATGGAACTGGTGGTGTTGATAGTAAAGGTAATGTAGGTATTAAATCTGCTTTCTGGGATAAATCGGAAATGAGATTTAGATATCTCGACAACATTGAAGCAAGTTGGGGTGATACTAGAGAATTACAAATTTATCATTTTGATGATAGTTATATAAAAAATACTAGTGCTACTGGAAATTTATATGTAGATAGTACTAATGAATTTTATATAAGAACAGAAGGTGGTCTTGAAAATGCAATAAAAGCAAAAACAAATGAGGGAGTTGATTTATATTATGATGGTGGTTTAAGATTATCTACTTATGATAAAGGAATTAAATTATCTGCTAATGGTACAGTTGGTGCTGCTGTTAGTATATACGATGGTAATAATAGTAACTATGCTGCGATAAAGTCTCCTAATACATTAACAGCAGATTATACACTTACTCTTCCTCCAGATGATGGTGGACCTGATAATATATTAAAAACTGATGGAAACGGTATTTTAAGTTGGATAGCACAGGGAGATCTTACTGCAAAACCAGGTGGTGAGAATACTGAAGTTCAATATAATGATAATGGTTCCTTTGATGGAATGGAAAGTTTACTTTATAGTAAAACTATTGGTGATATAACTTTTGTTGGTGATACAAAACAAGCAATATGGAATAAGTCTGATGATTCCTTAGAATTTCAAGACAGTGCAAAAGCAAGATTTGGTACTGATGATGATTTGGAAATATATCATAATTCTAGTACTAGTACGTCTCATATAGAGGATACTGCAGGTAATACTCTTTTAATATCGGGTAAAAGTGGAGCTGGTAGTCATAAAATACAAATAAATGCTGAATCTGGTAAACCAAGTATTATTGCAACTGCAAATGCAGAAGTATCTTTATACTATAATAATGGAAAACGTCTTGAAACTACTACCGATGGCATAAGAATTTATGGCGGTCTTCGAGATAAAGATGGGGATTTAGGAACAGCAGGGTATATTTTAAAATCTACTGGAACTGAATTAGATTGGATAAATCCTTCTACTATTGGAGCAGAACCAGGTGGATCTGATACCCAAGTTCAGTATAATAATGATGGTTCCTTTGGTGGAATGGTTAATTTAACTTATATTGATAGTGGAACTAATAGTGGAAATATAAACATTCTTAATAGTCTTGGTGCAACTAAAGTTCAGTGGAAAGCAACAGATGATTATGGTGGTGCTAATGGATTAATTGAGTTTAAAGATGATGTAAAATTAAGATTTGGAAGCAATTCTCAGAACATTGAAATATATCATCAACAATCTGGTAATGCTAATTATTTTGACAATAATGTAAAATTAAATTTTAGAATTAAGGATGAATTAAACATTCAAACCACTTCTAGTGCAAATGTTATTAAAGCTGTTGAAGGTGGTTCAGTAACCTTATATTATAATTCATTTGATAAATTAGCAACTACTACCGATGGAATAAAAATTACTGGTGGTATTAGAGATAAAGACGATCAATTAGGATCATCAGGTCAAATATTGAGTTCTACTGGATCACAATTAGATTGGATAAATGCAAGTAGTATTGTTGGGGCAGCAGGTGGTGATGATACAGAAATTCAATTTAATAATAATGGTAATCTTGATGGAGCAGATTATTTTAAGTATACTTATAATGGAGCATCTGCTGGTGATGTAACATTTGTCGGTCTATCTGCAGACGTATATTGGTCTCGTCTTAATAGTTCCATGATCATGAAGAATGGTTCAACCTTTACTTTTGGTCAAATAGGTAGTACTAATAATTTCTCAACTAGAATTTATGGTACTGCAAATGGTAATGGATATTGGGATGCATCTCAAGGTGCTGGTAATGTTTACATAAAGGGTTCTAGTCTTAATCCTGATAGTGCTACTCATAAAGTTTACATACAACCTAATGAGTTTAAAGAGAGTATTATTGCAACTGCAAATGCAGAAGTATCATTATGGCATAATAATACAAAACGTCTTGAAACTACGAGTGATGCAATAAGAATTTATGGTGGTATTCGTGATAAAGATGGTCAGATAGGAGATGCAGGTCAAATATTAAGTTCTACTGGAACTGAATTAGATTGGATTGATCAAACTACTGGTCCAGTTGGTCAAGCAGATCAAGTTAAGACAACAAGAAACTCCAATAATGCTACTCATTATTTAACTTTTGTTGATAGTAATAATAACCCTGGTGCATATGAAAGTGTTTATACTGGTGATGGAATAAAGTTTAATCCTAATACTAGTGATCTTAGTGTAGATGGAAGATTATATTTAAATGGTGTTGGTAATAATGCTGCTGGATCTATATGGACTAAAGGTGGACAAGATAAGAAATTTTTCATCTATAATGATAGTACTGAAGGAGAAATTGGATTTGTTGTAGCAAATTCTTCTAATGATCTTAGTGTGGGTATTGTTACATTTAAGAGAACTAATGCATATGGAGATAAATCATATTTTAGATCAGATGTAAGTGTTCCTGTAAATGAAAGTTATAATTTAGGAGATAGTATTACTCAACGTTGGGATAATGTATATGCTAAAACTTATCATGGAGAAGTTTTAAAACTTTATGATTCTGATAAAACTCATAAAATCACTCTTCAAACTCCGGCTACGGCTGATTTAACAGCAGATTATACACTTACCCTCCCTCAAAATGATGGTGCGACTAATGAAGTTCTTACAACGGATGGAAATGGAATTTTAAGTTGGACTGCTAAGGGTAGTGGAGGAACTGGAGGTCTTACTAATATACTTGTTGATTATACTGGTAGAAGTGCACCATGTGATATGCCAATCACAATAAGCACACCATCATCAGGGACAAAGCAAATTAATATTCCTGATAGTAGTAATGCTTTTGGTGCAAAATATGTTCAAACTTCTGAACCTACTGGAAGTAGTGTTTGTGATGGTGATGTGTGGTATGATACTACTCCACCTGCTTCTAGTGGTGATGTAGGTGGAAATGTTCCAGTTGGTGGTATTATAATGTATTCGGGGACTGATACTGAACTTAATGCATTGACAAATTGGAAACTATGTGATGGTACAACTTATGGATCTGTTACAACTCCAAATCTAAAAGATAAGTTTGTTATTGGTGCTGATCAGTATAGTTCTGGATGGAAAACAAACGTTACTGGAAGTCTAACTCCTGATGGTGGTAGTAAAGATGCAGTTGTTGTTCAACATAATCATACCTATGTTACTAAAGGCGGTGCCTATACTGGTGATAGTCATACTGAACAATCCAACACTTGGAGACTTGAGAGCACGGTAAACACAGGAGATAGTGGTGAGAGTGGAACCAATAAGAACCTACCACCATATTATGCACTTGCATATATAATGAGAATATCATAGAATGTTGTTAATAAATAGTTAAAAATATAATTATGGCTCTTAAAGTAAGAAAAAATGGTGCGTGGGTAGATATTGCTGATAATTCTGCAAACACAACTTATACATTACCTACTTTTGGTACTATTAATGGAAGTAGTGGACTAAGACTTACTGGTAGTGATAGTACAACAGATGATGTAAATATTACGGGTGCCAATGGAATTACAGTAGTAGGTAATGCTAGTAATAATACATTAACAATTGATGGTGGAGGAGCAGGAAGTAATACAACATATGATCTTGAAGGTGGTGGAACTGATGGTGGGTCTTTTGGAACTGGTATAGGAAAAGTTATATTAGTACCTAGCACTGGAACTAATGATGAAGTTTCTATAACTGCTGGAAGTAATGTAAAGATTGATAATACTGGTACTGGTGGATTTACTATTTCTGCTGCTTCTGGTAGTGGAGGTTCTAGTACGTTCTTAGGACTTACAGATGTTGATCCTACAACTTATACTGGACAAGCAAATAAACTTGTTAAGGTTAATAGTACTCCTGATGGTCTTGAATTTGTCGATGAAAGAACTTATAGTTTACCATTAACAGGTGCTACTGGGGCAAGTGGTACAGGTGAAGCCACTTGGACATTAACACCTAGTGGTCCTGGTGGAACATCTGATTCTGTTAAAATAAAAGCAGGTGCCAATATTAGTATAGATGCAACTAGTGTAGCGTCAGGAGAGTTTACAATTTCAGCTTCTTCTGGAACTGCTACTATTTCTGATGGTGATTATGGAGATATAACAGTATCAAGTACTGGTTCTCTTTGGAGAATTGATAATGATGTAATAGAAGAAAAACATATTAATGCTGGTGGTACTGCTGCTGCTGATAAAGTTTTAGTATATGATGCAAGTGCTACTGGTAAGTGGAAATGGTCAGATCAAACTGGTACAACTTATAGTCAAGAAGCAGGTGCAAGTGGTGCTAATGTTCAATTAAGATTAAAGAATAATAAAACAAATACTTTTGATGATATTCTTATAACAAAAGGAGCTGGAATAGCATTTGGTTCTGTAACTGCCGATGGATTTACTATTAGTGCCGATACTCAGGATGGTACAACATACACACTACCTACTTTTGGTACTACTAATGCTGCTAGTGGAATTAAATTAACTCCAGATGGTGGTGCTGCATCTGCAACACAGACAATAAACATTACTGGTACTAATGGAATTACAGTAGTAGGTAATGCTAGTAATAATACATTAACAATTGATGGTCAAAATGCAGGAAGTGATACTACTTATAGTCAAGAAGCAGGTGCAGATGGTGCTAATGTTAAATTGAGACTAAAAGATGATACAACAAGCACTTTTGATGATATTCTTCTAACAAAAGGATCTGGAATAACATTTAGTTCTGTAACTGCTGAAGGATTCACAATTTCTGCTGATACTCAGGACGGTACATTATATACTCTCCCTATTTTTGGTAATGCGAATGGAAGTAGTGGAATTGAATTAACTCCAGATGGTGGTACTGCATCTGCATCACAGACAGTAAACATTAATGGTACTAATGGAATTACAGTAATAGGTAGTGGTACTGATACATTAACAATTGATGGTCAAAATGCAGGAAGTAATACAACTTATACATTACCTTTAACAGGAACTTCGAGTAATCCTGCTGGTAGTACTGGTAATGGGGAAGCCATTTGGACTTTGACTGATAATGCAAGTCCTGTTAATGAAGATCCTGTTAAAATAAAAGCAGGTACTAATATATCAATAAGCGTAGATAGTGGCAATTCAGAATTTACTATTAGTGCTTCTTCTGGAACTGCTACTATTGAAGATGGTACTTATGGGGATATTGAAGTTGGAAGTAGTGGTTCTGATTGGCAAATAAGAGCAGATACAGTTGGTATATCTGAATTATCAGCTACAGGAACATCTATTACTACGAAGTTTTTAAGAGGAGATAATACTTGGGCAGCACCAACCAGTGTAACTTATGATTTAACAGCCGAAGATGGGGATAATGGTACCAGTGAAAAAATAAGATTAACTGGTGGTGGTGATGAGGATAACGTAGTTATTGCCGTTACTGGTAGTCTTGCGATATCTCGTTCTTCTAATACAATAACAATTGATGGTTCAGGAGCAGGAAGTAATACAACTTATCAATTAAAAGCTACAAAAGAGTCTAATGGTGGAAATGTTGGAACTGGTAATGATCCATATCTATTTTTAGATGCTTCTTCAGGAACCGATGATTCAGTTCAATTAGCAGGTACTAATGGAGTTTCAGTAACTTGGAGTAATGAGGGTAGAATCATTATTGATGGTTCAAATGCGACGGGTACAACTTATGAACTTGAAGGTGGTGGAACTGATAGTTCAACATTCCCAGGTGGTACAGGTACCATAAAATTAAATACTGGTGGTGCT
>MDSV01191186.1_pt1 | contig 17326 bp, 12 predicted proteins | sample 810851 | NCBI WGS metagenome assembly MDSV01 (sample SAMN05326640, study PRJNA326480) | marine metagenome | isolation source: seawater | place: Atlantic Ocean: North East | collected 2012 | reverse complement strand
TTCCTGCGACTGCGAAGCTATCTCGTGGGCGGCTTCGAGGCAGGCGGCAACTGGTCGGTCGGCTTTGACGCCCATGAGGCCGTCAAATGCTACGCCGTCACCGCAGGCGCGTGCTGGATTGCTGTGGAAGGCGCTGGCGCGCCTGTGTTTCTGCAGAAGGGCGATTGCTTCATGCTGCCGCGCGGCCAGCCGTTTCAGATCGCCAGCGACCTGAGCCTGCCGCCGGACGACTGGCGCCGCCACTTTCTCGGCGCTGAAGAAGGCATGCTGGTTCAGCTCAATGGCGGCTCAGGCGTGACCGTGCTCGGCGGCCATTTTGCGCTAGCGGGACCGCAGGCGGAGATCTTGCTCGGCATGCTGCCGCCAATCGTCCATTTGCGCGGCGAGGCTGAAACGCTGCGCTGGGCCTTCGAGCGGATGCGGCAGGAACTGACCGATCTCGAGCCGGGCGGCATCCTCATCGCACAGCAGCTCGCCTCGATGATCTTCATCCAGGCGCTCCGCCTCTACCTCAACGAGAACAAGGGGACCGGCTGGCTGTTCGCGTTATCGGACCAGCGCGTGGGGGCGGCCATCAAGGCGATCCATCGGGAACCGTCGCGGCGCTGGGCGGTGGAAACGCTTGCCACTGAGGCCGGCATGTCGCGCGCCAGCTTTGCGGCGCGGTTCCGGCAGTTGGTCGGCGAAAGCCCGATCGAATATCTCACGCGCTGGCGGATGCGCCTCGCCGGACGCCGTCTGGAGCATGGCGAAGCCATCGGCGCGATTGCCCATGCCCTCGGCTATGAATCGGAAAGCGCGTTCAGAACCGCCTTCAAACGCGTGACGGGCACGACGCCCCGCCATCACGCGCGTTCGTCGGGACAGAATGGTGCCGCGCGTTTCTTCCCGTAGCGTCACGTCGTTTTAGATGTGGCGCGAGGCGTGTTGACACACTCCCCGGAAACACGATCGCGGGCGACAGCGAGGACGCGGTCGTCCTTCTCTCGACCATCTGATTTCATGATACGGCTTGACAAATGGAGCGGCGCGCCATTTAAACGGGGCATCGCTCCACATAATGCGGGGCAGTGCTCCATCTGTAGCACTTTTGCCTTGAAAGGACAAAGCCATGTCGAATGAAACAATGAAAGCCGTCCGGATCCACGCCTTTGGCGGCCCGGACGTCCTGCAATACGAAGATGCGCCGAAACCCGCGCTTCAGTCGGGCGAAGTCCTGGTGCGCGTCCACGCCATCGGGATCAATCCCCCAGACTGGTACCTGCGCGACGGCTACAGGGCGCTTCCGCCGGAATGGCGGCCGCAGGTCGACTTTCCGCTCATTCTGGGCACCGACATCTCAGGGGTGGTCGAGGCGGTCGCCGATGATGTCGAAGGCTTTTCCGCCGGCGATGAAGTCTATTCCATGGTGCGATTTTTCAGCGTCGGGGAAAGCAAGGCCTATGCGGAATATGTCAGCGTGCCGGCGTCCGAGCTTGCGAAAAAGCCCGCCGGCATCGATCACATTCATGCCGCCGCCGCACCCATGTCGCTGCTCACCGCCTGGCAGTTCATGGTGGCGCTTGGCCACAACGAACCGAACCCGCTGCAAGCCAGCCCGCATCAGCCGGTTCCGCTTCAGGGCAAGACCGTGCTGGTCAACGGGGCCGCGGGCGGCGTCGGGCATTTCGCGGTGCAGGTGGCGAAGCTGAAGGGCGCACAGGTGATTGCGGTTGCCTCAAGCGGACATGAGGCCATTTTGCGCGACCTCGGCGCCGACGAATTCATCGACTACACCAAAACGCCGCCCGAGGACGTGGCCCGCGACCTTGATCTTGTCGTCGATGCGGTGGGTGGTCCGACAACGGGCCGTTTCCTCCAGACCCTGAAGCGCGGAGGCGCCCTGTTTCCGGTCTACCCGCTTGGCTTTGCGGATGCCGAAGAGGCCGAAAAACAGGGCATCACGGTTTCCGCGACCCAGGTCCGTTCCAGCGGAGCCCAACTGACGGAACTTGCCCACCTGCTCGATGACGGAACGATCCGCGCCGTCATCGACAGCACCTATCCGCTTGCCGAGGCGCGCCAGGCGCATGAACGGGCCGCCGAGGGCCATATCCAGGGAAAGATCGTGCTGACCGTCGGCCTGTGAACGGGAGGAGCCCGACATGCTCATACTCATGGGTTACATCCACATCGATCCACGGGACGTCGACGCATTCGTCCGCGACGTCCAGGCGATCAGTCTCAGCATAAAGGCCGAAGAGGGCTGCCTGTTCTACGGCATCGCCCTGGATGACAGGCCAACGGGACGCTTCCTGGTGGCAGAGCGCTGGCGGGACAGGGAAGCGCTGACGGCCCATCTCGCAAGGGCGGAAACGCTGGCATTCCTGAAGACCTGGGGTGACCGGATGAAAGGCGATCTCCAAACCTACGCGGTGATGGAGGAAAGGCCCGGTTTCGACTGAACCGGAGGACCAAGCCGATGCCCGCGCCCGCACGGGGCGCGGCCTTCAAAGGCGGACCGGCTGGCAATGCCAGCACCCGCCTACGCCGTGCGGATCCGCGCAAGCCTCTTTATTGTCTCAGCAGCATAAAGTGCATCGGGCCCTAATCCCCGACACCCTCGGATAGCCCCGAATCATTCCCACTCCAATATTTTTTCCGCTCTAAGCATCTGATTTGTTTACGAAAAATAAAATTGTCGAGTGATTATACCGTGAAAGGTACCGTCCAAAACCTAGCCTTTTGATTTTGCTGGGTTTTCAGGGGCGCACCTAGCTGAAAAAATTCTGTGAACTATCGGCATCTATCGGCCGTTTCGCGGTGAGACGTAGACGACGAAAGTCGAATCTAGCACCCCGATAAAGTACCGTCAAAACCGGCAAAATCAATATACCCACCTCGATCCTGGATCGCCGGGATGGCGGGTTGGGACCGAGCACATTGCATGGACGACAGAGGTTGAGAGGGTGAAGACAGTTTCTCGGGAAGGGCTTTACGAGCAGGTTTGGTCCAAACCCATGACCAAAGTTGCCGCAGATTACGGTGTTACGGGTACGGCGTTGAAGAAGACCTGCGATCGCCACCACATTCCAACACCGGAACGTGGGTACTGGGCAAAGCTGGAATACGGCAAGCGGGTCACCAAGGAAGCACTACCGCCACTGACCGAACCAAACTTGGCAACGGTGAGGATATCAGGAAGTTCGGAGCAGCATCTGTCTCCGTCGGTCCGCGAAGCCAAAGAGAGAGCTAGAGATAGGCTCCACAAGCATGCCGCGGCTAAGCCGCTTTTGGTCCCTGCATCGGAACCGACGCGGACCATCGCTGAACCGCCGTGTCTCGCTGCCACAAGACGCGCGATATCGAAAGCGCGTCCTGACGACCAGGGATTCGCCGCGGTCCGGTCGAAAGGCGTTGTCCCGCTCAAAATTGCTCCGGCTTCCATTGAACGGGGAATTCGGGTCCTAAGCCAGTTGTTCGCTCTTGCGGAAACCCAAGGCCATTTGCCCAAGGCAACCGAAGACGGGTTGGCGCTCATTGTCGAGAATGAATCAATTGCGTCCGGCCTGGAGGAACAGCCTGAGAAGACCTTGCATCAACCAACACCTGCCGAGTTGAAGCAGCGTGATGAAAGGATGCGCTGGGGCTACAGAACCGACCCGTGGCCCAAGTACGACCAAGTTCCATCCGGCCGGCTCGCCATCGTTATTCACGCCAACCCATATTCAGGTCTTCGCCGCACTTACTCAGACGGAAAGACACAAGCCCTGGAAAGCATGTTACCGGACATATTGGCAGGTTTCGTCGGGCACGCCGCGTACATTAGTGAGCGCAGGAGAGAATCCGACGAGCGGGAACGCCGCCACCGAGAGGCCGAAGCTCGACGCCGGCGTGAAGAGGCATTCAATAGCCGCGAGAAGCGCCGTATGGAGTTTGTGGATGCGGTCCATCAGCAACTGACCCAACGGGACAAATTGAACGCAGTGCTCCGTCATCTCGAAAAAGCGACATCCGAGGATGCTGCAAGGGTGAGCGCAATGACAACTTGGGTCCGGCAGCATCTGAAACAGATCGACGCCCTGGTCAGTCCCCATTTCCTCGACATCTCGGCCAGATCGTCGAAAGTCGATTTCGCCGAGCCAGATCCTGAAGAGGAAGCGGAAAGGGGCAGCCTTTACTATTCGCCCCCCATCACCCTCCAACTCTGGTCTATCGACGACGCAAAGGGGCTGGCCACCTCGTGCTCGCCGCTGGAGTGGACAGACGCCTTGGCCTTGCCGATCGAGGAAGCAGAGACGGACGAAGCCTCTCCGACTGACTGATACGAAACCAGTTTCAGCCATCAAAATTCGAGGATTTGTATCAACGCGAGGCCTTACGGTTTGTCATATACCGTATTTGCTAACCAACGTGACGCTAACTGAGATATTTTCGAACTAGCCTGCAGTTTGAATATGAGCTAAAACGCTCACCATGAGTGAGCAAAGCGAAGGAAAGCTGAAGCAGCTTGAGCGCCTCCTCCCGGAGGGCTTGCTCGTTGATTCCGCGTGGCTCTCCGCGCGCGACTACTACACCTCCCTGCGCACCAAATATGTTTCCTCGGGCTGGCTCGAACAGCCGGCACGCCGGGTCTATAGACGCCCCCGCGGACAGTTGAGCTGGCAGCAGGTCGTTATCTCGCTCCAGACGCTCCTCGACCATCGCCTTGCTGTTGGTGGCCGAACAGCTCTCGAACTGCAAGGCTATGCCCATTACGTCTCGCAAGGCGGTTCTAAGGTCTATCTTCACGGTCCAACGAAGCCCCCCAACTGGCTCGCCGCGCTGCCACTCAAGGAGGAATTCGTCTACCGCAACAGCACACGGCTCTTTGGGAGCGACCTACACGAGGTTGACTTCCCTCCCCTAGCTCCGGGTGCCGACAAGCAAGGCGACCGGCCGCTCCAGGAGGCCGGGCTGCGCTCCCTTGCCTGGGGACAATGGGATTGGCCGCTGACGGTTTCAGCACCGGAACGTGCCATCCTCGAGCTTCTCGACGAGCTGCCCGATCATGAAAGCTTCCATCAGGTCGACGTGCTCATGGAAGGACTGAGCGATCTTGCTCCACGACGGCTGCAGAAGCTGCTTGTCCGCTGTCGAAGCGTAAAGGTGAAGCGCCTCTTCTTCTTCTTTGCCGACCGGCATCGCCACGCATGGCTCAAACACATCGAGCGCGCCGCAATCGATCTTGGCTCGGGCAAGCGCATGCTGGTCAAGGAGGGGCGCTACGATCCCGCTTATCAGATCACCGTGCCGAAAGAACTGGACGAGGCACCCTGATGGCTTTTGCTGATGCCTACCGCAACCAGGTCGCGCTCCTGATCCGTGCGCTGCCTTCAGTCGCAATGGAAGAGTGTTTTGCGATGAAGGGCGGCACGGCCATCAATCTCTTCATCCGCGACCTGCCACGGCTTTCGGTCGATATCGACCTCACGTATCTGCCGGTTCAGGATCGCGCGGCCTCGCTAGCTGCGATCGATGCGGCGATGCTGCGCATCGCAGAGCGCATCACTGAAGCGGTTCGTGGCACCCGCGTCACGCCATCGCGCTCGCGCGAAAACGTCATCACCAAGCTTTTGGTTCGCAGCGATAGCGCGCAGATCAAAATCGAGGTCACGCCGGTCCTGCGAGGCTGCGTATTCGAACCCGACTTACGTCCGGTCTCCCCTGGCGTCGAAGACGAGTTTGGATTCGCGGAAATGCGGATTGTCTCCTTTCAGGATCTCTACGCCGGGAAGATCGTCGCCGCGTTCGACCGGCAGCATCCACGTGACCTCTTCGATGCACGCGACCTCCTGGCAAACGAAGGCATCGACGACGCGCTGCGGCGGACCTTTCTCGTCTACCTCATCAGCCACGACCGGCCCATGGCCGAGGTGCTTGCGGTGCGCCGCAAAGACGTCAAAGCTGAGTTCGAGCGCGGCTTCGTCGGTATGACGCGGCAGCCTGTCGCACTCGACGACCTTCTGGCGGCGCGTGAAGCGCTCATCAGCGAAGTCGTCGGCTCAATGCCTGATTCTCATCGCCAATTCTTGTTGGCGTTCGAACTAGGCGAACCCGATTGGTCAACAATCGGCTTGGAAGCGGCCGCCGATCTGCCGGCCGTGCGATGGCGGCAACAGAATCTCGATAGCCTGAGTGCTGAGAAGCGGGGGACGCTGGTAAATCAGCTTGAAGAGATCTTGGCGAGATAGGCGAAGCTATGGCGGAGATGGGGGGTGTCTGGACCGAGGAGCAGAACGACGCGATCGTTGCGGACTACTTCGCAATGCTCGCCGAAGACATCGCCGGCCGCCCCTACAGCAAGGCCGAGCATAATCGTCTGCTGCAGGTGGTAACTGGGCGACCCCGGGGTTCCATAGAATATAAAAACCAGAACATTAGCGCAGTGTTGAAGGGCCTCGGCGAAGATTGGATTCCTGGCTATAAGCCGGCCTTCAATTTCCAAGCGTCGCTCGTCGACGCGGTGGTTCGCTGGCTGAATCGTCATCCGGATTGGCTCGTGTCCACCGCACGGATGACCATGAATCCGTCGCCGTCAGCGCTTCAGGAAGAAGCGATGCTATGGATCGGCCCGCCCCCGACGCACAGCAATGCGCCGCCGCCCAACGAACTTGAGCAGATGACAGCTATCGCCCGGAAGTACGATGTGGCCGAGCGTGATGCCCGCAATCGCGCACTAGGTCGCGCAGGCGAGGAGCGGATTCTCGCCCACGAGCGCGCCAACCTGCTTGCCGCCGGCCGAAGCGATCTCGCAGGCCGCATCCGCTGGGTGTCGCAGATTGATGGCGATGGTGCCGGCTACGACATCCTTAGCTTCGATCCCGACGGCCGCGATCGGCTGATCGAGGTGAAGACAACCAAAGGTTGGGAGCGAACGCCATTTCACATTACTCGTAACGAACTAACCGTTGCTGAGGAACGCCGCGCGGATTGGCGGCTAGTGAGGTTGTGGAATTTCGCGCGTGAGCCACGGGCGTTTGAGTTGCGGCCACCGCTGGATGCGCATGTGTCGCTGATGGCAACCAGTTATCAGGCCAATTTCTTGTAAAGGCCGGCACCCGACGGGTACCTTTCGACGTTCGACTTAGTAAAGCTGAAATTCAGATCGCAGATGTCGCCCTCACGAAGATCTTGTGCCCAGCCATCAAATTATCGTTCGATGAGCTTGAAGCCGAAGCAATACCGTTTTCTGATCAGAGCGAACAATCATCGGCCAGTTTAAAATTAGGTAGGGTTCGGAAATAACGTTCATTTCCATTGTCTCTACATTTATTCATGTAAGAGTAAGCAGTTGCGAGCGGATGGGGATGGGCAAACAATGAGCGAGTCCAAACGAAGCTATTTCAATGACAGCCCTATCGAGGCAGCCGACGATGACCGCTATGGCGTGACCGGTTTTGCGGAATCGATCGCGAAGAGCATCACCCGAATGCAAAAGCCAGTTGGAACGACCATTGCACTCAATGGGCCGTGGGGGTCGGGCAAAAGCAGCGTCGTCAACCTCATCCGCGCTGCGCTAGCACAATCCGGCAGCGACAAGCTGGTGGTTTCGGATTTCAAATGCTGGTGGTACCGAGGTGAAGAAGCGCTGGCGCTCGCCTTTCTGCAAAGTCTGAACGGAACGTTGCGAACCAGCCTGGGCGACAAGGTAAGAGACCTGATTCCCAGCATCACTCAACGCCTGCTTCAAGCCGGACCGACTATCGGCGCAGCAGTGACTCTGGCAAGCGGCGCGCCGTTGACAGCGCTGTTCACCGGCGGCTCGAAGTTTGTGAGCACTTTCTTTCCCCAGGGCGATACTCTCGAGAAGACATTTCAGAAGCTGGCAAAAATCCTTGCTGATGAAGATCGTCGATTCCTCGTCGTGATCGACGACATCGATCGTCTCTCGCCCGACGAAGCGATAGCGATATTCCGGCTGGTGAAATCCGTCGGCCGCTTGCCCAATATCATGTACCTGCTGGTGTTCGACCGCGATCTGGCCGAAAAGGCGGTGCAGGAGCGGTTTCCTTCGGAAGGCCCTCACTTTTTGGAGAAGATCGTCCAAGCGGGATTTGAAGTGCCTGCCCCTCTCCAAACAGACTTGAACGAAGCGGTCCTTACCGCAATCCAGGAGATTTGCGGCGACCCAGAAGAGGCTCAGATCGTCCGTATCATGAACCTGTTCTACGATATCGTGGCTCCATACATGGCGACCCCTCGGCATGTGGCAAGATATGAGAATGCGATCAGCGTGACGTGGCCCGCCGTTGCAGGCGAGGTGAGCTTGGCCGACTTCATCGCTCTGGAAGCACTGCGCCTGTATGAGCCTGGCTTGTTTCGGGCGATACGCTCCCGAAAAGAGGAGGCGTGTGGTGTCTCCAATCAGCATAACGGCAATCAGAATCACGATGATCGTCTGGAGCCGTTCTTGGATGATGTTCCTGTGTCACGTCACGATCTAGCAAAGGTAGCATTGCAGCGCCTGTTCCCTAAGCTCGAAAACATGGGCTACGGCGGCGATTGGATTTCACATTGGGATGCCGAACGCCGCGTCTGCATCGAGGCTCATTTCGATACCTATTTCCGCCTCACCCTGAGTGACGAAACACTCCCGACAAAGATCATTGAGGAGATGGCAAAGCGGGCTGACGACGCCGATTTCATCAAGATGACGATGCGAGCGGCCGCGAAAGCGATTCGCCGCAACGGGAAATCGATGGTGCCCGTCTATCTAGACGAACTGACGACACATGCCGCTCGAGTCGACAAAGGCAAAGTAACTGCGTTTCTCGGGGCACTATTTGAGATCCACGATGAGATCGACCTCGACGTCGATTCCGAGCGCGGCTTTGGCGGAATAGCAAACACGAGCCTGCGCTATCACTGGCTACTACGCCGCGTTACGCGCGAGCGCTTCACGCCGGAGGAACGGAGCAATGTCCTCGTTGCGGCGATTCAGAATGCGGCCCTCGGCTGGCTAGTCGATTTTGCTTCATCAGCCATTGGCGATCATGAGGAGGAACGGAAACAAGGTCCAAAGCGGGACGAGGATTGCCTTGTGCAAGCCTCCGCCATCGAGCCTGTGCGCAAACTAGCATTGCATACCATCCGTACGGCCGCGGCGAACGGCTCGCTGATTGACCATCGGGATCTCGTCTATGTCCTTTATCGCTGGCGTGATCTGCTCGGCGGCGACTCGACCGAAGTGCGCGAGTGGACGGGCGCGCGTATCCTCGAGGATCCTAGCCTTGTCGCACTTGCTCGGGATTTCACGGGACGCTCATGGTCTATGGGAATGGGCGGATTTGGAAGCCTCGGTGATCGAGTTTCCAAAGCCACCGTGGTGGCACAGATCAGCGACGATACCGAGATTATTGACCCCAAGGCATTCCGGGCTCGATTGAAGGAAATCGCGGCAGGTGGAAAGCTGAACCAGGACGACCTGAATACAGTTCAGACGCTGCTCGATGCTTGGGATCGAAAGCGCGCTGGTAACGATGGGTTATTCGACAGATAACAGTCAGAAAGAGCCGAAAATTGACAGTGTAGTTGGAACGGGAGATCGGCACGGGTGAGGCGATCAATGGCGGAACATGGGGAACACTAGCGGTGGGCGCGCCATTCATGGCTGATGGGGCACCTGAGGCCACGATAGACAAGTCAGAAGCGCTTCGGACCGCGATTGAGGCGCTGAGGCGCAATTTATCCTGGCTCGCCAATAACCTCGGCAGCATTGAGCACTCGGTGGAGACCGAATGCAGTGGCCTGACGTTGCGACTGCACTATCCCAGCTTTCGCCAGCGCAAGCCGATGATGGCCGAGTTGATCGACGCCGTCTCGCTGCACGTCATCAACTTCTGCCTGCCACGACACCAGGTGAACGAGCTCCAGACGCTGTATGGCCAGCTTCCGGCAGACGAGTTTATGAAACGACACGAGTTGCTCCGCCAAGAAGCTTACGACCTTTTCAAGCGGGCGCACCGGGCGACCAACCGCAACGGCGAGGCAGGCGAGCTCATCCTCTACCTCCTCACCGAATGGCTGCTCGACGCGCCGCAGATCATCGCCAAGATGGGACTTAAAACTAACCGCGATATGGCGGTCCACGGCGCCGATGGCGTCCACGTCCGATTCTGCTCGGATACAGGCCGCCTGTTCGTCTACTGGGGAGAGGCTAAACTCTATAAGGATATCGGCGGCGCCATCACTGCGGCGGTTGAGTCGATCGCGGAGTCCCTCACTGACGAGAAGCTTAAGCACGAGATTACGCTCGTGAAGCGCTACCTCAATCTCTCCGACATGTCTGAGGGCGCTCGCGGTGCACTACTTGAGATGCTCGACCCGTTCGGACCGGGATACGCGAACCGCCACGACATCGTCACGTGCCTCATCGCGTTCGACTTCGACGCCTACGACGCCGTGCTCGGTGCGTCGGAGGACGCGGAAGAGCTCTTTCGCGCCCGCGCGCTGGCGAGGCTGGACGAGGTTGCGCCGAGGATCGCGACGGCGTTGAAGGGCAAGTCGCTCGCTCACCAGCCGGTTGAGCTCTTCCTGATCCCGGTCCCGTCGGTCGACCGTATGCGGGAGCTGTTCCAGGACAAGATTGGATGGACGAGCGCGCCGGCTGCGGCGTCAGGCCCTAAGGTTAGCAACGTGGAGAGGAACTGAGCTGGTGCAGGAACTAGCGGACCACATCTGGCGCAACAGGGCCTTCCACGCGGCTGCGGCTCTGGCCCACCGGACTTGGCTCGCCCGCGAACTCGGCCAGCCCCTTGCGGAGGAGGTCAGCCAGGACGACGCCGTCCGCCTCATTCGCGCGGCTGCGGTACTCGCCTGCTCGTCCGACCCCGAGCATCGTCGCCAAGCCTATCAGTCGGCGACTACCGCCTACGAAGTCGTCGGTAGCGAGACGCTCCCGATGCAGCAGGCACTGCGCGTCGTATTGAGCCGGCTCGGTAACTTCCCGGCGCTTGGAACGCGCGGCGATGTCCGCGACGCCGGAGGGCACCTTCCGCTTGAACTCCTAGTCGAGGAGTTCGGCCTCGCCGACCAGCGGCGGGTGACCCTGCGTGAGGAGCCGGTTCTGCTGACGGACTTCCAGCACGAGCTATGGCACAAACTCGGCAACGGAGCGAACGTCGCGGTGGGGGCCCCTACTTCGGCCGGAAAGACGTTCGTGCTGCAGGGGCACCTCGCACGGTTGTTCGAGGACGTAGCCGACCGGACTGTCATTTACCTCGTCCCAACCCGCGCTCTCATCGCCCAAGTCTCACGCGACCTAGCGAGCATGTTTAGATCGACTGCAGGCGGCGCGCCGGAGATTGTCACCGTTCCACTGGATGGCGACCAGCCGCTCCCCCGGCGAGCCATCTTGGTGATGACGCAAGAACGCGTCCGTCTTATGCTTGCGTCGCACCCCGACCTGGTCGCCACGATTGTCATCGTCGACGAGGCCCACAGCATCGCCGACCGGGGGCGCGGCGTCCTCCTTCAGTGGGTGGTCGACGACCTGCTGAGCCGCAAGCCTGACGCGCAGTTGCTTTTCGCCAGCCCGGGGATTCGCAACCTTGATGTGTTCGGGCGAGCATTCGGCCTCGACAACATCGAGCGCGTTCCGTCGAAGGAGCCAACCGTCGCGCAGAACTTCTTGGTTGTGCGGGTCACATCCGCGAAGCTCGGCGCATTCTCAGTGACATCAGTCGAGCCGGGAGGCGGCGAGCAGCTAGTCGGCGAGTTCGAACTCGGACATACGCTCGCGTCCCGAAAGGATCAACTGGTCCACATTCCATTTGCACTCGGTCGTGGTCCCAGTATCGTTTACGCCAATGGCATGGCCGAAGCGGAGGACTTCGCCTTACAACTCGCCGAGTTGCGAGTCGAAGAGGTCGCTAGTCCGCAGCGGGAGGCAGTCGCGCAACTCGCCGCGCAGTCAGTTCACGATTCCTACGTGCTCGGCCACTGCGTTCGGCGCGGCGTTGGCTTCCACTACTCAAATATGCCGACACAGGTCCGCCAAGCGGTCGAGGACGCCTTTGGCGATGGCACACTGGACTTCCTCGTCTGCACGAGCACGCTGCTGCAGGGCGTTAATCTGCCGGCGCGCAACGTCTTTATGTGCAAGCCCGAGAAAGGCCGCACTCGGCCGCTGGAGGGGACCGATTTCTGGAACCTTGCGGGCCGTGCCGGTCGACTGCGGCGCGAGTTTCAGGGCAATATTTTCCTGATTGGTTACGACGACTGGAAATCTAAGCCTTTGGACCAGCCGCGCGACAGCGAGATCATCACCGCGCTGGAGGCAGGCGTCAGTCAGCGGCTCGATGACCTCGTCGCGACCATGCGCGACGCCCCCTCGGACGGGCAGACTGGGGACGACGACCTTCACACGTTGTTCGTCCGTCTCCTCGACGACCATGCGCATGGCACGCTCCAGGTCACCCTCGACCGCCTAGCGAGCGGCGGAAGCACGAACGAGGCGACTGTCCAAGTAAGTAACGCTCTCGGCGACGCGGTTGTGGCGCTAACACTCCCTATCGAGGTCTTGCGGCAGAGCCCCAATCTGTCGCCCCACCGGCAGCAGTCGCTGCACGCGGCGATGATGATGGCGGCGGGAGGTGACCGCGCCAAGGCCCGGGAGCTGATACCCGCCCATCCGCGTGAGGCCGGCGCGTTTGATTCCTATGCGGCAATATTGAGGCTCTGCAACACGCACCTTCTCAGTTTGAAGCCGACCGATCGGCGTCACCGCTACCAAGCGTTGATGTCGGTATTCTGGATGCGTGGCGACCCGCTTCCGCAGATCATCGACAACGCTCTCAGCTACAAATCTGGCCAGAACAGCCGAACGGTGATCCGCGGAACGCTCGAGACTATCGAGAAGGTTATCCGCTTTGAGATCGTCCGCCTCATGTCCTGCTACTGCGCGGTTCTTGAGCGCGTGTTCGAGGACGCAGGCTTCCCAGAACTGGTTCGGTCTGTGCCTCCGATCCCACTCTATCTTGAGGTCGGTGCCTCCGACCGTTCGATGATCAGCTTCATGGGGCTCGGGCTTTCGCGCGTAACGGCAGCAATCCTCAACGACGCCACCGCCAACAAAGCGATGACGGTCGAAGAGGCGCGAGTGTGGCTGAGGTTAGCCCCGCTGGATGCTTACGACCTCTCGCCGCTGCTTTTAGAGGAAATCCGCCGGATTATCGCGTAGGTGGCCGCGCAACCGCGCTTTAGACGAAGGCGTGACTTGGCTTGAATTGGCAGAATCAGGCTCAGAGCGGTTCTACCCTTTGTACGCGCAGTTTCCTCTCGAATACGGAAAGGGAGTAAGCCTGCTCGGTGGAAGTGCGACACGGTTTAGAACAACAATTATCCGATGTATAAACGGCCACCGAAACCACGATATAGCCGCCGTTTGTACTCCCCTCCGGCCCACTCGATTGTTCTAAACCCAGTTAGGTCATTGATCTAGCTGGGTTTTTTCTTGCCTTCGACGCCAAAAGCCGACCCTCGGACCGTCAAAATCTTACGGTGTTGATTTTAAAGGGAAAATCGCACGAAAATTTTTTGTGCGGTTTCGATATCTATCGAGGTCGATCGCCTCTCAGGACCCATTTTCGACGACGCAGATGAGTCTCGCAACGAACCAAGAAAGTACCGTCGCGGACTCATAGCACAGCGCGCTGTGCGACGCGACCCGATGCGCATCATCCGAGCGCCATCCCTTCATCGGGCGACCAGACAACCACATCGCGCGGCCGCCCTCGGAACGGCTCTCCCAGAAGAGCCAAGCCGTCGCGGAAAAGCGCATACCGATAAGGCTCATCTGCGTCGGCCCGAGCAATGCGATCTTCCGCTTCGAGAGAAAAGCCTGTTGGTTCGACGGTTGGAAGCTTCATCGTTGCCGGCAGCCCTACCGCTCGGTCGCGGATCGCATTGCTCAGCGCGTTCAAGAATTCGGCTGCCGCCTTCTCCTCGATCGCGAACCAGCCGAAGTCAAAGCCAAGGTGACGCGATGGCGACAAACGTGTGCGCCGAGCAAGTCGCCACCACTCTGGATGCTCGAAGTAATCCTCGATCCACCATGGAGGACCGCCCGGCCGCAAAAGCCACGGAGGCACCGCTAAATAGGTTCGCCCCGCATAGCCAAATCGAAGGAACGGAACGCCATGTCGCTCGGGAGCTGGGGACTCTGGCGAGCGGATCCAGTCAATCCAATTTGTTACTTCCGGCGCGCCCATCAAAAGAAAGTTCGAACGATGGGTCGCAAGAGCCATCGGCGCCGGCGTGCCTTCGGGTATCGCGCCTCTCTGAGGGTCACTTGGCGGTGGAGTTCGTTTTCGCGTCTTCGAAATCCGTGTTTCCGACACGGCCAGGAAGCTCCCGGCTGCTGTCGGCTTCGAGCCGAACGCAATTGAATAGCCGTGGATGACCTCACCGAACGGCGACGGCTTCGCGACAAAGGGCTTTACCTGCTTGACGTACTTTCTCTTCGCGGCATTCGCTACCTTGGCGGCGCTCGCATCTTTGGCGAACGAACCGTGCGCCTCGGCGAGCACAACACCGTGGCCGGACGCGTTGCCACCTTCGTAAATGAAATCCGCATGGGGATCGAGCGACGACGACAGGCACGCCGCGTTGGCGCGCCATGCGTAGCCGAGAGCGTCCATGTAGAGGTGGGCAATCCCGGCGCCGACTTTGGCCGCAAACTGCGATCCAGCAGTATCCGCGAGGAATTTGAAATGAGATTCGAGCGCAAAGGCCGATCCATCCTGGAGCAAAGTTTCCAGTTCGATCAGAGCGCTTTGCTGCAATCCGTCGAGTAGAACGACGGGCGCATCATCCCAAGTCGTCGCCGTCCTCGCGATGGCGGCGGCCAAGGCAATCGAATTGAATGACAGGACCGGCTGCGCCGGGGGCGCCACGAAATGCGGCGAGACCGGGCTTGGCACATGGCCGTGTTTCGTATGCTTGGTCAAACCTATCAGCTTGGTCGACGTCCCCAGTCCGGCAGTCGATATGGGCCCGCTCATTCCTTCGGCTCCGCGGCCTGCGCGACCAGGTCGACAAGTTTCCAGCCTTGGTCCGTGGCGGGGCCTATCAGGACCATTGCTTCGGATTTGCGCAGCGCGAGCCCCAACAGCTCGCGCGGCCTGGTCACGCCGACGAAGACGTTTGTCGCCGCGGTGAGCCTTACCCCCGTAAAGAGCTCGTCGGTAACGCCGAACGCGCGTGGAAGCACCGCAGCCAGATCGATGCACTGCTCGTCCGCGCTATTGCCTTTCCAAATCTCGCTCTCGAGGACGAGAATGCCATCGACGCTCTTACCCTTGACCGAGTGGATCGACCCCAGCCGCAACGTGAGATCGTCGAATTGAACCTGTTTCGTGGAGCGGCGCTCGGGGTCGGCAAGATCGGCCTTCTGTTCGGCGACAAAGGTGCAAAAGTCCGCGATCTCGCCCTCGGAGCCCTGGGGAGCCGGACTGAACAGTGGTAGCAACGCTTCCATAAATGCCAGCCATGCCGCCTCTTCCCACACCGCAGCGCCGGTAAGCACATGGTCCCGCAACAATCGACGCACAGTGCGGGGCAACCCGAGGTCGCGATGCGCCAGGGCCGCCCAGACATTGTGCGCGGTGATCGGACGATCATTCGCCGCTTTCCAACCATGAGCCCGCGCCAGCCCCGACACCCCCGCGGCGAGCATCTCACTGACCTCTGCGGGCGGTCGCGCCGCGGCATAGTGCACGGCAGCCTTCTGAAGCTGCCGGCAAAAGAGATTCGCTTTTGATCGAGACCCGCCCTCACTGCGATATGCGGGATGATAGTCGACGAGACTTTTAGGCCGCCATGCCCCTTTCTTGCCGGCCAGATTGTGGCGCGACGCGACCGCCCAAACGTCGCGCGTGCTGCAATCGCCACCCCACAGCGCGCGTGCTTCTTCGGCGAAGGCTCCGAGAACCCTACCAATCGAAGCTTCATCGAACAGGAACATCACCCGCGACGCCGGCCGTGGGCCCAGCCCGACAATGGTCTGGGCCTGGCGCGCGGTCAGCCGGCTTGCAAAACTGGCGATCTCCCCGCCGAACCGGCGGCTCGTATCGAGAGGGATGCAGTCGGCGCCCGGCGTCCAATATGCCGGTGCAGCTCCATCGTCCTCGTATAGCGTCTGATTGCTGTCCCCGAGACGCTGGAACGCCGCCCCGCCTTGCTTGAACACGTGCTCCAGCAGCCGGAGCTGGTCGCCATGCGTGTCCTGCGCCTCATCAAGAATGACGAGCGGAAACCGATCGCGAAGCCGCTCGGCCAGACCCGGGTTTTCACGGAGCGCACGCCACGCGAGCGCAGTCATGTCGGCATAGCGATAGATCCCACTCTTGACCATCGCGGCCTTGAGCTTTGATAGCGCCTTGCCGCAATCTGTATCAGCACCATGCTGACCCTTTTGCCGCTGCACTATCAGGCTTTCGGGTTCTTGCCTTACGTCATCGAAGGCTGGATCGAGCGTGAGATTACCAACCCATTTGGCGACAGTTGCGCTGGCCCTCTCGGCTTGCTTTTTCAGTGCCCAGAACGACGGATAGTGCCGCAATGCCTCGGCCGCGAAAGCATCGTCGTCAATCTGGCGCACGTGCCAGCCCAGGCCTCGAAGATAGGGCAAGGCGAGATACTGGTTGATGAATGCCGTGACCGTGCCGGTGAAATGAGGATAGGCCATCAGCCGCGCCGCAGTCGGATGGCTGGCGATCAAATCTTCGACCTCGGTCCGCGCCGCGTTGGTGTGCGAGATGACGCATACGCCGCGCCTGCGGGTCGTCCAATTGCGCGACAGCAGCGCGAGCTTCGCCGCCAACAGTGTCGTCTTGCCGTTGCCCGGTGCCGCCTGCACGTCACAGGGAGCGGCCTTGGCCAAGAAGTCGATCTGGCTAGGATCGGTGAAATCGCAGCCGCCCAGCTCGTCACCAAGCTCAGCAAGCAGTTCAGGCGTGAGCGGCAGGATCTCGAACATTGCGCTATGCCCCCGCCGCCGCGGCGCCGTCCATTCCAGCGACGCCAACCTCTTCGTCTTCCGGATCGGCAGCGATCGCCGGTGCCCCGGGGACATAGCCACCGGTCACGTAGTCGATCGCGCGCACCAGATAGGGCGGGAGTCGATCGCGCATCTGCTCCGGCGTATCGCTACGTTTGCGCAGTATTGCGGCGAGTTGCTCGGCGACTTCGGCCTTGGAGGCCTCCTTGTCATGGACGGGCTGGTAGATCTTGACGGCAATCTCGGTCGTAGAGAGGCTCGCCTCTTTCCAACCCGCGTAGGTCTCGCTGGCCTTCTCCACAATCT
>MDSV01159492.1_pt1 | contig 17326 bp, 12 predicted proteins | sample 810851 | NCBI WGS metagenome assembly MDSV01 (sample SAMN05326640, study PRJNA326480) | marine metagenome | isolation source: seawater | place: Atlantic Ocean: North East | collected 2012 | reverse complement strand
GTCTGGAGATATTTTAATGTCTACTTCTACTGGTGCGTATACCTTTGCTATGGCAAGTAACTATAACCGAGTACCTAAATCAGGAGTTGTTGCAGTTACTAGTAGTGGTGTAGTTGAGTTAGTCAATAGACAGAGCTTTCAAGATACGTTTATAAACGATTTATAAGGAGAAAAATTTTGGCTATTAGAAGTAGAAATGTTTACAAACCAAATGATGAAAACCCCTTTAAGTTAAGTAGGTCAAAAGTTGACAACTTCGTATCATGTAAGAGATGCTTTTACATTGATAGGAGGCTAGGAGTTGGGCATCCTCCTGGGTTTCCTTTTAACATCAATTCAGCAGTGGATGAGTTATTAAAGAAAGAATTTGATCAGTATCGAAAAATTGGAAAACCCCATCCTTATATGAAAAGTGTTGACAGAAACTTAATACCATTTAAACATGAAAAATTAGATGAATGGAGAGAAAACTTTAAAGGAGTTCAATTTCATCACAAAGAAACTAATTTGATATTTACAGGTGCGGTTGACGACCTATGGCTAGACACGGATTTAAATGAAGTTGTTGTTGTGGATTACAAGGCAACATCAAAGAACTCAGAAGTAACTATTGATGCTGAATGGCAACAAGGATACAGAAGACAGATGGATTTTTATCAGTGGTTGCTTAGAAAAAATGGTTTAGAAGTATCTGATGTTGGGTATTTTGTTTATTGTAACGGTGACAAGCAAAGATCAGAATTTGATAGCAAAGTACATTTTAAAATATCAGTACTTGAATATAAAGGCAATGAAAGCTGGATTGAAGAAACAATTTTTCAAATAAAAGAATTGTTGGACCAAGATAATGTACCTGATTATTCAGAAGATTGTGATTACTGTAATTATATTCTTGATACTGAAACTGTTGTATAAAAAATGGTTTTGAAAAACATTAAAGGCTAATTAGATTTAAATAGAAAACAAGATATGCAAGTCACAAATATATTATTTAGGTTGAGCAATTTACTTAATTTAAACTTTTCACATCTAAACGACCATCTTCAAACAATTTTGCTCTTTGAAGGAGATAAAGTTGCCTTGACTCATATTATTAAAGACAACGATACAGACCCAGAGGACATCTCCGAAGCACTTGTAGATATAAACGATTTGTTTTCAGCTTATTTAAGCTCCGATGAATCAATAGTTAATCATATTATTAATTATGAAGATTTTGATAATCAAAAAAATTTAAAATCTTTTCAATATGATTTCGAAATTTGTTTTATAAAAAATATTGATGAGATAAGTACAGAAAAATTAGTAAAAGTCGACAATAGTAAATTACTTTCCTTAACAACGGAGCTTCCGATAAATACAAAATTCAAATCTTTCGAAGATTTAATCGATAAGTTAGATGAAACTCAAAAAGAGATTTATTTACCTTCACTGGAGGGCAAAAAAATAGCCGTAATAGGTTCTGCAGGTACCGGGAAAACAATATTAGCTACATCACTTGCAAAAAAACAGAGCGATCAAAACAAAAAGGTACTTTTTCTGACTTACAATATTAAATTAGCAAACTATGTTAGAGATGTTTTAAGCCAAACAAATGTTGATGTATTTACCGCTCATTCGTATTTTTCAAACGTTTTAATTGAAGCATCAAAAAACATTTCAAACGCTGAAATTACTAGGAACCTTAATCTGTATAAAGCAGCTAGTTACTTGCTTTCGCATGAAAGCCAAGGCCACTCTGTTGATTATGGCCTCACTGCAGATTGGTATGAAGAAAAATTAGCATCATACTATGTTCAGGCTATCCATATTGACTCCCAAAACTTATACGACACAATAATTATTGATGAAATGCAACTTTTTCCAACTTGGTGGTTGTCTAACTTAACGTTTGGTCTAAAAAACCAAGAATCAGGAACATTTGCATTATTTGGTGATCCTCTTCAAGATATATATGGTTCAAAAAACCTTCCCGCGTGGCTTGACGAGGTAAAAGAGCTCTCCATAAATTACAGAAACTCTATTGAGATATATACTTTTTTAGAAAAATTAGTTGACTTAACCAATCAATCATCAATTGGTACTTCTATACAAGATATAAAAAAGATTGTTGTAAATAACAACGATGAGATTTTATCAAATATTATTACCGAAACAGAGTCTTACATGAAAAAAGGTATTACTCCCAACCAAATTACTATCCTTTGTATTAATAGCAACACAAAAAATATTGTAGAAAACTTTATTGAAATAAAACATTTCATTCAGCAAGGTATCACAGTTGATTCTATTCGAAGATACACTGGTCTAGAAAATGATGTCATTATTCTTGTAATCCCTGATAAGTCAGTTTTTCCAGCAACAATAAATGATTCAAAGACTAAAAATTACCTATATATTGCCGCTTCAAGAGCATCGTCTATTTTGTCAATACTTTCTACAAAAGAATTTTTTGAGGAATTTTTATAATGATAGATTTTACTGAAACATTTTTTAAAGAAATTAACAACTCAAAAGAAATTTTATATGAAAGTTTCAAGCAACAAGAAACTGAGCCCGTGCAATTAACTGGGAGATGTGCCGTTATTGCACGTAAACAAAAAAAACATATAGACAAGTTAGAACGATTAATACGCAATGCAGGAATGAAGCCAATAATATTGCAATCTGAAGACACAAAAACTTTCTCAAAAATTGAAGCTAAATGCCAAAATTTAGATATATTAGTTTTTTACCAACCAGATACTTTTTACCATTTTGCCGCAGGAAAAGAAGATAAAAAGAAGAATAAGTTATTAGGGGAAAAAGGAATTTTCATATCCACAAGGTGGTCTGATGAAAATATTATCCCCCCCTCTAAATTACTAGATAGACTGTTCACACACATTAGGATTTCAGATGATTTTAAACATTTACATAATGCAAAGTCATCTAGACCAAAAAAAGATTCTTCTAATATTAAGTTTCCAGAGGACATAAGTAAAAAGTTAGAATTTTTTGAATTTTTACAAGAATATGACCTAAGCAATGATTTCAAAATTCAACTGACAATTGTTGAACCTAAAAAATTTCATAACGAATCGATTATTAAAAATGTAGAAAATTTAGAAGGAGAAATAAGTTTAAAAGTAATTTCTGAGCGTGAAATGAAATATAACGAAGTTAATACAGATATTCAAGATATTAGAAAAGATATCAGAACTGTTAGATTTACTTTTCCATCAGATAAATCTTTTAATTCAAAAGAGATTGAACAAATGGAAAATAATCTAGATAGCATTTTCCAAAACTATAATAACTTTCTGTACACCTCAGAAGTTGCAATACTTCCATTAATATAATTTTTTTTACAACTCTTCCCCTACTTAGAATTTTAGATAGGAGAAAATGATTGATTTAACTAAAGATCAAAAAAATGCATTAGATTATATCGTAGAAAACGATTGGGATGTATTTATTCTTACAGGGAATGCTGGTACAGGAAAATCTACACTTCTTGAGATTATTCAAAAATCATTTAAAAAAAACAAATTTGAAGTTTACCCTGGTGCATTCACTGGTCGCGCCGCTGCGGTTTTAAGACAAAAGGGATTAAACAATGCGAGAACCATTCATTACTACCTATACGGAAGACCCACTCTATATGTTGAATTTAAAAATTTTTTTAAGCTTGTAAGACTTAAAATAACAAGAAAATTACAAGATAACGAACTATGGATTATAGATGAAAGCTCAATGCTAGATGAAAATCTACTTACTTTGCTGATTAATTACGTACATAACCCTGACAAAAAACTTGGTAGATTTGGTCAAAAGCTACAACAAATATTTGCTGAAAATAATTATGAAATAGATTCTAAGAAAAAAATTATTTTCTGTGGAGATCCTAATCAACTTAGGCCAATTTTTGGAAATGCAATGCCAGCTCTTAACCAAGATTCTTTTAATGAAAAGTTAAAAGTTAAAAGTTTTAAATTAACAACCCTAATTAGACACCAAGAAAACCCTGGAATTCAATCAGCTGCAATGCATATAGAAGAAAACAAGAGAAGACTTGTAAGCAGCAATCTTGTAAAAAATGACTCGATAGAATATTTACAAAACTTTAATACAGATGGAATAGTAAATAGATATCTTGAACTCTACAACAAGAACCCTTTGCAAATTAAATATTTAAGTTACCTCAATCAGGTTGTACATGAATTTAATTTATATATTCGGACTAAAATCCATAATATAGACCCAAGAGTCAAACTTGTAAAAGACGATCTAGTACACGTAACACAAAACAATTATTTTTATGACTTATGGAATGGAGATCATTTAATCGTAAAAGAAGTTGGAAAATCATTTGAAGGTCCAGAACTAAATATTACTTGTTTTAAAACAGATGATAAGGGAAATAAAATTTTGGATGCTAATAAAGACCCAATTATGACAGAAAAACCAATATCTCTTTCTTTTACAAAAATAAAAATATCTCATACTGAGACAGGTAAGTCTCAAGAATTGTTTTGTATCGATGAAACACTTAATAACTCTAGAGGAGATAATTGGATATTTGTAAAAAGAGATTTAATTGGGTATGAAATAACACAATATTTAAAAGAGTTTTTCTTTTATAGAAATCCAGAGTTTGTTGGGGCTAAATATGACGATTTCAAAAAAGAGAGAGAAACAGATTTATACAACAATGCATTGTTTCTTAATTACTCCTATGCAATTACTGGTCACAAGGCCCAGGGAGGGGAATGGAATTATGTAATGGTAGATTTAGAAAAAAGAGGTAGGGGTTTTCCAAAAGGCTGGATTTACACAGCTATAACTAGAGCATCAAAAAAGGCTTATATCATCTCAGAAAAAAGGTAACTAGCTAAATTGCTTGAGGGTTTAAGAAGTAATCTATTTGAAATTGGTTATTTTTCTTGCAAAAATTAAGTAATGGCAGCATTAGAAGAGGCATTTAAAAGAGCATACGAACTTCATAATTCAGAAAATCCACTTAGCAGGATGATAAGCAAGGGTTTTGTTTTTGAAATGGAAGATGAAGTTGCTGTTAATTTTGTAAAAGATAAAAATAACAACCCACCATATTTTTTAACCAATAAGTTCAAAGAGAAAACGAAAGGAAAAAAAGTAAATAAACATTTTTGGATTTTATTAAAAAATTACCAAAAAAGGGGAAACTCAGGAAAAGTTGAAATTGTTAATAGGTCTTCGCTAAAAGAAGAAGGGCTTAATAGAAAACCTAATGACTATGTTCAACAAAGACCTCATGTTGAAATTGATAGTAATCACGACTATTGCAAGCTTGATAAGCCCGGACTATATAAAGGCACTCTTCCTATGAGCCAAAAACTTCCTAAGGAGTTTTTAAAAGAACTAGATTCTACCTCCGAAGAATTTGTTTGTTACGATCCTGAATCTGAAAAAATAATTAAACATTTTAAATCGATAGGAAAAGTATATGACTGATGTGTATGAAATAAATTTTTCAGACATGTCTGATGAACTTACATCAGTCGTTGATACTAAATATGGAACTTTAGACTCAATCCAAAAATCATTAGATTCAAATTTAGCACAAAATCCAAATCTTAAACCTAATTCTCCAGAGGCAATTAGAGCTAGAAGGCGTTCAAGAAACGCAGATATTAGAAATCTCCAATATGCTGTTGTGTTTAATAAATTAAGCCTCATTTATTTTGTTGAAAAACAATTTGGATCAGATATATATAAAAAAACTTTAGAGACGGAAGAATTTTTTGAAACAAGAAATTCTAGAGATAACCCCCATATGTCAGGTTTGCACTATAAACCCTTTGAACCATTTTCAGATATTGAAAGATATATAGAAGATAAAGATATTCCTAGCTCTGACTTCAAAGACAGAAAAGCTATTGAGCAAGTTCTTTTTAAGTTACTTGAAATGGCAGCGTCAACAAGAATGCCTTCGTTACAAAAAGTTATAGACCACGCCAAGCCAGCAGCTACAGAAAAAGATAAAAGGGTAAAGTTTGATGGAACTCTTAAGCAAAATCTCGTACGGCATATAAAAGACTGGTCAGAGAAAAGAGAAGTAGCTAAGTTAGAACTTTTACATCCGGCGTTTAGAGAGAGGTTGATAAACACAATAGAAGATATATCCTGGATTGTTACAGATGATTCAGAAGGCATAAAAATATTCAGCACAACGGATTCTGATAACCAGATATATGCTTTCAATAAATCAAGGTCAGAAGCATCGAATGAGGAACTTTTAAATCTAAAAAATATTACTAATGAGATGAGAAGATTTCACACTTTAATTCAAGGCTTAGATGTAGTCACATTGGAACAAAATATGGAAACAGAGGAAAATACAGCCAGAGTTTTCAATGCTCCACAAATTTTTAGAACGGAAAAGCTTAAAGAAGATATAATCCCTTTTTTATTTAAAGAAAAAAAACTAACTTTGACAGAACAACATATTTACGACATCATTTCAGAAGTGCTCGAGGATTATACAGGAACCTATAGAACTATCTCGAATATCACCGTTGAAGATGACGAGGAAGCTGATATTTTTTCTACTATTCAAGACCCAAATGACACAAGTGATTTTGATGCTATATCTCTCAGAAGCGAAGTTATAGAAACAATAGACTCATTAGAGTATGAAGAAAAAGAGATTCTTTTATTTTCATCAGGTTTTATTGAACTTTTATCACGAATTCAAAGTGAGTTAGATAGGTTAACTAGAGGAATTCCTTCATCTTCTGAAAGGGAAAAATATAGAATTCTAATAAAAAACGAATCAAGATTTTTAAACTTTCCCCCTATAAAGCTTGGTATGACAACAAATAAATTAATTAAATTTTTAGAAAAAAACTTAATACAAGATTTTTATAATACTGACTTATCTAAAGATACTTTATCTGGAAGCAGAGAAAAAATCCTAAAAAAAGTTTTTGAATCGTATCCAGCTGATGAGAAAAACAATTTAGAACTATTGGTTAATGATATTTTTCTAGAAGAGTTTTATAAAGATTTTGATGTAGAAATTACTAAGGAAGGAGAGGATAGTGAAGAGTGACTCTTTTACTAACAATATAGAATCCTTATTTGAACCTACTGATCAGGAAATTGTTCTATATAACCATCTTGATACATTATTTCCAACATCCGATCAAAAATTTATTGAGTATAAAAAATATATGCCAGAAGATTATTATTGGCATCCATATGACTGGGGGCATAGAAATGGACATATATTCTATGAACACTCTCAGCTCAATAAATCTAATTCAACTATGGCAAATAATATTGACAGTGAATTTAGGCGTTACTTCGAACATAAAAATTTAAAAGTTCCAAGAGCTGCTTGGTTAAACTTTGAAAATCCTAATTTTCCTAAAAAACTTAATAGATGGAGAGAGGTTGGCGACATTTGGCTCACAAAATCAAACCTAACAGATGATGGATATGCCATGATTGTGATTACTTCAATTAAAGAGCAAAAAGGAATTCGATATGTCGAATTTGTGCTCGCTGATGCAGAATTAAGCTACGCAACAGATCTTGATTTATTTATTCAAAAAAAAGTTCACTCTAATTTAAGTTACGACATAGTAGTCTATGAAGATTTGGATGGGGTATTGTTTGAGGAGGATGCAAGGCTCCTCCATAAAATTGGACGAATCAATAAAGAATATATTGAGCAGATTGAACTAGGTAATACATTCAGATTCAGAAGAGGTAATCCAGTTTTTGCAGAAAGTAACAAAAGATTTAGACGAAGAAAAATTAAAGAATTTGAAGCATCACTTATTTCAAAAGAAGCACTTGAGTGGCTTTCTACAGGCGAAGTTAATTTTGAGAAAAACGTATTTGATGTACAGATCGTACAAGGACTTGAGAACATGAAAAAAAGGCACGAAGAAATTAATTTCAAAAACCTTTCTTTTGAAGAAATACAACAACCATATTTGAATCATATATTTAAACTTCACTCAACATTCAAAGAGAATTTAGTAATAGCTTCAGATGCAGAATTAGAAGAAAAAAACGAGCTTGTTCTTATTAACTCAAACGACAATACTGAAGTAAATATAGGAATAGATTTTTACAATGAAAATTAAAAAATTAAACATCAAGAACTTTAAAGGGATTTTAAATGCTGACATTCAACTCGGTGACTTAACTGTAATTACTGGCAAAAATTCATCTGGTAAAAGCTCACTTATTCAATCAATAAAATATATTACTCAGTGGCTAAATAGAGTTGAAACAACTAGGGGGTTGAACCAATTTTCTGCACCTGGATTGAATGTTTATCATCCTGATTTTATAACTGAAAACCTAAGATATGATGCAATTAAAAATTCTAAATCTTCCAAGGGAGTATCTTTGGGAATAGAGTACGAAAACGAGATACTCAAACCTGGAGGAACTATACCTGCTGAAAATAATGAAATTCAAATCGATTTAGAAAAAGCCTCCCAAAAAGGAGAAATTGCACGTTTAAAAAATATAAAAATCAACAATGAATGGTTAGATAAAACGGAAGAGCATGAACAATTCTATTCCATTTACAGCGACGAAACAGATGCTGATTTAACAGAATTAAGAAGAAAGTACATAAATGGTTTTTCGCTTGGTATTTTTGATCCAAAAAATACTAGAGAATTTGTAAAAGATTACTTTCCAGATAGTTTGATACATAATAAAGATGAGAGCTTACATGCTCTATGGAATTATGGCCCATCATTTGAAGACCTTATTGACCCAATAAAAAAATTAATTCTGGCAGAAGTACCAGATTCAAGACGGGAAGAAGCATTGATAATCAATAAAATAGGTGAAAGACTTATGTTTCAAAAAAACCCTTTTGAGATTAAAGAGTCAACAGGATACCAAAATTATTTTATTAATTTCTTTTTTGATTATGTTCACAAGTCTCATAATAAAGATTTACATAAAGAAGGTGATTTGACTAAAAATCTTACTTCAGATGACATTTATTTTCCAACTTTTGAGTTCTATGAAGATTTATTTCAATCAATTTCAAATATATACAAGAAAAATTATGACAAACAGCTATTGGATTACCTTAACCAAAACCTTCCCATAAATATGTCAGAAAAAGAATTAAAAGAATTAGAAGGTTCATTTATGGGACCATATTCAAAATATCCCCTTGAAGAAGGTCTTAATTTGGAATATTTGGAAGTTTTAAGGGAGCAATTACCTAGAGATGTTTTTAATGAGTTTAAAAAATTAACAAAATTAATAAATAATACAACAAAATATAAAGATAAAGCTGATAAACATGCTGAAAAGAGAGTAGGTCATGCCCAGTGTGTATTGATGTTTATTTATTTTTTAAACAACTTAATGGATTCAAAAAATGCAATTGATTTAAACAAGCACATCGATGAGCTTGTGTCTGACAATGACATGTTTACCGGAGAGGGCCCCTCAAAATCGGTACTTGAGAGACCAGTACAATCAATTATCGAACTACAGAATTTGCTTGCCAAAGCAGCCAAAGCTATAGGCTACACAGCTTGGGACAAAGCTTATCTTGAATCTGCAAATGTAAATGGACAGATGTTTTGTATTTGTCCTGCAGAAGATATTTATGATCCTATGGGCGTACAACAAAGAGACATTGAAAGTAATGAAATTATTTTAGCCTGTGAGTTTAACCCAATTGCAGAGCACGTATACGCACTGAGTACTCCACAGGAACAAAAAGACTTAACACCAAACGATTACACACTACAGCCATATGTAAATTTAAGAGGTTTAGATAAAGAAAATTTCATGGGAAGTTCTTTAAAAAACTTTTTATCTGAAAAATTAAGTGAAAAAACAATCTACGATTCTTCGGGTACTGCCGATAAGAGGCTTCTTTTCTTTGGAAGTTTACTAAAGGATGATTCTAAAAAAGTTGATTATGGAAAACAAGCAAAGTCTTTTTTAACAACTAAAAAAACTGCTGACTCTTTAAGAGAGAGAATAATAGATATTGAGCAAAGAGAAAAAAAATATGAGAATAATTTAGAGAAACTTAAATCTGAATTAGAAATGATGAGAAAAAGTTTTGGTTCATATAAGTCAACTTTATCAACTGATTTAAGTAGTGAGGACAGAAATGATTTAAATAGAGAACTAAAAAAACTTGACGAGAGATTCTTTAATACTGAGGACAAAATTAGATCTTATGAGGAAGACTTAAAAATAATAGAAAAAGAAAAATCTAAACTTTTTCGTCAGCTCAAAGAGATAAATGCTAAAGGAGGTGAACAATCCAAAAAAGTTGATTCAAGAAAGCTGGAGAAATTAGTTACTTTTATTGATACCTTATTTACTCCATTAGTTGGCTACCAATCAAAATCTATATCTGTGGCAGAATTATCCAAAGATATTAAATTTTTAAATAATGGTAGAAATCCTACTTTAAAAGAGCAAGCAGGCGTATTTAACGAAAACTTGACAGTAGGAAAGTTTGGAGGCTTGTTGCCCAACTTAATGTTTACACAGTCTGAAGAAGTTATAGATCCTTATTTATTTCCATCACCAACTGCAACTCCGCCATTTGATAGAAGCTTTGAAGAATTGAACTGGCATATTATTAGTCTGGATAATACCTTTCTAGAATCATTTAATGAATGGGTTTCATATCTTGAGATGGAAATTTCCCAAGTAGAGAGCGTAATGGATGGGCCCAACCCTCTTTTAAAAGTCCAAGGAAAAGATGAAGAATCGAGGAATATTTTTGAAGTAGGTTCCGGAGTTGCACAGGTTTTACCCGTTATAGCAATTTGTTTACTAGCAAAACCAGGAGAAGTTGTATGCATTGAAGAGCCAGAATCAAATTTGCATCCATCAGCACAAGCATATCTTGCTGACTTTTTACTTTCTATGGCGATAAGTGGAAGACAAATAATAATTGAAACACACTCACCTAATATTATTGACAGATTACGTCTCAGAAAAGCCCATAAAAGAAGTTGGAAAAAGTTAAAAAATTTCGACTGGGTAGATTCATCACTCAGTATGGATAAATACAACTTATTACCTTCGTTAAGAATTTCTCAATTCTCAGAGCCGGAAATAAACATTATTTTTGCTGAACAAAGTTCAGAAGGAAATTCTGAGTACAGAGAAGCAATTCTTGATAACAATGGCGATATAATTTTTGATGGTTCATCAGAGGAACTATGGCCAAAAGGGTTCTTTGATAACACCCAAGAAGAACTTTCAAATATACTCAAAGCACGTATTTATTCGGAAGAAGAATAAATTTGAACTTTAGTCAATTAGATCTACCATTTGAACTTCGTCCCTATCAGGAGGAGGGTGTTAAGTTTCTCTCAACCTCTAATCATGCGTTACTAGCTGACGATATGGGTCTTGGAAAAACAATACAGGCGATTGCAGCTTTAAAACACAAATATTTACAGGAAGGCATTTTTAAGTGCCTAATTATTGTTCCAAACTCTCTTATTACAAACTGGCAAAGAGAATTTAACGTATGGTTTCCCGACGCTCCCTTGACTCTTTTAGAGGGAGACGGCGCTAACAGGGCAATTCTTTTACAGAGAAATAGGGGATTTACATTAGCAACTTATGACCAAATTCGGATTGCGTATTCAGATCAGGGACTACGATCAGGCAATGAAATTTTACAATACCCAGAGTTCGACATTGTGATTCTTGATGAAGCACAGAAAATTAAAAACTCTAACTCGCAGACAACATTAGCTTGTAATTTAATTCAGAAAAACTCTGCCTGGGTACTAACAGGAACACCACTTGAAAATAACGAAAGTGATATCGTTACTCTTTTTTCATTTTTAAAAAGAAAAACAATTCAAAAAGGAATGGGTTTGCTAGATATCAAAAATATCATTGCTCCTTACATGCTGAGAAGATTAAAGAAGGAAATATTAACAGAGCTACCTGAACTTATTGAACAAGATTTTTTTATCAACCTCTCTTCAGAACAGCAAAAAGAATATGATACGGTTTTTGATTCAAGAAGAGAAAAAAACCCTCTTGAAGTTATTACAGAATTAAAAAAAATATGTAATTTCTCAGAAAATCTTAAATCTTCCAAGCTCGACAGGTTAAAAGATGTTCTAGAAGAACTAGATCAAAAAAATGAGAAATCTATTGTGTTCTCCCAATATGTGAAAACTCTTGAGAAAATAGACAATTCTTTAAATGCTGACAATGTCTTTCTTTACCACGGAGGCTATAACAAGAAAGAAAAAGATGAAATTTTGAATAATTTTAAAAATTACCCAGGAAGCGCTGTGCTTTTAATGTCCTTACAAGCAGGTTCGGTTGGTCTAAATTTACAAGAAGCATCAACAGTTATATTATTTGATCGTTGGTGGAACCCAGCAGTTGAAAACCAGGCTATAGCTAGGGCACACAGAATGGGAAGAACAGAACCAGTTCATGCAATAAAGTTTATTACACAAAACACTATAGAAGAAAGAATAAACCAACTCATACAAGAAAAATCAGACATTTTTGATGATGTAATTGAAGGTGCTGTCGAAGTAAGAAATAAATTAAAATTAAATGAAATATTGGAAATTTAGAAACTTTTCCCCTATAAAGGATATATAAGGAGATTAAAAAATGGCAAAAAAACAAGCAGTAGATTTATCACAATTTAGAGGAAAATTTAAATATAGTGAAGTAAAGGTTTCAGAATGTACAAATGGTACATTTCAAGTTAGAAATAAAAACATCGGCGTCAATATTGATGATTTAAAAGATAGTATCGAAGTTTCAGGGCTAATTCAGCCTATTGGTGTAGCCAGGTCAGAAGTGACTGAAGGCAGTGACCTATACGTATGGGAAATTGTTTGGGGTCAAAGACGACATTACGCTTTTGAATCACTAGGACTTGAAACTATTCCTGCAATGGTACTAGATGAAGTTATCTCTCCTGAAGAAGGAAAAGCTCTAAGTGTTATTGAGAATCTAATTAGGGTTGACATGCAGACTAAAGAGGTCTGGAATGCAATAGAAGAAATCTATTTAACTTTTGGATCTGGAAACCTTGGAAAAGACGCACAGATTTGTGCTGAAAAAACAGGAATTCCACTTAGCGTTGTTAAAGACGCAATAAGAGTGGAGCTTGTAAAAAATCTTAAAAATGGTGAAAAAATGTATAGATATGCCCAGGAAAAAAGAATCCCTAAATCACAAGCTATCGACATCCTGAACATTTGTAGAAAATCTGATGGTATAACAGTCGACGAAAAGAAAACTCAAGAATTCGTTGATTACTATGCAGCTCAAGATAACAAACTCAGAGGAACTACGCTTGCTGCAGCTAAGCAGAATCCAGGAGGCAATTTAGAACAATGGAAAGATGCTGCATTAACTATGCAACAAACCAAAGGTAAAAAATTGACTATGGAGTTTGCACCACGAACTTATGAGAGAATAGAACTTGCATCAACAAGTGAGGGCTTAACTCCCTTTGAGTGGATTAATGCGAGTGTAATCTCAAGGCTCGATACTGAAGGGTTTTAAACTTGTCTTTAAAAGGAGTGACTCCAAAAGAAGAATTAAGTTTATCTAGATCGGTAAATTACAAAAACACTGGATTCAAACCAGAAATTTCACCTTATGAAGTAGGTAGGTTGCTCACTAAATGTATTGATTCAGGAAATACGGTCCAAGAATTAACTGATTTTTTTCAATATGGATATACAAAAAGTGTTAATGATCTAGTTAATATTTACAAAAATTCAAATGAAAACATAGCGCACCTTATTGTTTTCGACGAACAAGAACTCTATAAAAAAGGCATTGGTTATATTACGTTTGATGTTGCAAGGATTTTAGTTAAATTTGATAAGAAATACCAGGAAGAACTCGCCATAGCAACTGTAGATTATCAAATGGACAGGTATGACTTGGAAGGCATGAAGCAAAGAATGGATAGAAGCGGATTGCCATTCAAAGAAGTTTTAAAAGAGTTTAAGAAGAGAAAAGAAGACCCTGTAGTTACAACTTTACTAACCTTTTTTTTAGACAAAAAAGTTCTCGACCTCATGTCTTCTGAAAAAGGAAAAAAAGTTTTTTTCAAAACCCTAGAGATGCCAGAAATCAAAACTCTTTTTAAAGAAAACAACAAAAACATAGTCCAGGCTCAATGTAGTGAAGCATTGTATTCGCTCACAATATCTGGTGGCAAGCTAACAAAAGAATTTAGGAATATTGTTGACTTAACAATTGAGAGGCTTTTGATAGAAAATGCTTAAAAATATAGAAAAGTCAATTGCGTTTCATCAATCAGGAGGAATAGAGGTTGGAGAGAATGTTGTAATAGATGGCCCTATTTCAAGGGAACAAAATCTACACATCATTACTCATGCACATACAGACCATGCACGAGAATCACAAATAAGCGAATCTCTTGGAAACTCAGGTGCAGAAGTTGTTATGACAGAGGCAACAAGAGAATTAATGGGTTATACAAATTTAAATTTACGAACCAGTCATAGGTATAAATCTCTAGAGTACAATGCTCCAAGAGTTTTTGAAAATGCTGGGAATGTTGAAGTAGAGTTTCTTGATGCAAATCACATGCTTGGCTCAACGCAGGTAAAAGTTGTTGATCCTAATTTAGAGTATTCAATTGGATATTCTGGAGACATAGGACGAAATATTGAGAAGCCTATAGATGTTGATGTCCTAGTTCTAGATGCTACCTATGCAAGTTTTGAAGATAAAAGAAGATACACAAAAGAAGATGCTTTCGATGCACTTGCTCAAAAAATGCTTGAGTTTATCAATAAGGGAGATGGAATAAACATCGTAGCCCATTCTGGTTTATTGCAATCAACACTGCATAACTTAGGGGAAAGGAAAAACATTTTTGGATTTGAAATTTGGGATAAGTTTCCTGAAGTTTTAGCTGGAGGCCAATCAAAGTCTCATGCGGGTAAAATTAAACATTTTTGCAATGTTTATAAAGAATTTATGTTTAAGCAACCTAACGTCTTGAATTTAAAAGACGATAAGGATGACACGTGGAGTTTAGAGGTAGATAATTCAAGAATTGCTATATTTTCAAGCATTGAAGATATACAAAATAACCATTTACCAACATTTGTGTGTGAGTACAATCCTTCCGGCTATGATGACCCACTAACAAAATCTCAAAAATTAAAAGAGGGATACCATGTTGCTTTATCTGAACATGATACCGGCAACTCAATTGACAAATATATTAAAAACGTAGATCCAGAATTAGTAATTACTGACTCCATTAGAGCAAATCCAGATACAAGAGCAGATGATTTAGCAATTTTAATTAAAAATAAATTAGATATAGAAGCAATTTCCTCAAAAAAACTAATGTCTGATGTCCTCTTCCTTTAAATCAGAACTACTTAAAGAGGTTTCGGAGCAAGATTCCCCTGTAATTAGAACAGATTCATTAGCAATGAAATTTAAAACAAAAAAAGAAGAAGTCGCGAAAGCTTTATTGGAGTTAAAAAAAGAAGGTGAAATATTTTTCATAATAAAGCCTGACGGAGACCTTTATATAACACACATTGATGGTATTGAGATTGAGTGGGAGATAGGTGAAGAAAATAAAGAACAAAAGTTATTTGATAGAGAGGGAAATCTTCAAGTAGATGTAGGTATTTTTTTTGATACAATTTCTCAATTTCCTGAAGTTAGCGATTACGAAAACAAAATCTTATTCAAAGATCTTTCAAACCTTAAAGCAGAGGAGTATGAAAAAAAAGTATTAGAGATTGCAACAAAAAATATTAGATTAATTCGCTCAAGTGTGTTCGAAGTATTAGAGCGGGAAGATTTAGGTGAAGATGATCTGTATTTTTTTTATAAAACTATGATTTCAAATTTTTGTAGAGCTGTTGAAAGGTTTGACTATACAACACCCTATACACTTAAGACTTATTCTGCTTGGTGGATATTTCAAGCATCAAATCGTGCAAGAAGTAAAATAATTCAACAGTGGCTAGATGAGGAGTGGGGGTTTACTGTTGGATTACAAAAAATAGACCAAAAAGCAAGAGATTTAAAACTATCACTGGACAGAGATCCTTCATACAACGAAATCTATTTAGCAGTTGAACCATTAGCACAAGAAAAATTCAATATTTCTCTGGAAAAAGCAGAGCAAATCGAAGATAAGCACTTTCACAGAATAGGTATAAATAAATTATTTACCGAAGTAATAGGTTCAGACATTACTGTTGAACCCAGTTATGAAGATAAGTTACGCCTCGAATCGGCAATTGAAAATTTAGATGATCGAGAAATTGATGTTATATACAAAAGATTTGGGCTACACAATGAAAGTTTTGAATACGGGCTAACTCTTGAGGAAATTAGTCAAGATTATGACGTTACTCGAGAACGCATAAGACAAATAATTAACGATGCAGTTTCAAAAATAAGATATTATTTTAAAGACCAAGACCTTGAAAGCGATGATATTCCTCTTGTATTTTTCCCAAACAATGTAAAAAGGTTTTTAAAAAATAATAATTTATTGTTATTTTCTAATATATTAGATAAAACAAAACGAGATCTTATGCTACTTGATGGTGGCACAAAAACCACAGTAGATAAGTTAATAGAGATATTTGGGACTTTAGGTGTTCATTTTGAGTCTACAAAAAAGGGAGAAATAAATTTTGATGAACTATCTATAAGGGCGCAGAATGCACTAAGAAGACAGAAAATATTTTTGGAAGAAGAACTACTAAATCTAAATGAAAAAGAATTAGGAGTTATGCCAAATTTAGGAAAAAAAACAATAAATGAGATACTTAAATTTCAAGATAAATTAAGAAATAATCCTGAAATTCAATTTTCCCCTGAAAAAGTTATTCTTTTTCCATGTGCTAATCCTATTTCTCAGAAAAACTTTGTAAAAACAATGGAAGAGCCACATTCACTAATGAAAATACAAAAACACTTATTAGTAAACCAGTACAATGATTTAAAAAATATAGGTGAAGAATTCTATTTCTGGGGTACTAAAAGTGGAACTGATAAAAAATGGCGGGAGATACCAAACAAATCTTTAGCACTATTTTTTGCTAATAAATTTGCCTTTTCTTATGGTTTTGTTGAGTATAAATTAATCAACCAACCTTTATCAGACTACTTTTGGGGTAGAGATGAACAGGCAGATAAATCTTATAAGTATATGTTTGCTTGTTCTCAAGTAAAGAAGACTTCTATTCCTCAATGGGTAATCAATGAAACTCTAGGATATAAGGAAAACTTTGTTGTACAGGGCTTTATGGTTTTAAACAATAAG
>MDSV01144009.1_pt1 | contig 17329 bp, 6 predicted proteins | sample 810851 | NCBI WGS metagenome assembly MDSV01 (sample SAMN05326640, study PRJNA326480) | marine metagenome | isolation source: seawater | place: Atlantic Ocean: North East | collected 2012 | reverse complement strand
GTAGTACTAAGGTTGTATTATTTCATGGAACCGTAGACAGATGTGAAACAGACTTAGGATTTAGATTGCCAAGTGATGTAAAGATTACTAAGTTTGATGGATACGATATGGGATTACTTGGTGATATCCATAAAAGACAACATCTTAATAAAGAAGAAACTATATCTTATTGTGGTTCATTGGTTCAACAAAATCATGGAGAGGGATTGTCACATGGTTATTTATTATGGGATGTACCAAAACGTAAATCAGAGTACATAGAAGTACCAAACGATTATGGTTACTATACGTTGGATATTGTAAATGGACAAGTACCCGATGTAGATGATATGCCTAAGAAAGCAAGACTTAGAGTTCGTGTAGCCGACACAACAGGTACTCAGTTGAAAAAGGCATTATCTGTAATCAGAAAAAAGTATAATATAAAAGAAGTAGTTGTGACTCGAACTGATAGGATAACTGATAAAGTTAGAACTGATAAGATTGATATCGGAGACATTACTGATACGAGTTATCAATATAGTTTGATAGAAGATTATCTAAAACGTAATCATTTACCATCAGATGATACACTTGTAAAAATAAAAAAACTAAATGAAGAGATAAATGGAATCATACAAGGTGAGGATATAACTCGAAATATAAATTGGACACTAAAAAAGTTTGAGTGGTCAAATATGTTTAGTTATGGTGAAGACAATGTAATAGACTTTACAAAATTAAATGGTATAGTTGGAATGTTTGCACCAAATGCAAGTGGTAAGTCATCATTACTCGATTCACTTTCTTTTTGTTTATTTGATGATACGTCAAGAACTGGTTTGGCTAGAAATGTTATGAACAACAAAAGAGATAAGTTTCATTGTAAACTTAACTTTGAAATTGATGGACTTGATTATTATATAGAACGTATTGCAAAGAAAATAAGTTTTGGTAAACACGTTAAGGTTGATGTTAACTTTTGGATGGTAGATGAAACAGGTGAAGAGATATCATTAAATGGAGACCAAAGAAGAACAACAGACGTTAATATTAAAAAGGTTATTGGAACTTATGATGATTTTGTTTTGACCTCATTATCTCTACAAAATAATTCTACTGTTTTTATAGACAAGACACAAAAAGAAAGAAAAGATTTATTAGCTCAGTTTATGGGTATTAGTATATTTGATAAGTTATGGACTACTGCTAATTCAGAAATATCAGAAGTATCAGCTGTTCTTAGAGACTTTGCAAAAACAGATTATGATAAAGAATTAACTGATGTACAAAATGAATATGAAAGTTATACATCTACATTTGATTCATTAAATGAAGAAAAGAATTTATTAACTACTGAAATAGAAGAACTTTCTGTACTGATAAATAAGTTTCACAAGAAACTAAAAGACGTGGATACCACTGCTGTAAATTTAGACTCTTTGAAAAAAGAAAAGGGAGAGGTAAAATCTACGATAGATTCTATTGATATAGAACTTGGTAATAAAGAAACTAATAGACAAGAATATAAAATAAAGATTGAAGAACTATCTAAAAAGGTAAATAAGTTTTCTGAAGATTCTGTAAATGAAAAGTATGAAGAGTTAACTGAACATAAATCTAAACGTGATAAGTTAAAGTTTGAAATAGATAAACTAAAGATAGAAGTACAAAACAAACTTGAAAAGATTGACAAGTTATCAAACGTTACTTATGATGAGGATTGTAACCATTGTATGAGTAATCCATTGACTATGGATGCAAAAAAGACTAAAGAACAATTGGGTATTGACAAACAAAGAGCATCAGAATTTGTACAGAAAGATAATGAATTTATAAAAATAATTGATGGTCTAAAAGATTACAAAGACAAGAAAATAAATTATGATTTGTGTATAGAATCCTTAAAGAAAGTAGAAATACAAAATAATAAAATAGATACTGATATAGAAGTTCTAAAACAAAAGAAAGAAACTTTATTACTAAGACACTCTGGTGCTGAAGAAAAAATTTCTCTATACTATAAACAAAAAAGAGAGATTGAATATAACAAAGAAATAGAAAAAGAAATAGACGATGCACAAAATGAATTATCAAATGAAAATTATCAATTAGACGTTTTAGAAAAAAAGATAAAGACTTGTATTGGTCAAATGAAAGTGTTGGAAACTAAAAAAGAAAATATACTTTCACAGATAGAAAAGGTAAAAGAGTTAGAAGACAAACACGAAGCTTACAATTTTTATCTTGATGCAGTAAAACGTGATGGTGTTCCATATGAATTAATACAAAAGGCTATACCGACTATCGAGGGTGAGATTAATGATATACTTTCACAGATAGTTGACTTCTCTATGGTCTTAGACGTTACAGATGGTAAGAATATTAATTGTCATATTGCATATGATGATGATAGAGTTTGGCCATTAGAGTTAAGTAGTGGTATGGAAAGGTTCATATCTTCTTTGGCTATGAGAGTTGCTTTGATAAATGTATCTAACTTACCAAGAGGTAACTTTTTAGCTATTGATGAGGGATGGGGAACAATGGATTCTGATAATTTAAATTCAGTATATAGTTTATTTCAATATCTAAAATCACAATTTCAATTTACTTTTATTGTATCTCATATAGAACAGATGAGAGATGCTGTAGATTCTCTACTTGAAATAAAAAAAGAAAGTGGATTCAGTTCTGTTAACTTGACTTAAGTACGTTTGATGGTTTAACATAACCCTCTTTATTTCTTTTCAAATATAAAATATGCTCTGATAAAACAGAGGACATTGTCTTATATTCATCTTTACAATATAGTCTAAACCAAGACATTAAATCTTTTTCTATTGTAAATGATACTTTCTCTTTCATCGGTATAATATCCTTATAATATCCATACAATAAATATCAAATATTTCAATTTTTAATATTTATCTCTATATGGCATACCCAAGACGTAAAAACAAATTTCAAGGATTAGGTAAAGTTGACGTAATATTTCAAGACGATTCGCCAACAAGTACTATATTCCAAGTCCACGAGTTTCCTGATGTAGTCCCACAAGGTAAATCATCTTTCTTGGTAGACGGCTCAAACTTATTAAAACCAAATGTAGAATTAAAAGTAGAAGTCCTCGACAATGAGGGTCAAACAATATACACAGAGCCTGTATCAAATTATCTTGAGGGTACTGCACGTAGAGTTTCAATGGAAGTCTACTCTGAAACTGCACCTGGTGCTGCCACAATTCATCTTTTAGGTGAACTTGACCCTGCAGAATATGAAAATCAAACTGGTGCAGTTATACCTAACGAGTTTCGAGGTGCATATAATGTAAGGTGGACACGACAATTCTACGTTAACACTGCAATACCAAATACATTTCCTATACTTTTTTACAGACAACCACAGGTACGTGTATTTGAAATATTAAAGGGTCACCAGATAACACCACCTGAACCTATTAGAACAATTGAATCAGGTAGTATATCACTTTTACCTACACCAGCTGGTCAACAAGAAATACCACCATCACCAGACCTCGATCCAGAGGGTGGTGCAGGAAAGTTACCAACAGAAAAGGAAACTGATAAACTTGGAAAGTTTTTTGACAAACTTGAAAATTCTTTTGAGACAAAAGCTTTCTCTACAAGTAAACCATCATTTAGAAGAAGAGGTAGAATACAAAGACGTTCTTCACCTGAAATAAAAAAAGCAGGTGGATTTTCAAAAGTCGATGATGTAACTGGAATACCAAAAGACGATTCATTACAATTTGAAACCAAAAAAGTAGGTGGTGTGGTTGAAATAAACCCACCAGCTGGTACACATAATCTTTCAAGACTTATACCCGTTGATAAATTACCTGATAGTTTCCCATCTGAACTAATAAAAGAAGTTGAAGAGGGTGGAAAAACAATTAGAGTTCTTGACGATGAGAAAGTAGAAGTACCATCTACCTTTACAAGTAATGTCGTTAATGTTCAAAACGACCATCAGTTCTTTTTAGAAGATGATTTTACTGTTAAAGATAAATCAACTGGTATTGAGTATATTGCACCACTTGATTTAACAGCACCTGTTTCTGGTGGTGAAGCTTCTATCGTTAGTGGTTCAGTTGTAGAGACTCAGGCTACAATGAGTTATGTGGAACCGATAAATAGAATTATTAGTGCAACACATTTTAGGTCTTTTGCTGATTTACGACTAAGTTCAATGAGAACCTTTAGTGGTGATATTTTTAAGATAAAAGTTTTAGCAAGAAGTCAAGGAAGTTATGGTGACTTTGAATCAATATATGAAGCACCGATGGAGGCACCTGAGGTATTGGTTGATACTTCACTTGAGGGTAGATTTGAAAATATTGGTTTTTTTCACTCTCAATCAATAGTAGATAGATTTTGGACAAGTGGTTCTGCACAGACTCACGTAAGTAGGTCAAATAACTTTATAACTGATGCAATAAAAATTAGTGGTTCAAATGCAGGAGCAAGGGAATCCAATAAATTTATAACACAAAATAATTACACGATAGATAATGAAAATGTCGGATACACTCTTAGGACAAAAGTATTTGGTACAAAGGCATCAAAGGTACAGAGAAGTGGTAATTCTAAGGTAGACGGACAACTCAGATTTAAACTTAGTGGTAGTTCATTTGGTGGTTCAACTGTAGATAATCAAGATGTTGATTACAGGTGGTTGGGTGATTTAGACTTTGAAGATTATCCGTCTTCATTACAACAAGATTTTGGAGTAGTAGAAACCGAGTTCGTTCCTGATACTACGGGTTCTTTTAAATTAGAAATAGAAGCATTAAGTGGTGAATGGCATCTTGGTGACATATCAATAACACCTAACCAAGAAACTAACTTTAGTCCTGATTTTAGTAGACTAATAGTACCAATGCCTAAACAACAAATAAGACCTGATTTTCATGATTTTATTATTGAGTTTTATGATATAAATAATAATGTTGCTGAGATGTTTGCATTTACAGAAAGTGTAAAGTTCGAGGGTGAAAACGTTGTTATAGATAGTGGTGATAACTTATTAAGTGGTTCCATGTTTATTGGTAACTCTACAGGTAGTGGTATCGAGATGGCTGGTGTTAGTTCTGGATTTATAAGGTCTATAGGATATCAAGGATTTGCTAGTGCATCTGCAGGTGAGGGAACAGCTGGATTTATGTTGTATAGTGGTTCTGTTAAAGTAGGGCCTGCAGATTCAGACGGAGAAGGGACGGAGAGTGGAGATAACTACGATGGTGTAGGTTTAGAATTACACGATGGTGCAAGTGGTTCTCTGAGGTTTAGAACGGACTTAGGAGTTTTTGAAGTACAGACACCATCATTCTTTTTAGGTTCTAACAATCAATTTGTTAGTGGAGCTGAGGGTAATGTTGAGATAAGTTCAAGTAATTTTCATTTAACACCTGAGGGTAATGTTACCATGAGTGGTACAATTACTGCTACTGCTGGTAATATTGGTAATTGGCAAATTATAGATGGTAAGTTAAGTGGTTCTAATGCAACATTAGATGCGGATGGAGCAGCTTTATATAAAACAGACCAAGGTCCTGGCTCTGATACCTCTAATGAAGCTTATTTATTTCCTGTTAGGTCTGATGAATATTATTTAGATTTTACTCCTGAGGGTGCATCACCAACATCGTCTGGATATTTTGTAAAGTTTGGCCCAAGATTTGCTGTAGATAAAGATGGTGTGTTATTTGCAAGTGGTGCTGTATTTGAGGGAAGTATAACTGCAAGTGCAGGTTTGATTGGTGGATTCCAAACTGATAGTAGTTCTTTTAGTAGTCAACAAATTTTTATAAGTGGTAGTCCGTTACAAGGTGGAGTAGATGACCCTAAGTATATGTTTATCTCTACATCTAACTTTAATGTCAAACAAGATGGTAGTGTAACTGGTTCTTCGATATTACTTGGTGACCAAACAGGTGGTAACTTTTTACAATTTGATGGGAGTACGTTAACTGTACAAGGTAACATCACAGCTGATAACATTAGTACACCATCAGCTGCAACAACACCAAGTGCTTCAATAACCTCACAAGGATTTGCTAGTTTTCTTTCTGCATCTATTGCTGGTTTTGAGGTATCAACTGATGAAATAAAATCATCTAATGATAATTTAAGATTAAAGTCAACAGGACAGATATCAGCATCATCAACTTTACTTAGTGGTAATCTCGATGTAACTGGTACAGGAACTATTGCTTCTTTTACATTAAACTCAGACGAGATAAAATCTACTAATGATAATTTAAGATTAAAGTCAAGTGGTCAAATAACTGCATCAGCTGCATTAATTAGTGGTTCTGATGTTGAGATAAATACAAATACCTTTGTACTCGACTCTGATAACTTTGATGTTACTGCAGAGGGTAGAGTTACCATGTCAGCTGCACAGATTAGTGGCTCTGATGTAGACATTAACGTTTCTAAGTTTGTACTTGATTCGGATAATTTTGACGTAACTGCTGATGGTAGAGTCACAATGTCAGCTGCTAAAATTAGTGGGTCTGATGTTCAGATAAACACCAATACATTTATATTAGATTCGGATAACTTTGATGTTACTGCAGAGGGTAAGGTCACAATGTCAGCTGCTAAAATTAGTGGTTCCGATGTTGAGATAAATACAAATACTTTTGTTTTAGATTCGGATAATTTTGACGTAACCTCAGATGGTCAGGTCACAATGTCAGCTGCTAAAATTAGTGGTTCCGATGTTGATATACAAGTTAGTAAATTTGTCTTAGACTCTGATAGTTTCGATGTTACTGCTGATGGTAGAGTAACAATGTCAGCTGCATTAATTAGTGGTAGTGATGTTGCAATTACTGTTGACCAACTAGCAATTGATTCTGATTTCTTTGACTTAACACTTGATGGTAGGGTTACGGCATCTGCTATGAAACTAAGTGGGTCTGATGTAGATATTAATGTATCTACCTTTGTATTAGACTCTGATAATTTTGACGTAACTTCAGAGGGTAAAGTTACGATGTCTGCTGCATTAATTACTGGCTCTGATGTAACAATAGATGTTGCTGAGTTAGCAATTGATTCTGATTTCTTTGATTTAACTACCGATGGTAGAGTTACAGCATCAGCCATGAAACTAAGTGGTTCAGATGTTGATATAAATGTTTCTAAGTTTGTATTAGATTCTGATAACTTCGATGTCAGTCAAGAGGGAAATATAACTGGTTCACAAGTTTTATTTACTGGTGGAACAATCGGTGGGTTTCAATTAAATAGTAATTCTATATCAAGTTCTAATGGAAACTTAAGACTTAAATCAAATGGACAAATTACTGGTTCTGAAGTATTATTTGATGGTGGTGTAATTGGTGGATTTTCTTTAGATGCAACTTCTATATCAAGTTCTAATAATAATTTAATATTAAGAAATAGTGGACAGATTACAGGTTCAAATGTTTTATTTGATGGTGGTGTAATTGGTGGATTCGGAATAAATGATTCTGCATTATTTGACACAAGTGGTCAATTCTTTTTAAGTGGTTCTGCAAGTGGAGACCAAATGTTTATATCATCTTCCAACTTTAATGTTAAGGGAAGTGGTAAATTAACTGCATCAGCTGCACTGATTAGTGGTAGTGATGTAGATATCAATGTTTCTACTTTTGTACTTGATTCAGACAACTTTGATGTGACCGCTGACGGTAGAGTTACCATGTCAGCTGCACAAATTAGTGGTAGTGATGTAGAGATAACTGTAGATGCATTAGCAATAGATTCTACAAATTTTGATTTAACACTTGACGGTAGAGTTACTGGTTCTGAAGTATTGTTTACTGGTGGAGAAATTGGTGGATTCGGAATAAGTGATAGTGCTCTATCAGATATTAGTGGGGCTTTTTATCTAAGTGGTTCGGCAACTGGCCCACCGACTGTAAATGGAACACAAAATAATTTTATATCAGCAAGTGACTTCGTTGTAAGTGCACAAGGTAAAGTAACTGCATCAGCTGCATTGATTAGTGGTAGTGATGTGGTAATATCTACGGACACATTTAAATTAGATACAACCTCTTTGGGTATAGATTCTAACACTGCAAGATTTGATGTTATAAGTGCAAGTGGTGTACAATCTGATGGTCGAGGTGTTTTTGTTAGAATAGGTGAAATATCAGATAATACTGCTACTGATTTATTTGGTATGAAAATATTTGATGGGACTGGTACTGGTTCATCGGACACTCTTGTAAAGTTAGGTGAAGAGGGTAATACAATTGCTGGTTGGACAATTGCTAATGACACTATATCGTCAAATAATTTAGTAATACATTCAAGTGGTAGATTAGAAACTTCAGATTTTGCATCAGACGTAAAGGGTTGGAGAATATCTTCTGAGGGTAATGGTACTGCAGAATTTGAAAACATAAAAGTTCGTGGTACATTAGCAACTGCAGTATTTGAAAAAGAAACTGTTAATGCCGTTGGTGGTCAGTTATACGTTGCAAACTCAACCGCTATAACTGCTAGTGCTTGGAGTGGTTCACATATATCGGCAAGTGACACAACAATGAGTGTTGCTAATGTAAGTGGATTTACTGGTAGTTATTATAACGATGGTGAAATATTAGCACTTAAGAAAGTAAGTTCTACAGGATTTGCAACAGAGTATGTTTTAGTACAAAGTGCCTCAAGAAACTTTCCTGATAGTGATTCAGATTTTAGTGGTGATTTATATGTAACAAGGGGATATGGAGCTAATGATACTTTTCAAGATACAAGTTCCTTTGGTGATTTTGCAAACAATTCTCAGTCATATGAAGAAGGACAAGTTCTTGTATCTACTGGTCGTATAGGAACTGGATACGTTAGAATAAATGCAAATCCAACGGACACTACGACACCTTATATTGATATCGTAGAAAGAACTGGTAGTTCAATTTATGCGACTGAATTAAAAGTTAGACTTGGTGATTTAAGTGGACTAAGTAGTGGATTACTATATGGAAATGCATCACCTGGTTTTGGATTATTTACAGAGAATGTATTCTTACAAGGTGCTATAACTGCACAAACAGGTTCGTTTACTGGTATAGTTCATATTGGAGAAACTGGTCAAGAGATAAAATTAGGTATATCTGCATCAGGTGGTAATGACGATGGTATACACATAAATGATAATAACTATTGGTACTCAACGGGTAACTTTAAAGTAGGTTCAAGTACAAATTTCCTACAGAATAGTAGTGGAAACATAACTATTGTACCTGATACATTTACTGTAAATACAAGTGATGGTTCATTTAGAGTATCTTCTTCTGAACAAGTAATTGCTCTTGGTTCAACTGGATTAACTTCAGATGGAATATTCTTAAGTGGTAGTGGTGAATACAATTTACAGAGTGGTTCTTCTAATTTTATAAGACACACACAGGCTAATGGTTTACAGATAAGAAATAATCAATTAAAAATTGATACTGTAACTCTTGATATGGATACTGCCAATGGTGGAACCATAGCACTCGGTGGAACAGCTCCAACAAATCTAAGTTCAGATGGTATTTTCTTTAGTGGTAGTGGTGAATTTAATTTACAAAAAGATTCAAATGAATATCTAAGGTTTACAAACTCTGCAGGATTAGAACTAAAAGCAGAAAATCTAAATATAAATACAAGTACGTTTGATGTACAAACTGATGCGGGTGGTGTTTTAGCACTTGGTTCAAGTGCAGCTATTGATGGTGATGGAATATTCATGAGTGGAAGTGGTGTCTTTAATTTGAGACAAAGTAGTACTCAGTATTTAAGAAACACAGGTGGAAGTCTTGAGATAAAAACTACCGATTTAGATTTAAATGCTGGTAATAAATTAATTTTATCTTCATCTTTAAATAACGGAACAATAGCTCTTGGTACAAATGCACACTCAATGACATCAACAACTGGTACAGGATTTATTGTAAATGGAAATGGTCAGTTTAGAGTTGGAGAGGGAACAAGTGGAACCAACTTCTTATTTTATAATGGAAGTGGAGCACTTCAAATACAAACAGAAAACTTTGGATTAGCAACACCCACATTACAAATAACTGGTTCATCAACTCAAGGACGTATTGCTATGGGTAGTACGATTCCTCAAAGTTTATCATCTAATGGAATACTATTGAGTGGTAGTGGGGAGTTTAATCTACAAACAGATTCAAGTAATTTCATAAGACAATCAGGTGGAACCTTTTCTTTACAATCACAGAACGCTACAATAAGTGGTAGTTCAGTTACGATTGGTGCAGAAGATTTTGACCTACAGGCAAGTACTTTAAGATTACAAAGTGCAGCAGGTGGTAAACTTGCATTGGGTGGAACGTTACCTACTAACCTATCAAGTAACGGAATATTTTTAAGTGGTAGTGGAGAGTTTAATATACAAAAAGACTCTGATGAATATTTTAGATTTACGACCACAAACGGATTAGATATATCTGTACAAAACTTTGATTTAAAAACTACATCACAGCATATATCATCATCAAGAGGTGGTGTTATTGCAATGGGTGGTACAATACCAATGAACTTACAATCAAATGGTATTATGTTAAGTGGTAGTGGTGAGTTTAATTTACAATCCGATTCGAGTAACTTTATAAGACAAACAAATGGAACGTTCTCGATACAATCTCAAAACGCTACAATAAGTGGTAGTTCTGTTACGATTGGTGCAGAAACCTTTGATTTACAGGCAAGTACTTTAAGACTACAGAGTGTGAATGGTGGTTCTTTTGCATTAGGTTCATCCTTACCTACTAATCTATCAAGTAATGGTATTTTTATAAGTGGTAGTGGTGAGTTTAATTTCCAACAAGACTCAAATAATTTATTAAAACAAAGTGGTGGAACATTCCAAATAAAATCACAGAACGCTACAATAAGTGGTAGTTCAGTTACGATTGGTGCAGAAACATTTAACTTAAATGCTGGTAGTGGTAAATTAATAATTGACAGTACAACACCAAGTATTTCATTGACACATGCGAATGCAGTTCTTTCAGTTGGTAATTTGGATAGTGTAACGGATACAAGTGATGGTGATACAGGTCTATTTGCAACTGGTGGTGGTGGTTTATTAATAAAACATGACGCTAACAATTTCCTACAACTTAATAGTGGATTTGTTATTAAGGCATCAACCTTTGATTTAGATGCAACTACTCTTGTTATGGATAGTGCAAATGGTGGTTTGTTCAAACTTGGTTCTTCACCATCAATGACGGCCAACGGAATATTTTTAAGTGGTAGTGGAGAGTTTAATTTCCAAAATGGTGCAAAGAATTTTATTAGACAGAGTGCTGGGTCATTTAGTTTAGGTTCTGAAATATTCTCACTTGATGCTGGAACCATGATACTATCATCATCACAAAGTAATGGTAGGATTGCAATGGGTTCTACACCACCAAGTGCTTCAAATAGTGGTACTGGTTTTTATGCGGATGGTGATGGTAATTTCTTAGCGGGTAATTCAAGTGGAAACAGAATACAACATCAAAATGGAACTATAAATTTACAATCAAATACATTTAGTTTAGATGCATCGACAATCATAATTGATTCAGCAACTAATAATGGTAAGATTGCTTTAGGTGCAACACCTAATACAAGTGTAGGTGGAACAAATGCTGGAATCTACATGGATGGTACTGGTGATTTATTGGTTAGAGCTGATGCGGATAATTTTATAAAGTTTGACCAAGATGCAACACCTAAATTAGAGATGAAGGCAGATACCTTTTTCTTAGGTGGTAGTGGACAATTTGTTAGTGGTAGTCAAGGAAACATAGAAATTAGTTCTTCGGCTTTTCACTTATCACCACAAGGTAATGTAACTGCTTCTTCTATAATATTGGGTGATAAATCAGGTGGTAACTTTTTACAATTTGAAGGAAGTACATTAACGGTACAAGGTAGTATAACTGCTGATAATATCTCAACACCATCATCAGCAACAACACCAAGTGCTTCAATAAGTGCTGATGGATTTGCTCAATTTACATCAGCTTCTATCGCCGATTTTGAGATATTACCAGGTAAAATTTTTAATAATGATGTAAGTGGTACAATTGGATTAGTTACTTCTGAACACGCGAACGTGAACGTTGGTAGTGTTGCATCATTTTATGCAGGTGCAGCAAGTTCTACTGGTCAAAGTGCAAAAATATCATTTGGAAGTGATGGTAGAATCAGAGGAAGTGGTGCTTACGTTAGGGATAGATTTGGTGATGAATCAGAATTTTTAATTGCAGGAACAACTGTATTTGGTGGTGGAGAAGATGGTGACTTAATGATTCAATCCAATGGCTCAAGTGGACAACTTAAGGTTTGGAAAGACGGAAATACAACTTCGACTCCAGGTCAAACAATAAACTCTGGAGATTCAGCAAATATTGCGTCTGTAAACTATGCAGATGTTATGATGACGAAACCATCCACTGCTGGAAATGTCGTTGAATTAGCTAGAGATGTTTATCTTAGGGTAGTTATATTTGACGTAACACAAGCTGATTTAATTGTAAACACTAACGGATTTAGATTCTTTGCATCAGAGGGTATTTTTATATACGGAACTGCTCTTGGTGATAATAAAGTAACAATCAGAAATAATGGTTCAAATGGAACCGCTGGTTCAACTGGTAACAATGGTGGTGGTGGTACAGCTCAAGGTACGTTTCCAGCTGCAGCAGGTGGTACAGGAGGTGCAGGTGGAGCAGCAGGTGCACCTGGAATCGGTGGTACGTTGGCAGCTCCAGCATCGGGAAGTGCTGGTGCATCAGGTGGACAAGGAGCGGATATTAAAAGTGGTGGTTCGACAGGTGCAGGTACACCAGGTGCAGGAACAGCAGCTTCATCACCAGCATCTGCTTCAGATAGTATTGGTACTTCACTTCCAAACATATCACCCTTATCAGCTCGAGCTGGTTCAGCTGGTGGAGCTGGTGGGGCAGATTCTTCAGGAACAGCTGCAGCTGGTGCATCAGCTGGTGGTTCTGCAATAAGTAATGTTCAGGCAGGTATTCAATGGTTGTCCACACCAGTTGATAGTATTATAAAGTTTCGTGCTGAATTCGGTGATAATGATTATCCAGTTAGATTGATTCCCTCACCACCCAATCCAGGTGGCTCTGGTGGTTCAGGTGGTGGTGGTTCTACTGCAACTGAAACTGGAGTTGTTAACAACAAATCTTCCTTTGGAGGAGGAGGAGGTGGAGGCGGTGGCGGAGCCGGCGGTAACGGTGGTTCTGTACTTATATGTGCAAAATTTATTGACTTTTGGAAGTCAACTTCTAATTACAACAGACAAAGAAACACCATGAACATTTACAATCCAGGTGCAAATTCACAATACGGAGATTTAAAAATTGAAGCTAATGGTGGAGATGGTGGAGCTGGTGGAAATGGTGGAGTTGGAGGCGACAACTTAGTTTAAAATGAATATATTAATTAAAATAGGAGTTAGATATGGCATTAATTAGTAGAAGTGGCGGTGGAGGCGGCGGAGGAGCCGGCGGAGCTGGTGGTAATGCAGGATGTGTTTTGGTTATCACATCTGCGGAATCACCGATAGGTTCAGGACGTACACCTCTCGGAACGTTTACAAATAATAAAACTATAACGGACGGTAGTTTAAAAGTTAAATTCGAATCTTTTACAGCAGCAACTGATAATGGATTATCAGCTGAAGGTGGTTCTGGTGGTGCCAGAGGTAGTGGTGGTACTTCACCTTTTGGAACCGCAGGTCAAGATGGTGCTGCTGGAAATGGTGGTAGAGACGGAATAGCAGCAATAATATTTTTATAGGAAATTAAAATATGGCTTTTACAGACGCAGGTAGTTATCTACATACGACAGAAGAAGTACACATAGGTGGTAGTTCAGACCCACCCGTACAACTTCTCGTTACTGGCCAAATTATGGCCACAGACAATATTACTGCCTACTATTCTTCAGATATACAATTAAAGGAGAATATTAGACCCATAGAGAACGCCGTATCTAAAGTGCAACAATTAAGTGGTATACAGTTTACTTGGAATGAAAAATCACATCAAGTTCAACAAGACAAAGGTGAGGATGTTGGATTGATTGCACAAGAAGTAGAAAAGGTTTTACCTGAAATAGTTATAACACGTGATAGTGGAATTAAGGCTGTAAATTATGATGGTGTTATTCCATTGTTAGTTGAGGCTATAAAAGAACAACAATCTACAATAGAAAATTTAAAAGACAGAATCAATAAATTAGAGGGACAATAATGGCCTTACAAGGTGGTTTCAAAGTCGGTGGTTTAGTTATCCTCGCAAGTGGTTCTGGATACGGAAATGGACAGACATATAACATTACCATGCGTTCAAAAGGGCAAGGTAGTGGATTTACAGGAACAATTGGTTCTACGAATGGAGTAATTACATCAGCAACAATTACCAATTCAGGTTCTAATTATTCGTCTGGTTCATGGGGACATTATACTTCAGGTTCATGGACAGCAACAGGTGGAACTTATTATGCAGGTGCACATGAATCTATAGGTATATCTGATGCACCTGGTGCTGGTTGTATAATTCAACCAGTACTTGTACAAGATACATCAATGAGTATATCTGATATTAATGTAGAAAAGGGAGTTAGTTATAATACTGCTAATTCCGACATACACGATTTGTATCAAGATTTTTCTTCTATTGCTCCAAGTAATAGAAAGAATTGGAATTGGTATGCAGGTGGGCCTTTGACTGGTTCATTTCCAATAGCATTTCATCCGATAAGATTTGATGAGTTTTATGGAGCAGAGTATGATACTTATGGTGGTGGGGGATGTTTTTTAGCTGGTACTAAAATACTTATGGATGATGGATTGACTCATAAAAATATTGAAGATGTAGACATTGGAGATAAATTATATAGTTACAGAGCTTCTTATCCACTTGACTTTGACTCTGAGGATTTATGGAAGGCTTGGACAGATACACAATTAAATGGATATTTTGATTCAACAACGGTATACAATATTTACTACGATTGGTTTGATTCATATTACAAAATTAATGGTGTTTTAGAAGTTACATATGAACATCCATTGTTAGTACATAGAAGTGGCTCTTATATGTTTCAAACAGTTAAAAATTTATTAATAGGTGATGAAATTTTTAAATCAAATAATACTTTAGAATACGTTCACACAATAGACTTTATAGAAGAAGAGTGTGAAACAATAAATTTAAACGTTGAAGATGTTGATGTCTTTTTTGCAGATGGATATTGTGCACACAACGTACATGACAAATAATGAGTTACGATGTTTACTATTCCACAGGAGGTGGAGATTTAATTTATGGTGGTTCTGATGTTTGGGTAAACCATTGGATTGACAATGTTGCACCAAAACTAAAACATCCGTCTAAACTTATGATACATAGAGTTAGACCTGCTACGTTTCAAAGAAATAAAATAGATAATCTTGAAATAATTTGGCAAGGAGATGAACCAAAAGAGTTTGATAATATAATTGGTAATGCACGTAGAATTAATATTCTACATGGATATTATACACCACATAAAGCAATATACAAAAATAAGGATAAGATATATTCAAATGTTATTCATGTTTCATTGGACTTATCAATGAAGGCAGGATTTCAGATGGGTATTAAAAATCCATTACATTTTGCTTCATCATTAGAATGGGAAAGGGAAGTTGCAGAATTGTCTGAACATAATATATGGATTGGTTTAGATAAAACACCATTACATGATAAGGTTGATAATATAATTGATATACCTAATTTTTATGAATTTAAGAATAATTTACCAACTTGTATGAATAATAGAGTTGGTTTTGCTGCACGAGTAGAAACACGAAAGGGAGTTCATTATTTAGATGGAGTGGATAGTCAAGTATTAACAGATTTAGGTGATTTCAATTATTGGAAAAAACAAGGATATAGATTTGAATACACAAGGGTCTATCAATACAAGTATGATAACGTTCATAGATTTTTTAAAAAACAAGATTGGGGTATTTCACATTCTTGTCATTTAAATGAACCATTTGGATATTCTATTTTTCAAGCTGTTGATTATGGAAAGATTCCCATATTAGCACATGATTGGTTAAAAGAATATTCATATCCATTTAGAGCATTTGGTAAGGAAGAATTTGATAAACGATTAAAGGATATAGAAAGTTTATCTGAAAAAGATAGAGGAGATATTTTGGAAAGTCTTAGAAGTTTTTTAAAAAAGTACGATAACAAAGAAGAATGGGTCAACCAATATCTTCAGATTTACAATTCTTAATATTTATTATTATGTCAACAACAAAAGGTCAAAATTTATCATTAGGAAAATTAAGAAGAGCAGTTAGTTCTTCTGCATCAGACTATACAACAGAGTTTGGTTTGAGTAATGCTGCAGGTGTGTCATCTGCTGGTTCTAATGTAAAGATGTCGGAGTTTTCTATAGATACTGTTGATAATTCACTATCAGGATTTCAGTATGTTGATGAACAGACTGCTGAAGTTTATGGAATGACATTTACAAATTCTGGTAGTAAATTTCAAGATAAGATAGGTGGACTTAATGATAACTTTACGTGGACAACAAATAATTCTTCATTATTTAATATGGGTGGGACTACAACACAAGAAGCAACATATACTGCTGGAACTATTGAGGATGCAAGAACCACCTATGATGATAATTTAATAACTAATAAAGATTTTATAACTGGTAGTATTGAAGATAGTTATCATACTTCATCAGGTATAGGAATACATACATATTCAGATGGCGATCCTGGTACTGATTTAGCTGGTTCGGGTTCTGCTACGTGTGTTAAGTTTACTGCAAATGGAGCTTTTATAAGTCAGAGTTTCACTACGACTGCATATTCGACATATAAGGTAGAAGTTAGAACGTACAATGATACTTCAGCAAATGATTTGACCTTAGTGGTCAGTGCTTCTGATACTAACAAACTTGTTAGATTAGATGCAGCTTCTCAAGATGAGACCGATGGTTCTTTATATGTTATTGATAATTTTCATGTGAGTGGAAGTACAACTGTTCAAGTTAAATTAGAGAGAACAGGAAGTGCTTCTGGTGATATATTTGCAGACCATTTTATTTTTAGAAGATGGGCAGGGCCACAATTTAATAACCAAAGTGTACAGATAAGTGGTAAGTTTGCAGAAGATGGACAGAGTGATGGATTTAACGACCACGCTACTCGATATAATACTGCAGTAACAAAGAATATAACTGTTCTTGATACATACGGTGGTCAATCAGTAGCATGTTTTCTT